>JACCEB012138239.1_pt1 | contig 31553 bp, 37 predicted proteins | sample 7454761 | NCBI WGS metagenome assembly JACCEB01 (sample SAMN15323454, study PRJNA562643) | freshwater metagenome | isolation source: river surface water | place: USA:Blue River Watershed | collected 2017-08-18
GCCGATCCGCGATGCGCGCGCCGAGGCTGATCGTGGTGCGCTGACCTTCCGACTCGCAGCGGAAGAGGCGGAGCGGATGATTGGCGAGACGATCCCGCTCGATCTTGCACCCGCAAGCAAGGGACGCCTCGGCATCACCCGTCGCTTCCCCGTCGGCCCCGTCCTCGGCATCAGCCCCTTCAACTTCCCGTTGAATCTCGCCGCCCATAAGGTTGCTCCAGCGATCGCCGCCGGATGCAGCATCGTCTTGAAGCCGCCGTCAGCCGATCCGCTGATCATGCTGAAGGTGGCGGAGCTCATGACCGAGGCCGGCCTCCCAGCGGGAGCGCTCAGCGTCATCCCGACCGCGCGCGACGTTGCCGACAAACTCATTGACGACGAGCGTTTCCGCCTCTTGTCATTCACCGGTTCGCCAGAGATCGGCTGGAAGATGAAGGCGCGCGCGGGGAAGCGTCGCGTGCTCCTCGAACTCGGCGGGAACGCCGCCTGTATCGTTGATGCCACCGCGAACCTTGATTGGGCAGTGAAGCGCGCGCTCATCGGTGCCTTCGCCTACGCCGGTCAGGTTTGCATCAGCGTGCAGCGCATCTTCTTGCACGAGGCAATTGCGGATGAATTTGAGAAGCGGTTTGTCGCTGGCGCAGCGCAACTGAAGGTGGGCGACCCAGCAGATGAGGCAACAGACGTAGGCCCGCTCATTGATGACGGCGCTGCGAAGCGCACGCAAGAGTGGATCGCGGAGGCGGTTGCCGCCGGGGCGCAGGTTCTCGCGGGTGGTGCAGCGGTGAAGGCGGGTGAGCCACGGCTCTTCGCGCCAACCATCCTCACAAACGTCCCACGCAGTGCGCGCATCTGCAGCGACGAGGCATTTGCACCGGTCGTGATCCTCGAACGCTACAGCGACTTCTCCAAGGTGATCGACTCAGTCAACGAGAGCCGCTTCGGTCTGCAGTGCGGACTCTTCAGCAATGACCTTGCGCATGTGCGCGCGGCGTTCGATCAACTAGAGGTTGGCGGTGTGATCGTGAATGATGTGCCGACCTATCGCATCGACAACATGCCGTACGGCGGGGTGAAAGAGTCGGGTCTCGGGCGCGAAGGGATTCGCTGGTCGATTGAAGAGATGACCGAGTTGCGACTCCTCGTCCTCGCCGATCCGCAGTAGCGTCGGACTAGGTCGAGAGCCCGTCGGGCGTCTCCGAGGAGAGCCGTTCAAGGACCTCCTGCACTCGTTTCCAGGCGCGGCGCTGGCGCTTCTGGGCATCACGCACTGCATCTTCCGCATCGTCGCTGAGCGTGGCAAGGCTCCCTGCAATCGGCACTTCGCGGTCGCCGCGCAGGGGTTCCTCGTCGTGATCCTCCGCCTCCACCGGTCCGGTTGGACGAGGTGAAGGCTTAGGTCGTGACTTCGGGCCAGGGAGTGCCGCGCGTCCAAGAAGTGCGGCGATCGCGCGCACCGCCTCAACAGGTGCGTCCTCGCCCTGCACCGCGCTCGGAGTGCTGAGCGCAGGTGGAAGAGGCACGCGCCGTCGTGTGGTTCGTGGCGTATCCGTCATCACCATATTGTTGCCGATTGTTGTGCAGTCTGCGAGGAGGTGCTGCTGCGCGTGAGTGCTACGCTCGTGCCATGTCCGTCGAGAGCATCGCCCGATCCCTCGCCTTCATTAACTGGGTTGTGCTCGTCGCCCTCGCCGTTGGCTCACTCGCCGCGCTCCTGCTCCTTACGCTTCGCGCAGAGTCAACGCGCGGCTACCGCGGTTTTGCCGTATTCGCCGCAGGTGGCTGGGCCTTCCTCGCGTGGCTCGCAGATGGCGCCCTCCCCGCGCCGGATGCCACCGCGCCAATTCGGGCGGCCGGTGCCGAGCTCGATGCACTACGCCGCCTCCTCCTCGTCCTCGTTGCCTCGCTCGCAACGCTCTGGACGCTGCGCATCGCCCGCGGGAGTGATGGTCGCACCCTTGGAGCGATCAGCGTTGCGGTCGGTATTGGCGTGATCTTGGTTGGCGCGTTCGGCTGGGCCAAGACGCCGCTCATCGCGATCGCGCTTGCGTCGCAGCTCAGCATCCTCACCTATGTGACCGGTTGTGCATTCGCCGCCATGATCCTGGCGCACTGGTATCTGGTGACGCCGAAGCTGCCAGAGTCGCCGCTTCTCCTGCTGAGTCGCGCACTCGGTGTGGGAGTAGCGATCCAGATTCTGCTCTTCCTGATCTGGCAGCTGATGGGGCTGGGAGGGCTCGGTGCGGGGTGGGACTTCTTCGCCATCCTGCGGCTCCTCATTGGGCTCATCTTTCCAGCGCTGCTTACCTACGCAGGATGGCGTACGGCGCGCGCTCGCTCCATGGAGTCGGCCACTGGTCTCCTCTACATTGATCTTGGCGCCGTGATCACGGGGACGATCCTTGCGAGCGGACTCTTTTTCGGTGCGGGGGTTCTCGTCTAACAATGCAGGTGCGCGTCCGACTCTTTGCGATGATCCGCTCGCGTGAAGGGGCGAGTGAGGTTGCTCTCAATCTGCACGAGGGAGCGACGCTCAACGATCTCGTCGATGCCTTCTTCACAACGCGGCCAGCGCTGTCCGCCCTTCGGCCACATGTGCGCATCGGGGTCAGCGGCACGCTCGTAGCGCGAGGCGCAGACCTGCGCCAGATTCGTGTGGCGCCAGACACTGAGTACGCACTGCTCCCCCCTGCGAGTGGTGGCGCGGAGCCACGCCTCGTCACGCGGATCGTGCCAGCACCGCTGCGGGATGAAGACATCTCCGCGCTTGTTCGTGAAGTCGCCACGGACGCAGACGGGGCGGTCGTGATCTTTGTGGGCCGAACACGAGTGACGCCTGGAACGCCAGCGCCTGGGGAAGAGGAGACGGCCGCACCGTTCGCGAACAGTGTGGTGACGCATCTTGAATATGAGGCGGCGGATGGCTACGCAGAGAGTGAGCTAGCCGACATCTGTGAGCGGCTATTCGACGATGGGCTGGCGCGGCAGGGAGGGATTGGCGTCCTACACGCGGTTGGGGTGGTGCCAGTGGGAGCCATCAGCATGATCACCGTTGTCGCCTCGCCGCACCGAGAGCGCGCCTATATTGTGAGTCGCGCACTGATCGAATCGATCAAACAGGACGTGCCAATCTGGAAGTCAGAACACTTTGATGGGGGTGCGGTGTGGGGGGCAAACCCCACCGCCCTTACGAAATCTTCTTGATCGTGTAGGTCACACTCTCGCCGTTCGGCAGGGTGACTTGAACCTTCTCCCCTAGCTTCTTTCCTAGGAGCGATGCGCCGAGTGGGCTCACGTTGGAAATCTTTGGCGGGTCTCCGCTCGGGTCCGCTTCGGTGGATCCCACGATCATGTAGGTGCGCGTCTTTCGCTCCGCGGTGACCTCGACAGTGGTGCCAAGGCCCACGTGGTCGGTGCTGGCATTCTCATCGATCATCTCTGCATTGCGCAGCTTCTCTTCAATCTCAAGGACCTTCCCCTCAATGAAGCTCTGCTCGTTGCGTGCGATCTCGTAGTCGGCGTTTTCGCGCAAGTCGCCGAGTTCTTTTGCCGCTTTGATGCGCGCGATGACCGCGGGGCGCTGATTGTGGACAAGGTCGTGTAGCTCGGCTTCGAGCGCCTCACGTCCCGCCTTCGTCAAATAGACCGGTCCAACCATGCGGGGGAGTCTAGCCGTTCTGCCCCTCGCGGGCACCCATCAGGCGCAGGGATGCGGCCGCGAGGAACGCCAGTCCCACCATGGTGATCTGTGGGAGGAGGGGGTTCCCCGCTGCGATCAGGAGGAGCGAGAGGCCGGCACTCCATGCCGCCTGAAGGGTCACGGGTCGGTCCGCTGAGAGCTTGAGTGCGCGAAGCCGCAGCGCGGTCGCGGCAAAGAGCGCGGCGAGAAGGAGATCAACTGCGCCGAGTGCGATGGTGAGAAACGCGGCGATCGCGACCGGTTGATCAAAGCCGCCAGGGGCTGGCATCACGCCGCCCAAGAGCCCGTAGGTGAGCGCGCCTGCGGCAACCAGCCCAATGCCACGCACCCACTCTGCGGCGATGAGGGCGGTGAAGCCGAGCAGACGTGCAACTCCCATGCAGATAGCGTACGCGCTCGCTGGCATCTCTGCGCACCCGCTACGATGTTACTGATGGCTGGCGCCGCTGGCTAGAGCGAGTGAGGGTGTGATGGCAGACGAGAAGAAGATCACGATGTACGGCGCGGACTGGTGTGGCGACTGCCGACGTTCGAAAGGCTACCTTGACGCCCACGGCGTCGCATACACCTACGTTGATGTTGACGCGGATGCCGCGGCAAAGGAGATGATCGAGAAGCTCACCGGTGCAAAGTCAATCCCCGTGATCATCTTTGACGACGGGAGCTATCTGATTGAGCCCTCCAACGATGCGCTCGGCGCAAAGGTGGGGATCGTTAAGAGCTAGACCCCGCTATTCGCCTCGGGCGGCGAGTGGGAGCTGGTCGAGACTCGTAAGGATCACGTCGGCAAATGCTTCGGCGCCTGCCGAAGAAGGGGCGCCGTCGAGCGGGACAAGGACCACGGTCATCCCCGCCGCCTTCCCTGCACGTGCGCCGGCGAGCGAATCTTCAATGGCAAGTGACCGTGACGGGGCGATGCCGATGCGACGGCACGCCTCAAGATAGACGTCGGGGAGTGGCTTCCCGGCAGTCACTTCGTCGCAACTCACATATTCACGGACAACGCTGGCAATGCCGAGTAGCTCGAGCACGGTGCCGATCACCACGCGCGGACTTCCCGATGCGACGGCAACGGGCCCGCGGGCCGCGGCGCGGCGCAGCGCGGCGACCCCGCTCGGAATCGGCCGGATCGCGCCGCTTCCATATGCGTTGAGCAGGTGGTCGATGGTGAGCTGCGCGACGCGTGCAGGGTCAGGGTAGTTGAAGAGTTTCGCCATCCCCGCACTCCACTGCGCGGTGTTGGACCCGTAGAAGGCGTGAAAGTCGTCGAGCGTGATGCTGCTCCCAAGTGCCTCCGCCACAGCAAAGCGAGCTTCGGCCCACAGCGGCTCGCTGTCGCAGAGGATGCCGTCCATGTCAAAGACGACCCCCTCAGGGTCGAGCGCGATCGGCGGGAGCTGAGGAGTTGACGTCACGCGCACAAGCCTAGCGGGGCGCGTACCCTTACCGCATGAGTGACAAGATTGAGAGCCTTCGTGAAGAGCCAGACGCGTGGGGGGCGCGGCTCGTCCGTGCATACGCGGCAGGCGAGATCGACGAGCTTCCGTTCACGCAGACTGCCGCATGGGCGGCATCCAAACAGCTCACTGGCTGGAGTTCAACGCGACTGATTGCGCAGCATCCGAGTGGCGCATGGGCGGGCGCGCAGCTCCTTCTGCAGCGCCTCCCTGGGCCGCTCGGTCGATTCGCCTACGCGCCGCGCGCGCCCCTCGTTGCATGCGCGGACCCAGGTGTTGCCGATGCACTCCGCACTGAGCTGCTGCGCGGACTTCGTTCGCTTCGCGCCGACGGGGTCACGCTTGTACGTCTGGAGCCGGGGAGTTCGCTCATCGTTGATCCGGAGAGCAACGTTGTGCAGCCTGACCCTGCGCTCACTGCCAGCCTTCGCGCACTGTGGATCAGTGCCGCAACGGGCGCTGGCGCGCGCCTCCACCTCGCCGCTCCAATTCAGCCGCCCTCGAGTCGGCGGATCGCGCTGCGCGAAGGTGTCGAAGCGGTGCGTGCCGGATGGCGCAGCAAGTGGCGCCAGTACGCTCGCCAGGCACTCACAGATGGAGTGACCGTGCGCCTCGGCAGCGTTGATGAACTTCCTGCGCTGAGTACGGTGATGCGTGCAATCAGTGAGCGGACGGGGAGCAAAGCGCGAAGCGGCGAAGCCTTTGCCCAGCTGATGCGCGCCTTTGGTCCACGCTCAGAACTCTTGATTGCAGAAGGGGCGGACGCGCGCGGCGCATCTGAGTTGCTCGGCGCGCTTCTGGTCGTGCGCACGGAGAGCGGGAGTACCGAACTCTTCGGTGGTGCGACCGATCGCGGCAACGAGTTGCGCGCACCTTACGCACTCAAGGCGTTCGCGATCGAACGTGCGGTTGATCAGGGGAGCACCTGGTACGACATGTGGGGACTCGTCACGCCTGGCATTGCGCACTTCAAGGCCGGCTGGGGCGGTGACGTGCACGCATACCCTGGGGCACTTGATCTTGATCTCGATCCGATCCGCGGTCCGCTGGTGCGGCTCGCACTGCGCGTGCGTCGCGTGGCGAGCTAGGCGCTATAGGGAGGAGTCACCGCGCGCGGTCGACGAATTGCGAGCAGAGTCAACAGCCCAACGACCAGGACCGAACCCCAGATCGGATGTGGCGCAGCGGCAATGAGCAGCCCGAGCGCCCCGAGGAGTGTGACCAGAAGAGCGTATAGGTGAAGCACGCCGCGTTCTGCCGCCGGTGTGAGTCGCCAGATGCGCACCGCGGCAAGACCTGACGCAACGCCTGATGGAGCGAAGAGCGCGACGCCAACAAAGAGTGCGGCGAGAACATCGCGAGCGAAGCGATCAAAAGAGGGTAGACCTTGGGAGGCGACGAACTCTTCCAGAAGAACGGCAGGGTCAGCCCCAAACAACTGAAGGAGTGCAACGAACTCTTCGCCGAGCTCAGCTGCCGCACGAGCCCCGAGGAGACCCCATGTTGTATTGCCCGCCACGAGTGCAAGGTTGAGCAGTCCTCCCGTCAGGACGATTCCGACGAGCAGCAGGAGCAGCGAAAGGAGCGCGTTCGCGGCAGCTGCCACCATCAACAGCACCCCTCTTCCGTTCTTTCTGCTCACTCGCCCCCCTTGTACGGGTAGATTACCCAACCCGTCGCAGTCGCTGCGTAGTGATCCGGAGCTCCTGAGGTTTCACTCTGGCTCGGCTTGAAGTGCAGCACGGCCGTACGCACCTCTGCCCCAGCCGCTTCGGCCGCCCCGGCGACACGTTGCAGCGTGCGGCCGCTCTCCCAGACCTCATCGACGATCAGAATGCGTCGTCCGCGAAGCGCCTCATCCGGCGGCATTCGGGTGATCGTTGCCTGATCTCGTCGACCGCGTTCGTCGTAGTGCTCTGCGACCGCAACCAAGAGGTCGCGCTGACTCATGCGGTAGGCCAGCATGGCACCCGGAACGAGACCTCCGCGACTCACTGCAAGGATCGCCTCAGGCTGGCTGCTCGGTTCAAGGCGCATGATCTCCCCAGCAAGCCGCTCAACGAGTGCATCAAGCTGCTCCCAGCTGAGGTGGAGCGCGCCTGCTGGGGGCTGTGCCGGCATCTACTTGACGTGCGCCAGCGCGTGATCGAACTCCCGAATGATGTCGTCAGCGTCTTCAATGCCAACGCTGATGCGGAAGATGCCGCCGCGCTTCGGCATTGGATAGATGAGCGTGTCTACCTCGCCGAGGCTCACGCCGACACCGAAGAGCGCGATGTTGTCCGCAAAGGCACGCATCGCATCGAGCGGATCCACGCCCGCAGCGGCGCGCGGCTTGAACGAGAGCATCCCGCCCCACTTCCCGCCAAGGATTCGATCCGCCACCGCACGATCAGGATGTGAGGCGAGGCTCGGGTGACGGACCCACTCCACCTTCTCGTGACCTTCTAAGAACGCAGCGAGCTTCGTCGCGTTCGCCGTTGCACGCTGCACTCGTAGCGGGAGGGTGCGTGCACCACGCGCGATCAACCAAGAATTGAATGGCGAAGCTGCACCACCGAGAAGATCGGTCTGCCGACGAATCGGGTCGACGAGCGCCTTGGAGCCTGCGGCAATACCACCGAGCGCATCTCCGTGCCCTGAGATCCACTTGGTGGTCGTCTGCAACACCAGATCTGCTCCGTGTTCAAGCGGACGAATCGTGACGGAGCTGAGGAAGGTGTTGTCAATCACGAGTAGCCCTTTTGCGTCATGCGCAATCCTTGCGAGCGCTGGTACATCGCTGATCCTCATCCACGGATTCGAGAGCACCTCCGCAAAGATGATCTTCGTGTTCGGTCGTATTGCCGCCTTCACCGCCTCAAGGTTGGTGATCTCAACAGGCGTGACGTCGATGCCACGAGACGGGAAGTCTTCGGCGAAGAGAATCTGACTGATGATGAAGAGGTCATCCGCAACGATCAAGTGGTCGCCGCTCTTGAGATGCGCCAGCAGCCCCGCGGAGATTGCGGACATTCCGGAGGCCGACGCGATCGCACTCTCCGCCCCCTCGAGCGCTGCGAGCTTCTCCTCAAGTGCGGCCGTGGTGGGGTTGTTGGTGCGCGTGTAGAAGTAGCGGTTCGGCTCCCAGGCGAGTGCGCCGTCGACCGCTGCCTCCTTCTCGTCGGCCGTCTCGAAGGTGAACGTAGCCGTCTGATAGATGGGGAGGTTGTGCGCGCGGGTGGTTGGATCAGCCCCCTCGCCAGCGTGAACGGCGAGCGTCTCGATCGCCGCGCGCTCGAGGTTCTGCTTCCCATCTTTTGCCATGGCGGCAGTCTACTTGGGAGAGGGGACTGGAGCGGGAGACGAGGCTCGAACTCGCGACCTTCTGCTTGGGAAGCAGACGCTCTACCAACTGAGCTACTCCCGCGTGGGGGGTGAGGATAGCGCATGGGGAGCCCAGGAGGCTACGCTCAGAGGATGGAGAGTGAGCGTCCGCAGATCGCATACCGCTGGCTCGGCAGGCTCGGCTATGACGAGGCGCATGCGCTGCAGCGGCGCATCGTTGAAGAGCGCGTGGACGGGCGAGGTGCGGATGCGTTCCTTGCACTCGAGCATGAGCCCGTGCTGACGCTCGGAAAAAACGCAACGCTCGCGCATCTGCATCTGTCTGAGGCGGAGTACGCGGCGCGCGGCATTGCGCTGCGACGGGTGGAACGCGGCGGTGAAGTGACGTATCACGGTCCGGGTCACCTGGTGGCGTACCCAATCATCAACCTGCGCGCGGCGGGGATTTCGCTTCGTCAGCACATCTGCGCGCTGGAAGACGCGTTGATCGCGGCGTGTGCGCACTACGGCGTGAAGGCAGGGCGTCGGAGCGGTGCGCCAGGCTGTTGGGTTGATGAGCGCAAGATCGGCGCGGTTGGCGTGCGCGTGGAGAGCGGCGTGGCGTGGCACGGCTAGGCGCTGAATGTGGGACGTGATCTTGAAGCCTTCTCGCTGATCAATCCGTGCGGACATGCAGGAGTCGTCTCAACCTCAATCGCACTGGAGCGCGACTGGGCAGCGGTGGCGGCGGGTGATCGTGCGGCGGTGGGAGCTGATGCGCCGGCCGTTTCCGAGGTTGCCGAGGTGGCGGCACACGCGTACGCGGCGGCGATCGGTGCGTATCTTGATGGCGCTACGATCAGCAGCATGAGCGAGGCTGGCGCATGAGTGGCGGTGGAATGTGGGAACTGCGACGTGACGAGATCACCGGTTGGTGGTCGGCGACGGTTGTTGATCGCGAGTTTCAGCCAGAGCGGTTCCATGAGGCTCGACTCTCGGGTGCGCGAGACGCCACGTGCGGAAACTGCGAACAGGGTGAGGCGAGTGCAATCTCTCGTCGGATGCTGCGGCAGGGCGCGTTCCACTCGGTTGGGACGCGGACAGATGCGGCGGCGGGCGAGTCTGGATTCCTCACGCTGAGCGATATAGATCGTGCCGGATCTTGGTCCACGCTGATTGCCCCGCGCGGTGAGCATGGCGAGCTCGATGAGGTCCCGACAGAACTAGTCGTGGACTTCCTGGCCGCAATCCGCGACCAGATTCGTGCGGGCCGAGAGTTGGGGAGTACGGCCTACATTCAGTTCGTTCGGAATGCCGCCGCACAGGCGGGCGCGATGACAGATCACCTCTGTTTTGAGACGTACGATCTGCCGCAGGTGCCACACCGCCTCGCCGAGGAGATCGGCGGCGCTGCGCGGCTCTCGATTCGTGCGGGCGGGTGCGCCTTCTGCCACATGGTGCAGGACGAAGTGGCGAGCGGTCGACGACTGATTCATCGAGATCCATATGGTGCGGTGATCGCGCCGTTTGCGAGCCGATCGGCGTTTGAGACGTGGATCATCCCGAACAACCATGCCGCTGACTTCGGCGACGTTGACACCGCAACACTGCGCGGATTCGCGGAGACTCTGCAGGCGGCGGTGAAGGCGCTCCGTGCGATCGGCATGCCGCCATACAACCTCTTGCTGCACACGGCGCCACTCCGAGAGCGTGTCGACCTCACCTATCACTGGCACTGGGAGCTTCACCCGCGCCTCCGACCGATCGGTGGGCTTGAGTTGGCCTCCGGGGTCCCTGTGGTCCCGATCGCACCAGAGGAGGCGGCGGCGGAACTGCGACGAGCCCTCACCTAGCCCCCTGCTAGCATTCGGCGGCACCCGCGACGTGGTCGGCAGAGATCGGCCGGCGGGAGAGAGGAGACCCAGATGGCACGCATGGTCATGAACGCGGAAGAGATCCGCCGCGCCCTCACCCGTATCGCCCACGAGATCGTTGAGAAAGAGGGGACCAAAGGGCTCGTTGTGGTTGGCATTCAGCGCCGCGGTGTCCCGCTTGCAAAGGTGATCGTTCAGGCGATCAAGGAGCACGAAGGGGTCGACGTTGAATACGGCACGCTCGACATCAGCTTCTATCGCGATGACCTCTCCACCATCTCCGTCGCCCCCGTCCATAAAGGGACGAGCATCCCGAGCGACATCACCGACAAGACGGTGATCCTGGTTGATGATGTGCTCTATACGGGTCGCACGATTCGCGCCGGACTCGATGCACTGATTGACTACGGTCGACCGAAGGCGATTCGCCTCGTCGCACTCATTGATCGCGGACATCGTGAACTTCCGATCCGCGCCGATCACGTCGGGAAGAACATCCCCACGACGAGTGAAGAGGTGGTGCGGGTCTGCGTAAAGGAGTTTGATGGCGACGATCTCGTAAAGGTGGAGCTGCTCGCGGAGCATCTTGCCGCCAACGAGGCGGCCGCGAAGGCGAAGGGCTGAGCGCGGGAGGGCGGGGGACGCCAATGTCGCCCACGTCTGTGCCGCACCGTCACCTGCTGGATGTTGCAGGCTACTCCTGGAGTGATCTGACGCAGTTCCTCGAAACGACCGAGGCGGCACGCCACATCCTGAGCTCACCCTTCGGTCGAACAGATGCCCTGAACGGCGTCAACGTCACGACACTCTTCTATGAGGCGTCCACGCGGACGCGCATCTCCTTTGAGAACGCTGCGAAGGCACTCGGTGCGAACGTGAACAGCGTTGCCGTCTCAAGCTCGTCGGTCGGAAAGGGCGAGTCGCTCGTTGATACGGTGAAGACCCTGCGCGCCTTGGGGAGCAACGTCATCGTGCTGCGCCATGAGCGTGCCGGTGCACCCTGGCTTGCGGCTCGCGTCTTTGATGGGTCGATACTCAACGCGGGCGATGGGTGGCATGCGCATCCAACGCAGGCGCTGCTCGACCTCGCCGTGTTGGTGCGCCGCATCGGCGCAAAGGATGGCACGTTGAAGGGTCGCCGCGTGGCGATCATCGGTGATCTCCTCCATAGCCGTGTGGCACGCTCGAATCTGCACACCTTGCGCGCGGCTGGCGCTGAGGTGCGACTCGCTGGCCCCGCGTCGTTGACTCGCGGATTCAAGGAGCTTGCCGAGCGAAGCGGCGGCCTCACGCTCTGTTCGACGCTTGCGGAAGCGCTCGACGGCGCTGACGCGGTGATGGCACTGCGGATCCAGCACGAGCGGCTCGGCGACGGTGAGGTGAGTTCACTTGAGTCGTATCGCGAATCGTGGGGGCTGACAGAAGAGCGCATTGCGTCGGCGGCTGCGCGTGGGTGTGTGGTGTTGCACCCTGGTCCCATGAATGAAGGGGTGGAGATTGACCCGGATGTTGCCGACGGACCACGCAGCCTGATCTTGGAACAGGTCAGCGAAGGGATCCCCGTTCGGATGGCGGCGCTCTGGCGCACCGTGCGCGGTGATACGCCGCTCGCAGTGCCAGTGCGGGCAAAGGGGAGCGCATGAGTCGACCGCGCGCCGAACGAGTGCTCCTGACGGAGCACTGGGTCGTTGACCCGGTGAGTCGACGCGCAGGCGTTGCCACGATCGAAGTTCATAGCGGCAAGGTGGCGCGACTTGAGTGGCGTGACGGCATTGCTGAAGCGCGTCGCACATTCATCGAGGGGGGCGAACCTGGGGTGAAGGATCCGAAGCGTCTGGTGCTTCCTGCGCTGATCGATCTCCATGCGCACTTCCGTCAACCAGGGTGCGGCGCATCTGAGGATGTGGTGAGTGGTGAGGCGGCCGCCGCCCACGGTGGATACGGGGCCGTTGCGCTGATGCCGAACAGTGAACCGGCCGCGGATCATCCCGCACTGCTTCGCGAGCTGACCCGCTCGGCCGCACCTCGCGGCCTCACGCTGATGCCGATCGCCGCCGCAACCCTCGGACGTGCGGGCGGTGCCCTCTCACCGATGGCAGAACTTGCCGCCGCGGGTGCAGTTGCCTTCAGCGACGACGGAAGTCCCATCGCCGACCCCGCACGCTTCCGTAGCGCACTGATCACCGCAGGCGCACTCGGGCTGCCACTCATTGAGCATTGCGAAGATCCAGGACTTACCAAGGGTGGTGAGGCGGCGGATGGGCTCGTTGCGACAGCACTCGGTCTGCAACCGTGGCCCGCCGCGGGCGAGATCAGTGCCGTGGTGCGCAACATTGCACTCTTGCGCGACGCGGCTCGTGACGAGCCACGCGTTCGACTCCACCTGACACATCTCTCAACCGCGCAGGCACTCGACGCCGTTCGCGCGGCGCGCGCGGAGGGGCTCCCGATTACGTGTGACATCACACCACATCATTTCTCAATAACCGACGCGTGGATCGCAGGTGACCAGCGCTGGGCGTGGGAGTACAGCGAGAAGCGCCCCGCTGCACTCACACCAACCGCTGATGCCTACAACACGAACCTGCGCGTCTGTCCGCCGCTGCGCAACGCAGGGGACGCGGCTGCCTGCCGCGCCGCGCTCCGCGACGGCACCGCATCCGCGATCGCAACAGATCACGCACCTCACTCGCGCGAGAAGAAGGAGGTCGAGTTCGGCCTTGCGGCAAACGGCATCGCAGGAATTGAGACTGCGCTCAGCACCGCGCTCGCGGCGCGCGCCGCTGGCGAGTTTCCGCTGTCGCTCGTGGCGGCTCTCTTCACCACCGGCCCTGCCGCTGTGCTGAATCGGCCAGCGCTTGCCCGCGGGTTGGCGGTGGGCGGACCAGCGAACCTTCTCGTGGTCGACCTTGCGGCAACCTGGGTGCCGACTCGGAAGACCCTCGTTGGACGCAGCATCAATACGCCGCTCCTCGGCAGGTCACTCCCTGGCGAGGTGCTCATGACCCTGCTCAACGGCGAAGTCGCCTGGAAGGCAGAATGAGAGGGTGAACAGCACACCTGCACCCGAGATGCCCGAATACAAGGGGGCACCACTCAGCCCAGATCGCGGCCCTGGACTTGGCTGCTTCTGGATTCAAGTGGTGGCACTTGTGATCTTCATGATCTTGGCGCCGCTCTCGGCGGTTCTGAACTGGGGCGCTGCGATTGCGACCGTGCTCTTGATTGGGGTGGTGATCTTGCTCCTGCTTGTTGGCCAGACCTCAATCTTCCTCCTGCGACTCGTGGCGGCCGATCGACGCGGCCGGCGTGCGCCGCTCGCGAGCAAGAGCAAGACGGTGGGGGAGCTTGAGGACGAGGCGCAGCGTGCGAAGAGCGACAGCGAGGACGGCGGCATGGGAGAATCTCGCTAATGCCAGTCCTCGCAACGTACTTCTCGATTCGACGGGGCCGCGACCCCTTCTTCAAGTTCTTCATGCGCACCCTCTTCCCGAAAACGGTGAAGAGTTACGAAGAGAAGTTCGGCATCAAGTTCTTGGGCTGGTACAACGTTGCGCACGGTTGGGATTTTGACAATGTCATCCTCTTTGATCTTCCTGACTACGGCACCCTTGACCTTCTCGAGCGCGACGAGTCTTCGCGTGCGCTCGGTCACCGAGCGGGTGAGTGGATGTTTGAACGCCACCACTCCATGTTCCTGCGCGAGCGACTCTCGCGCGACCTTGAGTACCGCGGCTGATGCCTTCCAAGCGTCCCGCCAAACCACTCAAAAAGAAGATCACGCTCTCTCAAACGGCGCGCACTCGTGCTGCAGCAGCGCGGCACGGGCTTGCGCCAGAGCTCGCCCGAAAGCTCGCTGAGGCGGCTGAGGCGGCAGGATCGGAGCGACTCACCGCGGTTGAGCATGCGGCGGATCGACTCGGCCGCTACCTCCGAGAGCACCGCAACACGCTGAAAGTGATCGCCCCACTCCTCTTGGCGGGGAGCGCGAAGGCACCGCAGCTCATCTTGGAGAGCGACCTCTCCTTCCGCGTTCGATCTGTCGACGCGCGCAAGCGAAGCAGCCTCGATCGTGCCTCCACCGCCGAAGTGGTGGAGCTCTGGGCACCAGCAGATCTGTATGACCGAATTGAGGCTGCGCTTCGAACGAAGGCGGGACTTGCGGTGCGCCCAACCGGCGCAATCGTTGCCGGACTCGGCGCCGCCGGTGATCACGGCGCAAAGGTCTAACGCGCGATGGGCGCGTCGCCCGTCCGCGCCAAGCTGCTCGCCGTAGGAGAGCTTGCACCGGGACGCACAGCCCTTCTCCTGCGCCTCCCTGAACTGATCGCATCGTTGCGCGCGGGACACGCGCTCCACCTTCTCCATGCCGAAGCGGGTGGTTATCGGCTTCGCCGTGTGGCCCCGGTGACCCAACTTGATCTCGTTGCAGGAAGCGTCCAAGTCGGTCTGCAACCACGTGCAGATGGGGGTCGCGACTCACTCGCGGAGCTCGCGCCCGGCACACACCTCTCTGTAGGTGGACCGATCGGACAGCCGATTGATATCGATCCTGATGCGACGCAGATCCTCATCGTGACGGACGTTGAAGGGTTCCCGTGGGTGCGACTCCTCGCGACATCGCTCTCGGAGGTGGGGCGATCGGTGACGATGTTGATTGAGGCGAGCACCGCAGCGGAGATCCCTGCCGCATCGCTGCTACCCGAATCCGTTGAGATCCTGGTCGCCACCGCAGATGGAAGCCTCGGCCACCACGGGAGTGCCGCGGACCTTGTCCACACATATGCGGAGTGGGCGGACCAGGTCGTTGCAGCGGGATCGAGCGAACTGCTCGGTGCGACAGGGCTGCAACTCCGCGCGGCTGGCGCTGAAGATCGCACCAGTGCCCGCGTGTCACGACATCGCGGTGACGCGCGCGCTTCGCGACTGCAACTGATCGTGGCGCACGAGATCGGATGCGGGAGTGGTGTCTGTGGCGGTTGTACCTATCAGAGTGCGGCGGGGAGTATCCGCCTCTGCAAAGAGGGACCCGCGGTGACACCACCAGGTGGCGCGGCGCGTTCACGGGGCACACGATAGTGGAGGCTCGGATCACAGCGGCGAGCGTGCGAACGGATCTTGATCTTGGCGGCGCGCACCCACTGAGGCTCGAACGACCGATCGTGATCGCGAGCGGACCACTCGGATTCGGCGCTGAGGTGAGCGAGCTGATTGACCTGCGAGATGTTGGCCTCTTCGTCACGCGCGGTGTCTCGCTTGCACCGCGAAGTGGACCAAGCCTTCCGCGTATCGTGGAGGTCCCGGGTGGTCTCCTTCACGCCGTCCTCAGAGAGAACCCTGGCGTCGATGACGTCATTGACCGCCACGCCTCCGCCTGGCGTGCCGCCCCATGCGCTGTGGCCCTCTCGCTGGTGGCAACAGATGAGCGGTCACTGGCGGCGCTGATCGCACGGGTCGAGTCACGCGCCGATCAGGTCCGCGTAGATGCCTACGAGCTCGACCTCACTGCGCCGAGCAGTGCGCTCCGCGGAGCACGATGGGAGAGTGCGTATCCTGAGGCGCTGAAGGTGATTGAGTTGGCGCGAGAGAGCACGGAGCTCCCGATCATCGTCAAGGTTTCACCAGATGCCGTCTCCCTTCGCGCTCTCGCAGACGCCGCCGCGGATCTGGGAGTGAGCGCACTCTCAATCAGCGGATCTCCGATCGGGTTCTTGCCGAGTCGGAGCCGCACGGGTGGTGCGCTCGCAGAAGGGCTCGGTGAACTCTCTGGTCCACTGATTCGCCCACGCGCGCTTGCTGCATCTGTCGCTGCGCATGGGAGCGCTCCCATCATCGGCGGTGGCGGCATCGGTTCGCCAGCTGATGCGCTGGACGCCTTCGCCGCAGGTGCGGTGGCGGTGAGCTTGGGAAGTGCGCTCTGGGCTGATCCGAGCCTGCCGCGCGCGGTTCTTGAGTCGGCACGACGCGCCGCTGCGGCGCGAGGGCTGGAGCGGATCTCCGATCTTGCGGGACTTGCGCTGGACGGCGCGAACGAACGTGGCAGAGAGTAGGCTGCGATCCATGAGTGAGCCGCTCCTCCCGCTTCGCGATCCGCTCCATCCTCCCGAGGGGTATCCGCAGTCGCGTGTCGCATCACATGATGAGGCGCTGAGCGCGCGTCGAGTGGAGGGACTCTTCATTGCGACTGGAGCGCTTCAACGCGGCCACTTTCTCTTGAAAAGTGGACGGCATGGAGATCGCTACCTTGAGAAGTGGTCCTTGTTGCAGCACCCTGACGCTGCAGCAGAAGTGTGCGCGCTGCTCGCGGAGCGCGCACTCGCGGTAGCGCAGGCCGCCGCAGTGGAGATCGACCTCGTTGCTGGTCCAACCACTGGCGGTGTGCTCCTTGCGTACGAGATTGGCCGGCTCCTCGGTGTGCGCGGCATCTTCGCTGAAGAGGTGAGTGGTGAGGCGGGGTCGACTCGACGAGAGTTTCGACGTGGGTTTCAGATTCCGCCACGTGCTCGTGTGCTGATAGTGGACGACATCTTGACCACGGGCGGCTCACTTCAGGCGCTCCTCCCACCACTCCTTGCTGCCGGCGCTCATCCGATCGCTGCCGCGGTGGTGGCGAGCCGCTCACCAGGACTCCGAAGTATTGATATCCCAGGCCGTGAAAGCATTCCGCTGATTGCGGCGCTCACCCTTGACCTGCCGACGTATGAGGCGAGCGAGTGTCCACTCTGCGCAGCTGGTGAACCGATCGGAGCGCCGGGGAGTAGCGGCCGCTAGTCTGCGTCAATCTCCTTGATGGCGGCGTCAAGTTCAGCGTCGCCGATCACGCCTTCGAAGGAGTGGATGATGACGCCGTTCCCATCAACGGTATAGATCCATGGCTCCACAGGGAGCCGCCATGCGGTAGCAACCGCGCTCGGTTGGAGTCGTCCGCTAGCGTCCAAGGTGGGGATGACGCGGCTTCCGTTCCACTCCATGAGATATGGCTCCACGTGCAGAATGAGGGCGCCTGGGTGCCGCGCCGCGGCCTTCTTCACCACAGAGATGGTCGGGCCGCAAGCCTGCGAGACACAGAAGGCCGGTGAGGCGAAGACGATCACGAAGGGTGTCCCAGCAGCGATCAGGTCCGCCGCGGAGTACTTGTAGAGCCGCGGGAGTGGCTCTGGATCTGTGCTGATCCCCGCGAGACCGTGCTCACTCGTCTTCTGCGTTGGCGTTGCGATCGTTGGTGCCACCGCACCTGGGCGTAGTGCGGTACCAACGGGTGCAACACGGGTGGTGAATCGAATCGAGAGCGGCGTGCCGTCTGCATCTTCGCCAGAGATCGAGAGGCCAATCTCTTCCGCGCCTGTTGGGAAGCTCGTATCTCCAATAAAGAATCCTCGAACCTCGTTGATTGACCAGACGAAGGGGAGGTCGGTGGGCGGCGTTAGCGGTGCGCAGCCGTCGTTTGTGATGTCGAACGTCTGCACCTTGAGGGACCACGCAGGGCTGCCGAGCGGGAAGCCTTCCGCATCAACGAGGCCGAGAAGCAGTCGATTCTCTCCCACGGCCAGGTCACTGTTCGCGAGGAGTGGAATTGGGCCGGAGCTCACCGTCTTCCCGGCGAGAGGCCATTCGCCAACACATCCGCTGCGCGCGCTGTCAGGTGAAGAGGGTGACGGGGTACTGGGTGCACCGGCGCATCCTGCAAGGAGCACGAGGAGTAGAACGGCGTACATCAATCTCACCACGTCACTCTACCGCAGGTTTTTGAGTTGCCGCGTATCATCAACACATGCAGGCCTTCCGCCGCTCGCTCGCCACGCTCCTCGGCGCAACGATCGGACTCGTTGTGATTGGAGTGATCGTTCGCGCGACTGACTCCGGAATGGGTTGCCCAGACTGGCCACTCTGCTACGGTCAAATCATTCCACCACTTGACGATTACAAGGCGTGGCTGGAGTGGATTCATCGCGCCGTTGCGGCGGGGATTGGACTGTTGACGCTTCTGGTTCTCGTCCTTGCCCTTCGCTCACTGAAGGGTCGGCGCTCAATCCAAGGCGCTTCGTTTGCACTGCTCGTGCTTGTCCTCTTCCAGGCATGGCTCGGTCGGCAGACGGTGCTCGAGTTCAACTCGGGCCAGTCGGTGACCGCACACCTCGCCACCGCGATGGCGTTTGTTGGCCTTCAGGTCTGGGTGCTTGCCCGTAGTGGCTACCCTGAGCGCTTGGGCGGCATCCTGCAGGCGCGCGGCGCCGTCATTGCCCCGGTGGTTGCCGCTGGGTCAGTCTATGCACTGTTGATGTTTGGCTCGAACGTGACTGGCACGGACACCGGCCTCCTCTATCCGGACTGGCCTCTGATGGGGGGCACGATCCTCCCTCCCGTCACTGAACTCTCCACACCGCACATCGTGCACCGCTACGCAACTGGGATCGTGGGGCTGATCTTGGTTTCGGCACTCTGGATCGTACGTCGTGAGCCAGGGAGCCCACGCCAGACCCAGCGCCTCTTGACCGCGGCGATCGGAATCTTCCTGGTGCAGTGCCTTATTGGCGCGCTACAAATCTTCACCAAACTCGCACCGTGGACACAGACGCTCCACGTTGCACTCGCCACGCTGATCTGGATTCTCGTTGTTGCTGCGGCGGCGATTGCGCTGCTTGAAGCGCGACGTGCGCATGCTGATCCGAGTGACGGCTCAGGAGGCGCTGCAACGAAGGGGACAGCTCGAAGCACGCTGAGTGCATACATCGCACTGACTAAGCCGCGGATCGTTGAGCTGCTGCTCATCACAACCGTCCCCGCCATGTTCCTCGCCGCACAAGGGGTACCGCCACTGCTGCTGATTCTCTGCACCCTGATTGGCGGAACGCTGAGCGCGGCGAGCGCGAACGTGTTCAACTGCATCGTGGATGCAGATATTGACCGGCAGATGATGAGGACGGCCGGTCGTCCACTCGTGACGGGCGAGATCAGTGTCGGGGCGGCGCTCCGCTTCGCGTCGGTTCTTGGTGCAGTGAGCTTCCTCTTCCTCGCCGCCACCACGACGTTGATGGCCGCCTTCCTCTCTCTGCTCGCGATCGGCTTTTACGTGCTGATCTATACGCTGATCCTGAAGCGTTCAACTCCGCAGAACATTGTGATTGGTGGCGCGGCGGGCGCGCTCCCCCCAGTGATCGGATGGGCCGCCGTCACGGGCGACATCTCACTCGCGCCAGTCCTCCTCTTTGCGCTCGTCTTCTACTGGACACCACCGCACTTCTGGGCGCTCGCGCTCCGCATCGGTCCGGACTACGCCGCAGCTGGCGTACCGATGCTTCCGGTGACCGCGGGCCCAGCGGAGACGGCACGACAGATTTGGCTGTACACCATCCTTCTCGTGGTCATGAGCCTGATGCTCTGGCTCGTCGCAGGGATGAGTGCGGTCTACCTCGCGGTTGCGGTCGCGCTTGGATCTGTGTTCCTCCTTCGCGCCTGGCGACTGCGCAGCGACGTGCTCGGTGATGGCCTGCTGCGCGGGGCGACGCCCCTCTATCGATTCTCCATCACATATCTCACGGTGCTCTTTGCAGCGATCGCGATCGACGCGATCCTGCCTCGCTAGCGGCGGCTACTCGAGAGCGACTGCTGCTTCGCGCGACCCGTTGGGTCAATCCGCGCAAGCCAGAACTGCACCTGCGGTCCAATGGTGAGCGCAAACCAGATCGTGCCGAAGCCGAACGTCCCGCCAAGTGCAATCCCAACAACCCCAACGACAACCTCAATGATCGTACGCACGATCCAGATCGGTCGCCCCGTGAGGCGATGAAAGCCTGTCATCAGACCGTCTCGCGGTCCTGGGCCGTTGCCGCTGCCGATATAGATTCCCGAACCGAGCCCAACCAGCGCCGTCCCGACGATGGTGAGCGCAACGGCGACTGGAACGTTTTGGCTGAGCACCTCCTTGTCGGGCACGCCGGCAAGTCGTAGTGCGTTCAGCGTGAGATCCATCACAAAACCGATCACCACGATGTTGGAAATCGTGCCAAGGCCAGGCGCTTGTCGGATGGGAATCCAGAGCAGGATGACGAAGAGACCGCTCAACTGCGCCGCCTGACCGATCGTGATGCCAAGGTTGTAGCTGAGCCCTTGGTGGAGGATCTCCCACGACGGGAGGCCGATGCCACCATTCACCATCAGCGAGAGCCCAACGGCGAAGACTGCCTGGCCGGCGATCGACTGAGGGAAACGACGAAGCGCATCGGCGCTCATCGCGTTGGCGAGCCAGTTGCTGCGTGGTGCGCTCATGTCTCTCCGTTCAACGCTCTGCGCTCGCGCGTCGGAGACGGTCAGCGATCGCAGCACCGAGTCCTGGCTCAGGATAGGGGGTGGTCAGGATCGTGTCGCGCGGCTCTCGTTCAACACCGAACGCCTCATCTAGTTGATGGAGGAGTTCAAAGAGGCGCGACGCGGCGCGCACTGGGTCGTGTTCCTCACTCAGGGCGGCGCGTGCAACCACCGTCAGGCCCGCGGTTGCACTGCTGAGACGTGCGAGCGTTGCGTTCTCTGGTGCGAGGAGGGCAACGCGCGCGAGGTCTCCCAGATCAGGTGCGTTGAGGTCGAGGATGCGCACCCGTGCCCGCGGGGCGTAGTGCGAGGCAGTCCTCCCCGGCGCGGGGAGTGCAGTGGCAGGCGTCACGGCCTTCGCGGGCCCTTCAAGTGGACCGAATGGGGCCAGGACCCGACCAATTTGTTCGGCAGGGGCTCCGCCTGGTCGCAGCAGTCGCGCAGGCTCACCAGGGAGCAGCGAGACCACGCTTGACTCAACGCCGATCCGCGATGAATCGGCAACAAGAATGGCGTCAATGATCCCGTTGAGCTGGGACAACACATGCGCGGCGCTGGTAGGCGAGAGTTGACCGAAGAGATTGGCGCTCGGTGCTGCAATGGGCGTGCCTGCGGCGCGAATCAGTGCGCGTGCAGTCTCATGATCTGGGAGTCTCACCCCAACACTGGTCAGACCCGCGCGAACAAGTTCAGGAATCTCCGCTGCCGCTGGGGCGACGATCGTCAGCGGTCCTGGCCAGAACGCATCCGCGAGCGCACTCACCCGCGGGTCACTGAGCGCACTGGCAGCGAGGACACGGGGGAGGTCCGAGCGATCGGCAATATGCACGATCAGTGGGTCAAACGTTGGCCGTCTCTTTGCGGCGAAGATCCGCGCAACGGCTGACGGGTCGGTGGCGTTCGCGCCGAGTCCGTAGACCGTCTCTGTTGGAAAGGCGACAAGTCCACCGGCACGGATCAGGGCGGCAGCCTGCGGAAGGACGCGCGCCAACTCATCTGCATTGCCTGCGTTGAGGATTTCTGTCTTTTTTGCCTACACTACAGCGCCTCGATCGTCAGGGTGATTGGGGCGTGATCGGAGGGGAGTGCCCCCTTCCGCTCGTCGCGATCCACGCTGAATGCGAGGGGTTTGCCCGCGGATGGTGAGGCGAGCAGGTGGTCGATACGCATGCCGTGACCGCGGTGGAATGCACCACCCCGGTAGTCCCACCAGGTGAAGGCGGGCGTCTCGCCAGGCGCTGCGCACTCCACGGCCGTATCCGCGAGTCCAGCGTCGAGGATTTCCTGGAACCCGTCACGCTCTTCCCGCGAGACGTGGGTTGCGCCAGTAAGCGCCGCCATGTCCCACACGTCTTCATCACGTGGGGCTACGTTGAAGTCCCCGCCGAGGATGAGCGGTCCGGTGCTGAGCGCGTCGCGTGACCAGTGCGCGAGCGCCTGCATCCAACGTAACTTTGCGCGCCAGTATCCACTCCCAACTTCGCGTCCGTTCGGCACGTAGACGCTCGCAATCTGGATCCCCCCGCAGCGGGCAGCGATCAGGCGCGGCTCGCCACTCAGATCTGGATCGTCACTCGCTGCGGCGCTCGCCGCAGCAACCGCGCTGGCGGGGAGACCGAGCAGCGGCGCGTCAAGTCCGATGCGCGATGCAATCAGCACCCCGTTTCTTCCTCCCGCTCCGATCGCCGCCCACTGGTATCCATGCGCGTTGAAGAGATCAGCGGGAACCTGCTCCGGGTTGCACTTTGTCTCCTGCAAGAGCAGGACATCTGAACTGGAGCGCTCAATGAAGGCCGCGAGTCGCTCCGCGCGCGCACGGATGCCATTCACATTCCACGACGTGATGGTGATCCCTTGGGCGCCCATGCGCGAGCGCTACGTGCGAGGGCCGTTGAGGATTGCGCCGATCAGCCCGTCTGCTCCACCTGGCTCTATCAAGGCACCTTCGTCCAGGTGTACAGAGACTCCGAGCGCACCGAGTACGGCGAGTGCGCGCTCATGCGCGCTCTCTGCGACGGCGAGGTGCACCACGCCATCACCGCTCTCAGCGCTACCAACGATCCCTTCAATGGCAATCTTCTCAGCGGCGAGTGCGGCGGTCACCGCAGCGAGGCTGCCTGCCGCGGGCGTGATGGTCGCGGAAAACCAGATGCTCATGCGCGTATCGTAGGCTACCGCGCCTCTGCAGCGTTCGGTGTGGCCCCAGAGATGGCAATCGTTCTTTGAGTGCCACCGAGCGTGACCTCAATGACCAGGTTGCTGCGTAGCGCACGCCGCCCATCTGATGGATCGCGCTGCGGGCCGAGCGGCTCTGGGATCGCAGAGAGACTTCCAGCCGCATAGGTCCCTAGAAGAGCGTCGGAGATCCACCATGAGCTGAGCGCGGGGAGGCTCTCCGCGCGTGAGGTTGCGAGAAGAGAGAGCTCAAGTCGTCCATCGATCGTGGGGGCGAAGAGGGCGATCTCGTCTCGATCATCCGCATTCCGATCCCACACGGAGAGGTGGATCTCACTGAGCGCGGCGGTCGAGGTGCCGACGAGCTGAGGTGCGCCGAGCGCTGGCGGCTGAATACGTTTAGCACTCCACTTGCGCTTCTCTGAGAGTGCCACCCAGATTCCACTCTGTCCGCCACCTGCCGCCACGCTCGCAGCCGGCGTCGGAGCCTTGATCACGAGATCATCAGCGCCGTCACCATTCACATCCGCACTGAGAAGCTGCATCTGCGATGCGTCGATTCCGGAGGCGGCGAGATCAGTCACGCTCCAGATATCGTCGCGCCAGAGGTACTCATCTCCGCGGCGCTCAATTGAACCCATCGCGGCGCTGGTGACTGGGAGTCCGCTTACTGGGTCGGTGCTGTTCCAGACGCGGAGCGTGGCGATCTCCGGGAAGAGGTCTCCGTCAAAGTCGCCACGGAACTCCGTGAGTGTGCCGTCACTCCACCCTTCTGGAAGCGACCACGGTTCGGCGAATGGATCGGGCACATAGTCCACGAGCGTCGCATCAGTCTCACTTGGGAGGGGTTGGTAGAGCGCAATGTTCGGACCATAGAATCGTCGGATCAGCGCCTCAAAGGTCTCACCGTCCCGAACACAGCGACGCGCGTCCTGTTGGTAAAGGTGGAAGCCGGTGTAATACTTGTCACACCCCTTCCGGTAACTTCCGGCGCGATACCCCGTGTGTGCGAAACCCTTCCGTCCCCCAGCGGTTCGCCAGATCGAGAGTGGCCAGATCGCTTCGATCGCTGAGCGGATCAGTGGGAGCCGGGCGGGGAGTCCCTTCTTGACTCGTGCCGCATCTGACGCCTCCTGTTTCGCCGTGGCGTTCTCCTTGTAGAGCTGGAAGGTCACGGTGGAGCCAATGTCGAAGCAGTCGCCGTTCTTATCTTTCAGTTTCTTGTTCGGATGTGTGACGTACCACCAGGCGTACTGCTTGACGATCTGTGCAGCGGCGAGCAGTTGTGCGCGATGCGTCTCGTTTGGGCCCCACTCATTGATGACGACGCGCTCAACATAGGTTTTGAAATCCACCTGCACGCGCGTCCCCATCTTGTAGCGTCGCCCCTTCTTGATCGGGATGTGGACCCAGATGCTCTCAGGTGGCCGTGTGAGCGAGGTCCACGGCGTGCACTGATACGAGGCGGCCGATGCCGTCGCCGCCCCCTCACCGGCGGCGGGGCCAGCCGCAGGAGCAGCGAGCAGAGAGAGGAGGAGCGCGACGAGGGCCGCGCGCTTAGAGTTCCGCAGGCGTCCCAGCACGTGAACCACTCCGCAGTGGGATCTCCTCAATCAACGTTGCGGCGAGCAGCGCTACGAGGCTTGCGACGACGGCCAGCCAGAAGATTGCGCCGATCGCATCTGCAATGCCAGCCTTGATGGCGGTAAAGAAGACATCAACGTATTGGACCGGAATGAGCGCAAGGAGGGCAGGGTCAAACGCCCCGCCGACGTTGGTGAGTTGGTCGAGGTTGCCACCAGTGGCGGCGAAGAACGGATCGAACGTCCCCGCGGGTGCCGCCGCAGCGAGCTCTGCTGGGATGGTGCTCGTCAACTGACCACCGAAATACGACCCGACGATTGCAAGGCCAACCGATCCGCCAACCTGACGGAAGAAGGTGAGGTTCGAGGTTGCGGCGCCGAGGAACTTAAAAGGGACTGCGTTCTGCACCACGATCGTGAAGACGGAGAGGGTTGGTCCAACGCCGATTCCGGCAAGGAACATCCAGCCGCGCAGTACCCACGGATCCGTGTCTGCCTTGATGTTCGTGAGGAGGAGTGAGCCGGCGGTGACGAGCACGATCGCTCCAAGGATCAGTGTCTTGTATCGTCCGCGTCGAGCGACCAGCAGGCCGGCACCGACCGAACTGATGATCACGCCGAGGAGGAGCGGGAGGGTGGCGTAGCCAGAGTTGGTCGCCGTCTCGCCGAGCACACTCTGGAAGTAGCGTGGCAGGAAGATGACCGCTGCGAAGAACCCCACAGATGAGAAGAAGGTTGCAGCGGCCGCGGCGGTGAAGGTTCGATTTCTGAAAAGATCAAGTGGAATGATCGGCTCCTCAGCCTTCGCCTCAATGAAGATGAATGCGCCAAGGATGGCAAGTCCGACAGAGATCAGTCCAGCTACAGCTGGAGTTGCAAAGTCGTTTGTCTGGACGTTGGTCAAACCGATCAGCACGGGGATGATGCCTGCGGCGAAGACGATCGCGCCAAGGAAGTCGATCTTCTGATTTGGCCGCCCTCTGAACGTCGGGAGCTCAAGCAGAATGATGGCAATGCTCAGCAGGCCGATCGGAATGTTGACGTAGAAGATGAGGTGCCAGCTGAAGGTATCGGTGAGCCAGCCGCCGAGCGCTGGACCAACAAGGCTGGAGAGGCCGAAGACGGCGCCGAACAGTCCCTGGTAGCGGCCACGCTCTTTCGCGCTGAAGAGGTCCCCAATCGTGGCGAGCGCAATTGGGAAGAGGGCACCAGCACCGAGTCCCTGAATTCCGCGGAAGAGGATCAGCTGTTCAATGGTCTGAGAGAGGCCGGCGAGTGCCGAGCCGATGAGGAATAACCCAACACCAGTGAGCAGAAGTGGCTTGCGGCCATACATATCTGAAAGCTTGCCGTAGATCGGCACGGTGACGGTGCTCGCCAGGAGGTAGATCGTGACCACCCAGGTGTAGAGGTTTGCACCGTTGAGCTCGGTGATGATCTGGGGGAGCGCCGTGCCAACGATTGTCTGGTCCAGCGCACCCAAGAAGAGGGCGAGCATGATCGCAACGACGATCCCCTGCTTCGCGCGCCTGGAGAGCTCCTCGCCAGCGTGCTGGTTTGGGGTGGGGCGTGATGTGGTCGGCCGCTTCGCCTTACTCGGGCGTGAAGGACTGCGTCGTACGGTTGCCATGGGAACCTCCTGATTCACGCCTCTGCCACAAGCTGCGGTAGTTCACGTTGCAACGATCATACTCTTCGCCTCGCGTGCTGTCCCCACGCGCTAGGGTTGCCGCATGAAGATCGGCATCGTGGTTGAGGGACAGATGGGCCTCACCTATGCACAACAACTCGCCATCGCACAGCGATCTGAGGCACTCGGTTTCGATGCCTTCTACCGCACCGATCACTATGAATCCTTCCCAGGTTCTGCAGATCAGGCGACGAGTGATGCATGGAGTGTCTTGGCGGGACTCGCCCGCGAGACCAGGGTCATTGCACTTGGAACGTTGGTGAGTCCAGTCACCTTCCGATACCCAGGCGAGTACGCGAAGGTGGTTGCCACGGTGCAGGAGATGGCAGGGCGGCGCATGCACGCAGGGCTCGGCGCCGGGTGGCATGAATCAGAGCATCGCCGATACGGCTTTCCGTTCCCTGAGATGCCAGTGCGTGCGGCAATGCTGGAGGAGCAGCTCAACATTGTGCGTGGCCTCTGGTCGGGTCCAGACGGTTGGTCGTTCAGCGGGACGCACTACCAGGTGAGCGACGCCCTCTTCCGGCCAAAGCCTGAACCGGTGCCGTGGATCATCACGGGGGGTGAGGGCTCGCCGCGCGGGATGCGGATCGCCGCGGCACACGCCGACGAGTTCAATCTCACCTCATCCACGCCGCAGATCGCTCGCGAAAAGTTCGCCGCACTTGATGCCGCGTGTGCCGCCGCCGGGCGTGAGCCCGCAACGCTCGTGCGATCGGCGATGACGGGTCTCCTCATTGGCCGCAGCCAGGCAGAGTATTTCGCCAACGTGACGAAGTTGATGGAGCGGATTGGTGGGAGTGGTGATCCTGAGGCGTACCTTGCGCCGCGTCGACCGCGCTGGGTCACAGGGACTCCCGAAGAGGCGCTCAGCCAGTTGCGCGCCTTCCGCGATGCGGGAGCGCAACGGCTCCTGATGCAACACTTCCTCCCGCTTGCGCTCGAGCCACTCGACCTGCTCGCAGAACTTCGCGACGCGATCTAGCCAGGGCGTCGTCGCGCTCGCGCCGTATCGCTCGCGCCTCAGCGCACGCGCCCGCGTCGTCCAGCGGGACCCGTTCGGAAGACCACAATGCCGCGAAGTGCGCTGAGCGGCACTGGCCCAGTCTGGCGCGAGTCGTTGGAGACGGCCGCGTTATCACCAAGAAGCCAGAGTGAGTCCGAATCGCCCGTGACGCCGATCGTCCGCGCCGCGACGCGCTTCACGTCGAGGCGACCCTCGCGCTCCACGATCACAATGCTCCCCTCGCGAGGAGCAGAGCGAAGCCAGGGGAGTCCAGCGGGTCCCGCGGGGAGGACGAGGAGGAGATCGCCCTCCAAGAGGGCTGGCGCCATGGAGTCCTCAGCGACGACCGCGCGCCAGATGCGGCGCGCAGTCGTCACCGTTGCGTTGACTCGTTACGCCTTTGAAGCGGCGAACGACTTCGCGAACGCTTCTGTCGCGGCAACCAGCTCTGCTGCGGCTGCGGCATCAACACTCTGCTTGTTCTTGGAGGCAAGCTTTAGCAGCTTCCATACCTGGTCGTGCAGGTCTGGCACCTTCGTGAGGTGCTCCGGCTTGAAGTAGTCGGACCAGATCACCTGAACCTCACGCTTCACCAGTTCAGCGTGCTCCTCCTTCACGGCGATGCAGCGAGCAACCTTGTTGCGACCAGCGTGGTCAGCGGGACCGCCAATCTCCGTCGTCGTGATCAGCTCGACCATGCGCGCCACGGTCTTTGCCGCAAGCACGGCACCCGACGGGTCGTAGATCCCGCATGGAATGTCGCAGTGTGCGTGGACGGTAACGGGAGCGAGTGCTGAGCGGACTTTCTTCATTGCGTTGCGCATGTTGCCTCCTTGACTATACAAATACGGCGATCGCCACATTGGTGATCGCCAGGATGCCCGCGGCGTGATAGGTCCCTGCAGGGATCTCTTGGTCGCGTCGTCGCGGCCAGGTAATGAGTGCGAGCACCACCACAATGGCGAGCTTGATTCCCACCTTGGCGTGGTCGACTGGTTCATCACCCATCACTTCGGCAACTCCAACGAGCAGCAGTCCCGTAACGAGTTGCAGTAGGGTGCCGTGCACCATACCGGCGGAGAGTCGCTTCGGCACGCTGCGAAGGCCGGCGAAGTAGCCACCAACGATCGCTGCCATCCCGAGCAGGTGAGCAAAGACGAGAACTCCTTCCAGTACCTCCACGCGAACCTCCTATCTCTCTCGGCGTGAACACGCCTCTCTACTAAGGTAGCCGACCCGTGGCGCGGCGGGTCCCTCCACTGGCGTCAGGTGGCGTGTAGGGTTGCTCAGATGGATGAGCGAAAGGTTCGTGCATACAGCAGCTATAGCCGAGACGCGCTGACGCCACCCGCCGCTGGCGAGGGTGTCGCCTGGCTCGGGAAGGCCCCGTGGGCGAAGGCGAGCCCCGCGTATCGACTCCTCCGACTCTCCATGAGATCCGTCGGCTGGGTGTTTGGGCTGCGAGTGCGCGCCTATGGACTTGATCGGCTGGAGCACTCGGGACCTCGCATTCTTGTTGGCGCACCACACCGTCGCTATTACGAAGCCTTTGCGCTCGGGATCGCCGCGCCTGCGCAACCGCGCATCTGGTGGCTCGGGCTTGGACCCTTCATTGTTGGTCGCGGTCGAGTGCGCGCGGGAATCCTGCGTCGGCTCGGCGGGCTGCTTCCAGTCTGGCGAGGAACAAGCGGTATTGAGACACACTTGGCCGCCGCGAGCGCCGTCTTCGCCGCCGGCGCCCACTACGCGGTAATGCCAGAGGGTGGAACGAGCGGCCCTGCCGATCGGTTCGCAGAGTTTCGGCCCGGTGCCGCCGTCATTGGCATCCGCACTGGTGTCCCGGTGGTTCCGATCGTCTTTCGCTTTCACAATCGTCGCATTGGGCTACCGCGCATAGAGGTGATCGGCCTTCCGGATGTCAGCGTGCTGGAGCCAGGTGTCACCCCGCCCGTGCAAGGGTCTCGTGAAGAGTTGGCGCTCGCTGCGGCGTGGAGCGACGCGCTCGCTGACCGCATGGAGCTCGTCTGGCGCGAAGGGATAAGATCGGCGGCATGAGCAGCGCCAACGTTTGCCCCTTCCTCGCGATCTCAACCGACTCAAGCAGACGCCACTCCACAGCACACGTCACGCATGCCTGCTTTGCGCAGCGCCCAGCACTGCAGATCGAGCTTGATCACCAAAGTTCGTACTGTCTCAGCGCGACCTTTACCACGTGCCCAGCGTTTGCGGCATGGGCAGCACGCGAGGCGGCGCAGCCGATCGTCACAGCAGTGCCGCTCCCCACAGACGAGCTTGCGGCAGCATCTCGCGGTGATGAGGACTTGGCAGCGCCGCCTGCTGATGACGGCACGATCTGGTCGACGGCGAACGCTGCCACGCCAACGCAACCAGGAGACGAAGAGGGCGAAGAACGTGCGCGAGTGGTTCCGCTCCACCATCGGCGGAGTCTCGACGACGAGCTGCCAAAGGCGCTCATTCGACTCCCGCGTGCGCTGAGTAGCCTCCGTAGTTTCGGTGCAGTGGTGGTGCTGATCGGCGTGGTTCTTTTTGCGACACCATCCATTTTGAAGGGATTCGGTAGCCTCCTAAGTGGGATCGGCCAAGACGCTTCACCGAGCGCAAGCGTAACGCCTGAGGCCAGCGCATCACCGACGCCAACACCAACGCCAGCCCCGAAAGTGCACGTGGTGAAGAGTGGTGACACGCTCTTTGAGATCAGTCAGGAGTACAAGGTGAGCGTTGAGGTGATCCTTGGCGCAAATCCACAGGTTGGAAATCCGAACAACCTGAAGATCGGAGAACAACTTGTGATTCCTATCGTTCTCCCCGATATCGAGAGCTCTCCTAGCCCCGCGCCGTAATCGGCGTACGAATCCTCTCGTCGGACGGGGGCGCTACCCCTTTGCGGGGGAGAGGTTGATCGAGGTGATCCTGCCGGCCTCCACCTTTATCGTGGCGTCGAGCTTGTGGCTTTTGGCGCCAGGTCGGACCACAAGGATGTCGCACTCCACCTGGTGGCCCGTATCTTTGATCTCGCCTGGGATCATCCGTAGGCCCTTGTCCGCGCGGAGGAACCAACCGCCAACGCGCTCGAGCCCCTTGAGCATCTGCACACCTTCACCAACATGAATCCGCATCTCAACGCGATCTTCCATGAGCTTGAGCGCTCCATCGCGGTTATCCGCGTTCAGCAGCTCGAAGAATGCATCTGTTGTGTCTTGGGCACCCATGGGCTGATGGTACCCTGCCGCGATGAACTCTGATCGGCTTGACGCGGCCGGCCTTCTCGCTCGCTTCGCCGCCTTGCACCCCGTTGCGGCAACGGCGACCGGCATCCACGACCACGATGGCGAGTGGGATGGGGTCGGGCCGGCGGCAGACGCACGCGTGATCGCATGGGTGGATGAGGAGACGGCCCGCCTGCAGCGCATGTCGGAGGATGAGCTTGACCGAGATGATCGTGCGGATCGTGATCTGGCACTCGCCACCCTTGCCGCAATCCGCTTCGAGCGCACAGAGATTCGCACCACTGCGTGGGATCCGCTCAACACCGTTGCGACCGTGGGCGGCGGACTCTTCCCGCTGATCGCGCGCACCTTTGGGAGTCGAGAGCGGCGCGCGCAAGATCTTGCCTCACGGCTGAACGGGCTCCCACAGATGCTGGACGACGCGATCAGCGCACTTGTTGGCGTTCCAGAGATGCGCGTTGCCGCCGATGACGGCGCGCCGCGTCGCGTCGGTGATGTTGCGCCGAGTGGCGAACTGACGTTGCCACCGCGACCGATCAGTCGACTGCATACTGAAACGGCGATCGCGCAGGCGGCGGGGATTGGCGAGCTCGCGGAGATGGGCGTGGAGGTCTACGCAGGTGAACTACGGGAGGCGGCAGACGTCGCCCAAGCCGCGGCGGAGCGGTTTACGCAACGCCTTCGTGACGAGGTGCTCCCGCGAAGTGAAGGCGAGGGTCGCTATGGTCCCGCCCGCTACGATCGCGCGCTGCGTCACACACTCTTCGGCTCTCACGACCGTGTTGCGGTGCAGCGCGCAGCGGAGCGAGAGTTCATTGCGGTTCGCGAACGCATCATCAGCATTGCGCGCGAGATCGCACCGCACTGGATCGGCGAGGCTGAGGCTGCACGAATGCAGATCGATCCGCAGCGCCTTGTTGGCGCGGTGTTGCACGCGATCGGGGGCGAGCACTCTGCGGCGGCAGACCTCCTTGATCGGTGCCGCCAGGAGACTGCGCGATGTGAGACGTTCATCAAGCGCACGGGGCTACTCGACCCTCCGAGCGAACCGCTCCAGATCACGTGGACGCCGCGCTTCTTGCGCGCGTACGGCGGTGAACGCCACAGCTGCTGCGGCACCAACTGCGGCGCGGTAGTGAGAAACAATCTGCGTGTGTCGAAGCGCGCGGTCGTACCGAGCGGCACCGTAACGGCCCTCACCTTCACTCC
>JACCEB011123994.1_pt1 | contig 31516 bp, 18 predicted proteins | sample 7454761 | NCBI WGS metagenome assembly JACCEB01 (sample SAMN15323454, study PRJNA562643) | freshwater metagenome | isolation source: river surface water | place: USA:Blue River Watershed | collected 2017-08-18
CGGCGCGGCGCGGGCAATCGCGCGGCGGCGCGGGCTGACCTGCGCGTGGACGGCGACGCAGGACAACGGCGCGGTGACCTGCGACGCCGGCCTGCGGGCGCGGCTGGGCGAAAGCGTGCGCGCGGTGCAGGGCCGCACCCTCGAGCTGGTGAGCGGGGCGGGGCACGACGCGGTGGTGGTGGCGGCGCTCGCGCCGGTGGCGATGCTCTTCGTGCGCTGCCGCGACGGGCTGAGCCACCATCCGGACGAATATGCGTCTCCACGGGACTTGGACGCGGCGTTGCGGGCGATGATCGACTTTCTGCAACGCTTGGCCCAGCAACACGCGGAATGAAACGAACCGGACCGATCCAACGCGGCCACGGCAAGCCCGTGCACGAACCCGAGCAGCTCGACCTTGTCGTGCGCGGCGGAAAACTGGTCACGCCGGACGGGATCGTGGAGGCGGAGCTCGGCATCGTGCGCGGCCGCATCGTGCGGCTGGCGCCGAAGGTCACGGACGCGACCGCGGCGGAGCTGGACGCGGCGGGCCGCTACGTTTTTCCGGGCATCGTCGACGCGCACGTGCATTTCAACGAGCCGGGGCGCGCCGACTGGGAAGGCATCGCGACGGGTTCGGCGGCGCTGGCGGCGGGAGGCGGCACGGTGTTTTTCGACATGCCGCTCAACTCGGAGCCGCCGGTGCTCGACGCGGCGGGCCTGCGCGAAAAGCGGCGGATCGCGGAGGAGCAGTCGTGCACGGATTTCGCCCTCTGGGGCGGCCTGACGCCGGGCAACCTCGACAAGCTCGCCGGCCTGCGCGACGCGGGTGCGATCGGCTTCAAGGCCTTCATGTGCAACAGCGGCATCGCGAGCTTCGAGAACGTCGACGCGAAGACGCTGCGCGAAGGCATGAAGCGCGCGGTGAAATTGAAACTGCCGGTGGCGGTCCACGCCGAGGACGACGCGATGGCGGCGAAACTCACGGCGGCCATCAAGGCCCAGGGCCGCACGGATGCCCGGGCCTGGCTCGATTCGCGGCCGGTGGCGGTGGAACTCGAGGCGATCCGCGTCGCGCTGGACCTCGCCGGCGAGACCGGGTGCATGCTGCACATCGTGCACGTGAGCAGTCCCGAGGGCATCGCGTTGATCGAGGAAGCGCGGCTCAACCGCATCGACGTGACGGCGGAGACCTGCCCGCACTACCTGCTGTTGAACGAAAAGGACGTGGAGAAACTGGGGGCGCACGCAAAGTGCGCGCCGCCGCTGCGCGACGAGAAGCGACGCAAGGGACTTTGGGCCGAACTGCGCGCCGGCAACATCCAGACCATCGGCAGCGACCACTCGCCGGCGCTGCCGGAGATGAAGGACACGGCGAACCTCTTCGCGGCGTGGGGCGGCATCAGCGGCGTGCAGCACGGCGCGGAGTTGCTGGTGAGCGAAGTCGAGAAGACGGCGGCGAAGGACCTGCCGCTGCTGGCGGCGGTGCTCGCGCGCAACGTGGCGCGACGCTTCCGCCTCGATCACCGCAAGGGCGTGCTGGCGACCGGGCACGACGCGGACTTTTGCCTGATCGACTACGCCAAGCCGCGCACGATCGCGGCCGACGAACTCTGGACGCGGCACCGGCACGGGGCGTATGTCGGCCAGCGCAGCCGCGCGCGCATCACGCACACGTTTGTGCGCGGGCACGCGGTGTGGGCGGACGGGCGGCTCGTGAACCTGCCGCCGCCGGGCGAGTTTCTCCGGCCGGGCGAGATCTGAACGCGGCGGGCCGACGGCGTTTTTTCCCAATCATGAACCTACCCTATGGCCAGACCCGGACGCGCGTGGCGGCGCGGCATGCGTTGATCGCGCCCGACGGGCACGTGAAGAGCAGCGTGCCGGGCATCACCGGTGCGGCGACGGTGATCGTGATCAACCCGGCGATGGGCGCGCGCTTCGCGCAGGTGCTCGTGACCTTCGAGGCCGGTGGGCGCGCGGAGGTGCCGGGCAACGCGGTCGAGACCGCGGGGTATTTCGAGACCGGCGGCGGCACGGTGACGATCGGCGCGACGAAGGCGAAGTGCGGGCCGGGCGGGTTCTTCTTCGCGCCGGCGGGCGCGGCGTGGTCGATCACGGCGCCGAAGAAAGGCACGCGGGTGACGCTGTTTCAGAAAACGTTCGAGCCGCTGGCGGGCACGGCGGCGCCGGGGCCGATCATCGGCGACGCGGCGGACGTCCCGGGCCAGCCGTTTCTGGGTGATCCGGATGCGCGGCTGCAGGTGCTGCTGCCGGACGTGCCGGCGTTCGATCTGGCGATGAACGTGTTCACCTACCAGCCGGGCGCGACGCTGCCCTTCGTCGAGACGCACGTGATGGAGCACGGGCTGCTGATGCTGGCGGGGCAGGGCGTCTACCGGCTGGAGGAGTCGTGGTATCCGGTGGCGGCGGGCGACGCGATCTGGATGGCGCCGTATTGCCCGCAGTGGTTCGTGGCGATGGGCAAGACGCCGGCGAGCTACCTCTACTACAAGGATGTGAACCGGGCGGCGTTGTAGCCCGAGTGCCCGCGCCGACCGGCACGGTTGATCGGCACGGCGACGTCAGATCAGGCCGAGCTCGCGGGCGCGGAGCGCGGCCTGGGTGCGGTCCAGCGCGCCAAGCTTGGCGAGCACGTGCGTCATGTGATTTTTCACCGTGCCCTCGGAGATGCCGAGGCGGGCACCGATCTCCTTGTTGCTGCAGCCGTCGGCGAGGAAGCGGAGCACCTCGAGTTCGCGGGCGGAGAGCGGGTCCGGGAGAACGGCAGGCGCGGGGGACGCGGGGGCGGCGGCGCGGCCGAGGCCGGCCATGAGCTTGGCGGCGACGCTTGGCTCGAGGACGGAGGCGCCCTGGGCGGCGGCGCGGATGGCACCGCACAGTTTCTCGGCCGGGCTGGCCTTGAGCAGGTAGCCGACGGCGCCGGCACGGAGGGCGGCGAAGACTTCGTCGTCTTCCTCGAAGGTGGTGAGCACGATGACTCGGACCGGTTTCGCGGCGCCGGCGTTGGCGGCGGCGATGCGGCGCGTGGCGTCGACGCCGTTTATCACCGGCATGCGCAGGTCCATGAGCACGACGTCCGGGGAGAATTTCTGGGCGAGGGCGACGGCCTGCTCGCCGTGGGCGGCCTCGGCCACGATGTCGAAGTCGGGTTGGAGCGAGAGCAGCGTGCGCAGCGCCTCGCGGAAGAGCGACTGGTCGTCGACCACGAGGAGGCGGATGCGGGCGGGTTTCATGCGGGCACCTCGACGGCGAGGAGAAAGCCGCCGGCCGGGCGGCGACCGGTTTCGACGCGTCCGCCGAGCAGTTCGATGCGCTCGCGGAGACCGAGCAGGCCGTAACCGCCGCCGGGGGCGGATGCCGGCGCCGTCGGTGGGCCGACGCCGTCGTCGGCGACCTCGAGCCGGACGGTGCCGGGGCGGCGGAAGTCGAGCCGGAGATCGGCGCGGGTGGCGCGCGCGTGTTTGCGGATGTTGGTCAGCCCTTCCTGGGCGGCGCGGAAAAGGGCGTGGGCGGCGGCCGGCGGGAGCGGGCGGGCGGCACCGTCGACGGCGACCGCGGCGGGTGGCGCACCGTGGGCGGCGAGGTCGCGCAACGCGGTGTCGAGGGCGAGCGGCGCGGCGTCGGTGCGGAGGGCGCCCACGGAGCGGCGCACATCCTCGAGGGCCTCGGCGGTGAGGCGTGCGGCCTTTTCGACCGTGGCGTGGGCGCGGGCCGGATCGGAGGGAAGGAGGGCGGTGGCCGCGTCGAGCTGGGTTTTGACGACGGTGAGGTAGTGGCCGACGCCGTCGTGGATCTCGCGGGCGAGGCGGTTGCGTTCGCGGGCGGTGGCCAGCTCGGCGGTTTGGGCGGCGGCCAGGCGGAGTTTCTCGTTGGCCGCTTCGAGGTCGCGGCGGAGGTGTTCGGATTGCGCGCGGGCGAGCAAGGCGCGCCGGGTGATGAGCGTGAACGCGATGGTGAAGGCGAAGCCGGCCGCGTAGTTGAACGCGGCTTCGCCGACGGCGGCCCAACCGAAGTCGAAGCCCCAGACGGCAAGGTTCAGCGCAAAGAGGTAGCCCACGACGAGGGCGGCGGAGCGCGCGCGCAGGTCGAAGAGGGACTGGCTGGCGAGCGGCAGGACGATCATGCCGAAGAAGCCGCGGGTGGGGCTGAGAAACAGCAGGGCGGTCAGGAGCGCGCACTGCACGAGGTAGTAGGCCGCGAGGGCCCCGCGCGGGACGAGCCGGAGGAAATCGTTGGAGAAAATGCCGAGGGCGGCGAAGGCCGCGCCGAGCGCGAATACCGCCGGGACGTGGGCGGCGGGTTGGTAAAAGCGGCCGGTGAAAAAGTAGCCGCCGAAACACGTCAGCACGATGGTGCCGAACGCGATGCCGCCGTAGTAGGTGCCGCTGCGGTGGAATTCGGCTTCGGCCAAGGCGGCGGAATCGACGGGAGCGGCGGAATCGGCGGACATCGGCGGAGTCTGCCAGAACGGGCGGGCGCAGGCTACGTGACCAAAGTCACGGTGCGGTCACGCCGCCGGAAAGGCGGCGCGGAGCGCGGCGGCGAGGTTGAGCGGGGCCTCCCGGAGCGCGCGCTCAAGCGGCGTGCCGTCGGGCGTGATCGAGCGGAGCGCGAGGCCCGCGGGCGGCGCGGCGACCGCGGCGCGGCCGGCGAAGACGTGGACCTTTTTCCCGAGGGCAAGGGCGCGGGCGGCGAGCGCGCCGGGGCCCTTGCCGCTGAGGGAACTATCGTCGAAGCGGCCCTCGCCGGTGAGGACGAGGTCAGCGGCGGCGAGCCGGCGATCGACATCGAGCCACGCGGAGACGAGGTCGGCGCCGGGGACGAGTCCGGCCCCGGTGGCGGCCATGAGCCCGAAGGCGATGCCGCCGGCGGCGCCGGCGCCGGGCGCATCCATCAGCGAGTCGGGTCGGCCGGCGTGGGCGCAGAGCAGGAGGGCGAGCCGCGCGCTTTCGTGATCGAGGCGGGCGAGGTCGGCGGGTTTGAGGCCTTTCTGGGGGCCGTAGACGGCGGCGGCGCCGCGGGGGCCGAGCAGGGGATTGCTGACGTCGCAGGCGATGCGCACCGGCGGCAGCGGCGGCGTAAGGGCGCCGCGGATGCGGGAGATTTCCGGCCAGTGCCGCGGGATCGGCGATGCGAGGGCCGTGCCGTCGGCGGTCTCGAAACGCAGGCCGAGGGCGGCGAGGGCGCCCAGGCCGAGGTCGCTGGTGGCGCTGCCGCCGACGCCGAGCAAGATGGCATCGGCGCCGCGGGCGGCGGCGAGCCGGATGAGCTCGCCGGTGCCGAGCGTGGTGGTGAGCCACGGGTCGCGCTGGTCGTCGCGGAGGAGGGCGAGGCCCGAAACGGCGGCCATCTCGACGAGGGCGATCGTCGCGGGCGGGATCTTTTCCTCGGGAAAAGCGAGACCGAGCAGGGCCCGGGCGGGGGCCGGAATGGAAGCGAATCGGGCGTAGGCGATCGCGGCGGAGACCGGTTCACCGCGGGGGCCGGTGACCGTGTGCGTCTCGAGGGTGGCTCCGGCCGCGCGGCCGAGGATATCGCCGAAGCCTTCGCCGCCGTCGGTCAACGGGCAGAGGTCGAGCGTCCAGTCCGGGTGGGCGGCGCGGAGTGCGGCGGCGGCGTGGTCGCAGGCGGCGGGCGCGGTGAGCGAGTCTTTGAATTTGTCGAAGGCGAGAAGGACGCGCATAGCGGAGCGAGATGAAGTGCCGTCTCGCGGGACGGCCCGCAACGTCACAATCGCGGGGCCGGGCCCGCCCACCGCGACGAGCCTGGGTCGGCGATTGCTCCGGCGTGGCGGCGAAATAGGTCGCGGTCGCGGGCAATGACCTCATAACCGAAGCGTGCGAGGGCGAGGACGGCGAAGCGGCGTCCCCGGGTGGAACAGTTTTCCACGCGACGCCTTTCGCGGATTTTATGGCCAAAACACAAAACTCGAAGAAACAGACCAAGAAACTGCCCTTGAAAACCGCGCAGGAAAAGCGGCTGGCGAAGCGGGAGAAGAAAGCGCGCGGACCCCGCTGACCGGCGACGTCCCGCGGACTGCGAGACGTGATCGAGGGCGCGCACGCGGTGCGGCGCGCTCGGATCGGCCCACGGACCGAGTGCGACAGGCGCACGCGGTAGCCGGCGGGCGGACGATTCCCGGCCGAAGATAATGGCGGGCCCGCGACTTGGCGGAGTGGCGCGACCGCGGCGGGGAATACCTCGCCGGCGTCGGGCGGGCGGCGCATGCTTTCAAACGCCCGGTGCCCGTGCTGCGGCCGACCGGAGGCATTGCTCGGCGTCCCGGCAGTGACACGGGAAGCGAACGGCCGCACTTTATGCAAAAAACCAAAAAATCAGTCGCCAAGCGCTTCAAGCTCTCCGCCCGGGGAAAACTCATCCGGCGCACCCCCGGTTTCCGGCAGCTGCTCGGCGCGAAGAGCACGAAGTCCAAACGACGCGCGACGCGGGACAAACTCGTGGCACCGGGCCACGCCGCACCGTTGTTGCGGTGTCTGCCGTTTCTGCGCTGACCGGAACGGTGTCTGCACGTTCCGATTCGGCCGACGCGCGGTGTGCGCCCCGACGACGCCCGGTTGGCCGAATCAACGGTCGGTAATTCCGAATTCGCCGATTCGTGCAGCCGCGACGTCGGGTTCGACCGTCAAGGGCTCGCCGGAAACTTCCGAGTATAGGTCGCGCATGCGCGAGACCGATACGCGCAGGCGCAGGAAACGGCGGCAAAAGGTCCGGTTGGCCGGGTCGTATTGGTAGTCGCGCGCGGCGCGGTGAATGCCGCGCCAGTGCGTCTGCCAGCCGGCTTCCTCGATGAAGTTGCGATCGGGCTCGAGCCAGGTGTTGGCGCCGGAGAGCCGGAGCCAGCCGGCGTGGGGATACAGCGTGGCGCGCAGCACCCAGTCGCCGTAGTGTTCGGCCGGGAGGGCGAAATGACGGCAGACTTTGGCTTGAAAGGTTTCGGACATGGCAGGCGCGGCGAGGCTGGAAATGAATTCCAGGGGCTGGGGCCCGCCGGAACAGAGAGAGTCGGGATGCAGGGATCGGACCAAGTTCGGTTGCGATGCGATCCGCAGGGCGGAAACGGGCGGAAAGCGCGCATCGCGGTGGCGCGAGGAGGGAGCGGAGCGGCGCCGAAATGCGCACGGGGGTGCTCCGCCTCCACCGCCTCGGCGGGCGGCGCCGCGAACCGTCTTTCGGTCGGCGCCACTCCGCTCCCTGACGGGACGCCGTCGCGCATCGCGCAACAAGCGAAGTTCGGAAATCAGATCGGGCTCAATGCGCCGCCTCGGAACCGGTGTCGGATCCGGCGGCGGGTGCCTCGGCGATCATGCATTCGATGGTGAGCAGGAGGCCCGCGATCGAAGCGGCGTTTTGCAGCGCCATGCGGGTGACCTTGGTGGGATCGACGACGCCGGCGAGGACGAGGTCTTCGTAGGCGCCGGTGGCGACATTGTAGCCGTAGCTGCCTTTGCCGGCGGCCACTTGGGCGGCGACCACGGCGCCCTCGACGCCGGCGTTGGCGCAGAGGGTCCGGATCGGTGACTCGATGGCGCGACGCACGATCTGGGCGCCCACGGCTTCGTCGCCGGCGAGAGCGACGGCATTCACGGCCCTGGCGCAGCGGAGCAGGGCCACGCCGCCGCCGGGCACGATGCCTTCCTCGATCGCGGCGCGCGTGGCGTGGAGCGCGTCTTCGACGCGGGCTTTCTTTTCCTTCATCTCCATCTCGGTCGAGGCGCCGACATGGATGACCGCGACACCGCCGGCGAGTTTGGCCAGGCGTTCCTGGAGCTTCTCGCGGTCGTAGTCGGAGGTGGTTTCGTCGATCTCGCGGCGGAGTTGTTTCACCCGGGCCTGCACGGCGGAGGATTTGCCGCCGCCGGAGATGAGCGTGGTGAATTCGCGGCCGACGGTGACGCGCTGGGCGCGGCCGAGGTCGGCGAGGGTGATGCCGTCGAGCTTGAGGCCGAGGTCCTCGGTGATGCACTTGCCGCCCGTGAGGATGGCGATGTCCTCGAGCATGGCCTTGCGGCGGTCGCCGAAGCCGGGGGCCTTGACGGCGCAGACATTGAGCGTGCCGCGCATTTTGTTGATGACGAGGGCAGCAAGGGCCTCGCCTTCGACGGACTCGGCGATCACGAGCAGCGGCTTGCCGGCTTTGGCGACGGTCTGCAGGAGCGGCAGGAGATCCTGCAGGTGGGCGATCTGCTTTTCGTGGATCAGCACGAAGGCGTCCTCGAGCACGGCCTCCATCTTGTCGGTGTCGGTCGCGAAATACGACGAGAGGTAGCCCTTGTCGAATTGCATGCCCTCGACGACGTCGAGGTGGGTCTCGATGGATTTGGCCTCCTCGACGGTGATGGTGCCGTCCTTGCCGACCTTGTCCATGGCGTCGGCGATGATGGTGCCGATGGCGGCATCGGAGTTGGCGGAGATGCAGGCGACCTGCCGGATCTCCTCGCGGTCGCTCACCTTGCGGGAGATGCGCGCGAGCTCGCCGACGGCGGCGGCGACGGCCAGGTCGATGCCACGTTTGAGGTAGATGGGATTCGAGCCGGCGGTGACGTTTTTGAGACCTTCCTTGTAGATCGATTCGGCGAGCACGGTCGCCGTGGTGGTGCCGTCGCCGGCGACGTCGGAGGTCTTGGAGGCGACTTCGCGCACCATCTGCGCGCCCATGTTTTCGAAGGGATCGGGCAGATCGATCTCCTTGGCGACGGTGACGCCGTCCTTGGTCACGGTCGGCGCGCCGAATTTCCTGTCGATGACGACGTGGCGGCCCTTGGGGCCGAGCGTGACTTTGACGGCGCGCGAGAGGAGCTCGACGCCGCGGAGGATCTTGTGGCGAGCGGTCTCGTCGAAAATGAGTTGTTTGGCGGGCATGAAAAAGGGGCGGTGGATGCGGCGGGTGGGCGGACGGCTCAGGCGAGCAGGCCGAGGAGATCGTCTTCGCGGACGAGCGTGTAGCGGAGGCCGTCGAACTTCACCTCGGCGCCGGCATACGGGCCGAGCAGCACGGTGTCGCCGACTTTCACGACGAACGGACGGACGGTGCCGTCCTTGGCTTTCGGGCCGGAGCCGAGGGCGAGGACCTTGGCGGCCTGGGGCTTCTCCTTCGCGCTGTCGGGAATGATGACGCCGCCGCGGACCTGCTCCTTTTCTTCGATGAACTGGACAAGGAGACGATCGCCGACGGGCTTGATTTTCAATTTGGACATGGGAAGGGGACGGATGCGCCGGACGTGGGCGCGGGGAGGCGGTGAACGGAAGCGGCGGAGCTCAGACGGCGTGGTAGTGCACGGCTTGGGCGGCGTTCCGCACGGGGGCATGGCCGGAGCGGGCCAGCTCTTCGGGCGTGGCGAGCTGGTAGGTGATCTTGCGCTCGGCGATTTCGCGCAGCGCGATGTCCTCGGGGGACAGTTTCTCGAGCGAGATCACGAGCGGGCGGTTGCCGAGCTTCAGTTGCTTCACGCGCCGTGAGACGACGTTCACGAGGATGTTGGGGTCGTCGATGACCTTGAGGGCGTTCTGCAGATAGTCGTCGCGCATGGTTCGGAGGGGAGGTTTCACCGAGGTTCCCGGTGCGTCGGTCATTCTAAAAACGGTCGCGACATAACACGACGCCTAACGGGGCGGTCGGACGTGCAATCGGGTAATGCACTGCGGGACCACCCCGTTGGAGCGTTCTTCGACCGGAAGAAACGGCGACGGGAGGCCGGATGGCACCTGGACCCGGGGCCGGACGGGAGCAGATCGGTCCGGGGTGCGACGGGTCCGCAGGGGGGGAAGACTGCCCCGGCGGTTGCCGAGAGACGGCGCTACTCGGCGCCGACGAAGGCGAAACGCGGGACGACGGCGCCGTCGGGCAGCGTGACGGTTTCGTTGAACATCGCGGCGGGACGCACCCAGAAGCTGCGGTCGCCGTAGAGCAGTTGGTAGACCACGAGCACCTCGTGCGTCTCGCTGTGGCGGGCGAGGTGGTGGACGCGGTAGTCGTTGCCCTTGTAGTGGCGGTAACGACCGGGCACGGGCGCGGCGGGAAGCGGGGGAAGCGACGATGAAGCCATGGGAAGCGGGGGGCCGAAGCCGGAGCGGACCGGCGCTCCGCGTCACTCGACGCGGAAGATGCCTTTCATGAGCTGCGAATGCCCCGGAAAGGTGCAGACGAAGTCGTAGTCGCCCTTGGCCGTCGGTGCGGTGAAGAAGATCGTGTCGCTGGTCTCGGGCTGCACGAGCGCGCTGTGGAAGAGGACGTCGGCGGAGTCGGGCACGTAGTTTTTCGCCGGGCCGTCGACGCCGAGGGCCAGCGCGGCGTCACCGACGGACTGCCCGCGGCCGGGCGCGCAGAGCACGAAGTTGTGGAGCATGTCGTCGGCATTGCGGAAGACGAGGCGCACGCGGGCGCCGGCTTTCACGACGAGGAGCGTCTGGTCGAATTTGAGGCCGGGCTGCGTGCCGAGGAGGATCTGTTTGTCGCCTTCGTCGTTGGGCCAATCGGCGGGGGCCTTGGTCGGGTGCTTCGGGGTGTTGCCCAGCGCGACCGCGGGGACGGGGGCGACGCAGAGCTCGGCTTCCTTGGGATCAAGCGGGACGATGCGGTTGCCGGCGGGGAGACGGTTCAGCGTGTAGTAGGCGGTGGCGTGGAGCAGCGGCTCGGTGCCGTCGGCGGCGCGCAGACCGGGTGCCTTGATCTCGTGGATGTAGCCCTCGCGCAGGCAGGCGAGCGCGAGCCGGACGCTGAGGCGATCGGCGGCGACGACGACCTTGCGCACCGGGCAGGCGAGGCGGTTCACGGGAGCGCTGCCGTAGGCGCGGTGGTAGAGGTAGGTGAAGCCGCCGACGTGGTAGCTCGCGGGATCCCCGGCGGTCCGGGCATCGACGGGCGCGGTGAACGTCAGCGTGAAACCGTCGGGCTCGGCGCGGACGGTTTTGATTTCGAACGGCATCCGGCCGGTCCACTCGAGGCGCTCGAGGCCGAATTGTTTCGGGCCGACGGCGCCCCAGCCGCGGGCGGTCTCGCCGGCGAAGAGCACGCCGTCCTCGCCGTGCGCGAGGCGGATGATACCGCAGTCGAAGCCCTCGCGGAAGGCGATGGCGGCGCCCTGCCAGACGCCGGCGACCTGCTCGAGGGCGACGCGGGCGATCTTGCTCTGGCCCTGGTCGGCGACGAAGAGCTGGCCGGCGAAGGGACCGAATTTGCCGCCGGTGAGGTCCTCGATGACGCCGGCGTTGGAAATGCCGAGGACGGTGTGCGGGAGCCAGACGGCGGGCGGTTTCACGCCGGGGACTTTTTTCGCGACCTCGTGCATGGGCTCCTCGAAGTCCTTGATGTCGTCCGGGCGGAGTTTGACCGTGGAGCCGGGCAGACGGCTCCAGGCGAGCCCGGCGGGATGGCCGGTGAAATCGCCCGGCGCGAGGTGAGTGAGCCGACCGGAGCCGACCCACTCGCCCTGATTCTCGGAGGCGAACCAGGCGCCCTGCGAGGTGACGACGAAGCCCGCGGGCGAGCGCAGACCGGCGGCGACGGGGGTGATCTGGCCGTCGGGCGTCACCTCGATCATCCAGCCGCGCCACGGCACGGGGGACTGCGTGGCGCCGCCGAAGGCGACGTTGAGAGTGAGGCGGAGGTTGCCGTCGGGGGCGAGGACCGGGCCGAAGTTGTATTCGTGGTAGCTGCCGGAGATGGGGATTTTTGCCACCGTCTCGAAGACGTCCGCGCGGCCGTCGCCGTCGGTGTCCTCGAGGCGGGTGAGTTCCTGGCGCTGGGCGACGTAGTAGCCCTGGCGGGGCGCCGGGGCGGCGATGATGCCGAGGGGCTCGTGGAGGCCGGAAGCGAAAAGGGTGTAGCGGGGCTTGGGATCCGGGCCGTAGGCGCCGTCGACCCACCAGAGCTCGCCGCGCCGCGTGGTGACGAGCAGGCGGCGGCCGGCGACGGGCAAGATGCCGCTGACCTCGAGAACGATTTCGGACGGGACCTCGAGCGGGGTGCGTTTCCAGTAAAGGTCCTCGCGGGCGACGAGGGCGTCGGAGGGCTTGGCGAAGCGCTCGGCGGCGGAGGGGTTGTTGACGCGGGAGACCGGGGCTTGGCCGAAGGCGGGGGCGGAGGCGACGAGCGCGAGCAGCGCAGCGGAGCGAAGGCGTTTCATGGGGCGGGGCGTCACCAGACGATCGAGTAGGAGAGGGGTTTTTCGAGGGCGGGACCGGCGAGCGGGACGGCGAGCTGGCGGCGGCCGTCGACGGCGCGGAGGACGGGGCGGTGGGCGGAATCGGCGGGCCAGTCGAGGAACCACTCGCGGTCGCCGATGATCCAGCCGGCGCCGCCGGGCTGCGGCGTGATCTCGGCGGCCTCGGCGAGGAGCAGCCAGGTGGACCACGAGGACGGCTTGCCGGAAAACTGCAGGGTGCGGACGAGGCCGCGGCCCGCGGCGTCGGGGGCGAGGCGGTCGCGGACGGCGAGCTCGCTGAGCGTGCCGAGGAAGACGGGGATGCCGTCGGGCTCGAGCACGTAGCCCTGCGAGGACCAGAGCGTCTCGGGCCGGTCGGGCCAGTCGCCGTCGCGGGCGTATTCGATGTGCGCGACGGTGGGCTTGCCGTGAAAGGCGAGGGCGGGGCCGGCGGGTTTGGCGAGCTGGTCGTTGCCGCGGCCGTCCCACATGGAGAACGTATCCACGAAGCGGCCACGCCAGGCGCGGAGCACGGCGCCGGTTTCGAAGTCGTAGGCGAAGTGGACGCCGGCGGGGGTGCCGACGGAGGCGGCGTAGAGGCGTTTGCGCGGCTCGAAGGGGACGAAGCCGCGCTGGACGAGCGGACGTTCGGCGGGCTCGACCAGCAGCTGGCGGGCGCCGCCGCGGGGACCGCCGCGACCGGGACCGCGGCCGCCTTCCTCGCGCACCGTCAGGGCGTGCGGCGCGACGCCCGGACCTTCGGCGAAGAGATCGAGCGCGGGGCGGGCGCCGGTTGCGTGCATGAGATCGAGGCGGAAATCGTGCGCGCCGGCGGCCAACGTGACGACGCCCGGCGAACCGCCGCGATCGAGCGGGACGACGACCGGCCGGCCGTCGACGAGCAGCCGGGTGGCGCCGCTGGCCTCGGCGGAGAAGCGGTAGACGCCGGGGCGGGGGGCGACGAGGCGGCCCGTGACGACCAGGGCGAAGCGGCCGCTTTTTTCGACCGCGGCGTGGGTGAAGCGGGGCAGCGGCCCGGACGCCTTGGGGGTTTCGCGGTCGTAGGCGCCCACGGTGCCGACGCCGGGGCCGGTGTAGAGTTTGTAGGCGAGGTTTTCGACGGCGACGCGCAGACCCGGTTCGAAGCGTTTGGTCGCGAGGCGCCGGAGGGCGACGGGGCCGTGATCGCCCTGGATCATCAGCGGGCCCAGCGGCTGTTCGTCGTTGAACGCGGCGGACCGGGTCGGTCCGGCGACGGTCACGTTCTCGTGGATGACGTGGCCGTTGAGCACGACTTTGAGGAAGCGGGCGTCGGCGGTTTTCTTGCCGGCGGCGTCGAACCGGGGGGCCTGGAACTCGATGCGGAGTTTCTGCCAGAGGCCGGGGGCGCGGGCGGCGTTGGCCGACGGTGCGGTGCCGCCGAAGGCTTCTTTGCCCGCGCCGCGGCCGGCGTCCCAGCGGTCGTAGACGCCGCCGCAGTCGGCGGGCGAGACGACGCGTTTGCCCCAGCTGTCGGCCAGCTGGATTTCGTAACGCCCCTGCAGATACACGCCGGAGTTCGAGCCGGGCGGGAGGAGGAATTCGAGGTCGAGTTCGATGTCGCCGTGATCCCAGGCGGTGAAGAGGTGGCCGCGCGCGCCCTTTTCCTTGTCGGGGTTGCACACGAGCAGCCCCGAGCCGGGCACGGCGGCGAGGGTGCGGTCGCGGCGCGGATCGCCGGCGAGATCGGCGGCGAGCGTCCAGTTGGCGGGGAGGGGGCGGAATGCACCGGAGCGGTCGAGCGGGACGACTTCGGGTGGCAGACCGGCCTGGGCAAAAGCGGGGGAGGCGACGGTGGCGGCGAAGATCAGCAGGCAGGCCGACGCCACGCGGCGGAGGGGAGGGTAAACCATGGCGCCGGACCATCGGCGGGGGGCGCCGGGCGGGCAAACGGATTTCGGATCGACGCGGCGCGGATGACACGGACGATGCCAGAGGGAACAACGCGGCGCGACCGGCGCGCGGGCGGGACGCGCCGATGCGGGCACGGCGGGCGGACGGTCGGTTGGGGTCGGCGTGGCGCGGTTCGAGGGGAGGGAAACGGTGAGCGTGAACGCCGATCGACGGCCGGAGGCCTGGCCGCTGTCCGTGCGGCCGGACTTCCCCCCGAGAGGACCGGACGACGCGGGCAATGCTCGCGGAGATCGGCCGGCGGTTCGAAAGGTCGCTGCCGGAGTCCGCGCGCGACTGGACGACGGACGCTGGGTGGTATCGTATCCCGGCCCGATGAAACTCGCCGCCTGCTCCCGCCGCTCGTTCCTTGCGTTGGCCGCCCTGTTCGGGGCGTGTTGCGGCGTCGGCCCCGTGGCCGGCGCCGATTCGGCCGTGCGGGTCGAGACCGACGTGGCCTTCCTCGGCGCCGGGCGGACCGAGAAACTCGACCTCTACCGGCCCGCGCCGCCGCCGCCGGGTCGCCTGTCGCCGGCGCTGGTGTGGATCCATGGCGGCGGTTGGAACGGCGGAACCAAGAACGAGGCGCGGGCGAAGAACATCTGCAGCACGGCGGCGGAGGCGGGCTATGTGGCCGTCAGCATCGACTACCGTCTCGGTGCCGGGGCGTGGCCGACCAATCTCCACGACTGCAAGAACGCGGTGCGCTACCTGCGCGCGAACGCCGAGCGGCTGCGGCTCGATCCCGACCGCATCGCGGTGGCGGGAGGGTCGGCCGGCGGGCACCTGGCGTTGATGGTGGCGTTGACCGCGGACGACGCGGCCTTCGAGCCGGTCGGGGAAGCGACGCCGTATGCGGGCCGTTCGAGCGCCGTGCGCTGCGCCGTGAATTTCTACGGTATCACGAATCTGCTGACGCGCCGGCAGACGGATGCGAAGGGCGAACCCACGGCGACGCGGAAATTGATGGCCGGTTCCCTCGCGGTGTTCGGCGCCGCCGACGACGCGGCCGAGGTCCTGCGGGCAGCCTCGCCGGTCACGCACGTTTCGGCGCGCAGCGTGCCGCTCTTCACACTGCATGGGAAAGCCGACACGACGGTCGACTATCTGCAGGCGCAGGAGCTGGACCGGGTGGCGCGGGAGCGGGGAGCGCGGCATCGGCTGCTGCTGCTCGACGACGTCGGCCACACCTTTGATCTGCAAAAGTGGGGAAGGAAAACCCTGCCGCGCGACCTGCGCCCGGTGTTTCTCGAGTTTCTGGCCGAGCACCTGAAATAACGCTCCGGGTTGGCGCCGGCCCGCGCAGGGAGGCGGGCGGATGCTGCCGCGATGAGGTGGCCGGCGTCTCCGGGATTTCCGGACCCCTCCGGTATCTTTGGGCGGGCCCGTGTCCCAATTTCCCGGAAAATTACGCGTAATCCGGCAGTGCTACCTTGTGCGCCGCTAAAAAACTGCCAAACCCGCCGTGCCCTCGGGCGCCGGTCCGTTCCAGCTGCGGGCTTGTCCCCTCCTTTTTCCCAGTTCCCTCCCTTGCCGCGTCGCCCGTCCCCGGAGTCATCGTGTCCCGGTCCGGGCCGAGGTGGTATCGCCCCGATACTCGTTCGCTTACCCAGACCTCTATGAAACTGCCCTCGTCTGTTCGTCCCGCCATCCGGTGGGGATCGCGGTCCGCTTCCCGCCTCGTGTGCGCGGCTGCCGCCAGCCTGTTGTTCGCCGCCGCGGCGATGCCGCTCTCCGCGCAGACGGTCACCAGCGCGGTGCCCGGCCTGATCAGCTACCAGGGCCGCGTGACCAATGCCGCCGGCACCGCGGTCGGCGCGGGCACCCCGGTGAACCGCAAGGTGATTTTCCGCATCTGGTCGCACCCGAGCAACAGCCAGCTTTCCGACCTTGTTTACTCCGAGGAGCAGACCGTGACGATCTCCGAGGGTGAATTCAGCGTGCTGATCGGCCAGGGCACCGCGGTCACGGGCACGCCCCTCAACTTCAGCGAAACGGCCAAAGGGCCCAGCGCCACGACGATCTCGTCGGCCGCGGTCTTCAACAATGCCCTGCGGTATCTCGGCGTCACGATCGACGACGGCACCGCCGCCGCCGACCCCGAAGTGTCCCCGCGCCAGCAATTGGTCAGCTCCGCCTTCGCCATGCGGGCGAAATACGCCGAGTCGCTCGGCGCCAACGGCAACAACGTCATCAACGCGCTCGACAACGGCAATGTCGGCGTCGGTGTCGCGAACCCGACTGTCCGGCTGGATGTCGCCGGCACGATCCGGGCCGGCGGCGCGTCGAATCCGGCCCTGGTCCTGACGAACCAGACCAGCGGCGCCGTCGGCACGGTCGGCGCGGCGACCAACGGCGGGGCCTACAGCGCGGACGCCGCCGTCAACGATCTCGTGATGCGCGCCGACGGCGGCGGCAAGCTGCTGCTGCAGACCGGCAGCGGCGGGTCGGCCCTGGCGATCAATTCGTCCAATTTCGTCGGCATCGGGCAGCCTAATCCCGGATTTCCGCTGAATTTCGCGAGCACCCTCGGCGACAAGATCTCGCTCTACGGCAATACGGGCAGTCACTACGGCTTCGGGGTCCAGGGCAGCTTGCTCCAGATCCACACGGACAACGCCGCGGCGGACGTCGCCTTCGGCTACGGCAGCAGCGGCTCGTTCACCGAGACCATGCGGATCCGGGGCAACGGCAACGTCGGTATCGGCATCACCGCCCCCACCGCCAAGCTCCATGTCAACGGCTCCCTTTCGGCCACCTCGATCTCCACGGGTTCGATCAGCCTCAGCGGTCCGCTCCAGGCGGTCGGTGCGGTCACGACGCATACCCAGGGCGCGTTTCTCGAGTGGAACAAGGACGGCAGCAAAGGCCTGACCTATCTCCTCAACCAACGGGGCAGCGGAATCGGCGGCCTGGTTTTCGGCGCGGTCGATACCGCCAACACCATCACGGAGTGGATGGCGATCAACAACAGCGGCGTGGCGACCTTCTCGAATCTGTCGGTCATGCCCAACCAGCTCAACGGCACCGCCAACACCGGCGCGGCCACGCTCGATTTGCCGGGCACCGGCACGATCTCGGTGTGGGACAATTTCGCCGTGTCCGGCACGGTCGGCATCGGCACGACCAGCCCGGTGACGACGCTGGATATCCGTGCGTCGGCCCCCGCGATCACCGTGGCCAAAACCGACAACACCGGCGGCGCGCTCTACCTGGGCAACACCGGCCACGGTTTGATCCGCGGCTACTCGGCGGGCAACGATGTCGGCCTCTACACGTCGGCCGCGGACATCTACCTTTCGGCCAACGGTGCCGGCGTGACGAATCACTTCGTGCTCAAGAACAGCGGCCGCGTGGGTATCGGTGTCACCAATCCCCTCGTGCCGCTGCACGTGCGGCGCCACGACTCGGCTTCCGCCGGGACGGCGGGCAGCCATTCCCGCCTCGCGAATTACCAGGCGTCCTACGGTGTCTACCTGAACAACGGCGCGTTGTATTATTCGGACGGAGGCAGCGCGACGACGGGCGACAACGAGACGATTTCCTACAATATGATTTCCGCGATCTTCGAAGGTGAGATCGTATCGAAGGGTGGTCTTTGGGTCGGGTCTGCGCTCAGCTATTCGGACGCGCGGGCCAAGACCCTGCTGGGGACCAGCGATGCGCGCACCGACCTCGGCCTCCTGCGCGGTCTTCGCATCCGCGATTTCACCTGGATCGACCGCACGGTCGACGGCCACCGGCCGAACAAGAAGCTGCTCGCGCAGGAAGTGGAAGCGGTCTTTCCCCAGGCCGTGCGGCGCGCGCCCAAGCCCACCGCGATCCCGGATATCTACCAGGTCGCCGAGAAGGTGGACTACAGCGCGGCCGGCAAGGAGCTGCGCCTCACCGTCGGGAAGGCGCACGGACTCAAGGTGGGCGACGCGGTGGAGATCGCCACCGACACCGAGGCCCTGCGCGAGATGAAGGTCACCGCGGTGACGGGCGAGCGCGAGTTTGCGGTCGCGTGCGAAGCGGCGACCAAGACGGCCTTTGTCTACGGCAAGTATGTCGACGATTTCCGCGCCGTGGATTACGAGGCGATCGCCATGCTCAACGTCTCGGCGACGCAGGAACTCGCCCGGCAGGTCGACGCCCTCCGCGCGAGCGAGGCGCGCAACGCCGAGCTCTCCCGCCGCGTGGCCGAGCTCGAAGCCAAGGACCGCGCGCGCGATGCGCGCATGGCCTCGATCGAGAAGCTCCTGCAAGCGACGCAGACGGTGATGGCGGCGCCGGCGAAAGCCGCGAACCGCAACGGTCAGGAATAACCCGCCGACGGGCCCAACCCTGACCGCCATGAACCCAGCCTCGGTTTCCTGGAGGCGCGGCGCGATGGCCGCGCTCGGCGCGCTGCTGTGCGGCGTCGCCCTCCGCGCCTACCCGCCGGCGCCGAACTACACGATCTACGGCCTGGTGCGGGACCAGGTGGGGACGACGCTCGCGGTGGACGGAGCGGAGATCCTCCTCCTGCGCGACAACGTGGAAATCGGCCGGGCGCCGATCTTCCGGGACCTGCGGCTGGACTCGAACTACGAATTGACGATCCGGATCGACCAGACGCGGACCGGGACGCGGACCTACTCGACGAAAGCGGTGGCGCCTCAGGGCGTCTACTCGCTGAAGATCACGATGAACGGGCAGACGTTCTTTCCGATCGAGGCGGCGGGCACGCTGCGGGCCGGCAACGGCGGCGAACGGGTGCGGCTCGACCTCACGCTCGGTGCCGACGCGAACAACGACGGCCTGCCCGACGCATGGCAGGAGTGGCAGCTCTACCAGGCGGGCCGGCGCCCCGGCCAAAGCGGCTGGGACATCAACCTGATCACGCGCGACGGGGACTTCGACGGGGACGGCACGTCCAACTTCCTCGAATACCTCGCGGGCACGTTCGCCGGCGACGCGACGGAGCGCTTCGAACTGCGCCTGACGAGCAAGACGGCGAGCGCCGTCGCGTTCGAATTTTACGGCATCACGGGCAAGGTCTACGGGATCGAGCAGAGCTCGGACCTGCAGACGTGGACCGCGGCGCCCTTTTCCCTGACCGCGGGCGGGGCGACGGTGTCGCTCCACAAGGCCGGCGCGGTCGGCGTGCAGCCGGCCTTCGTCGCCGTCACCGACGGGGTTTCCCGTTTCTACCGCCTCACCGTGCGATGAACTCCGCGATTTCTTCCGTTTCCTCCCTGCGGCCCGGTGCCCTTTTTCGGCTCGCCGTTCTTCTTGTCGCCGTCGTGTGGGCGCCCTTGGCGCGCGCGCAGTGGCAGTCCGTCTCGTATACGCTGCACGGCGGGTGGAACTCGATCTACCTGCACGGCGACGCGTCCCATGTCACGCTCGACACTTTGCTGGCCGACCGCACCGAGATCGTCGCGGTCTGGCGCTGGAATCCCAATCCGACGCAGGTCCAGTTCACCTCCTCGTCCCTGGTGCCGACCAACGGCACGCCGGAATGGAGCGTGTGGACCCGGGGAGGTTCGGCCAACACCCTGACGACGCTCACCGGCCAGGCCGCCTATCTGGTCGAATGCACCGGCGACGCGACGAGCACCTACGTGCTGCCCGTCGTGCAAAAAGTGGAGCCGCCGCGGAGCACCTGGGTGCGCAACGGCGCCAACTTCCTCGGCTTCCCCACCCGGTTCACCGGCGGGACCTACCCGCTGATGTCGTCCTATTTCGCCACGTTTCCGGTGGCGATCGCGACCAACACCAAGGTCTACAAATACGTCGGCGGGCCGCTCGGCGCCGCCAACCCGATCCAGGTCTTCTCGCCCAGCCTCGAGACGCTCGACCGCACGCAGGCCTACTGGTTCGAGGCCGCGGTCACGGCCAATTTCTACGCGCCGCTCGAGATCAGTCCGTCGAATCTCGACGGCCTGACCTACGGCCGCAACGGCTCCCTGGTGACCGTGCGCGTGCGCAACCGCACCGCCGCCGCGGTCAACCTGACGGTGGCGCCGGTGGACTCCGCCCCCGCGCCCACGGGCCAGACGCAGATCACCGCCGCGGTGCCGCTCACTTACCGGACCCTCAATCCGGGGACGGGGCTCTACGATTTCACGCCCGTCACCACCGCCATCGGCGTGGTCGTCGGCCCGCAGTCCTCCGTCGAACTCACGTTCGGGATCGACCGCGCCCAGATGACCGGCACGGCGGGCGACCTGTATGCGTCGCTGCTGCGATTCACCGACGGCGGCAATCTGCTCGACGTGCTCCTTCCGGTGAGCGCGCAGGTGTCCTCGATGACGGGACTGTGGATCGGCGACGCCATGATCACGCAGGTGCAGAGCAAGGTGCCGGGCGTGTCCGGCACGACCACGGGGCGGTCGTTTCCGCTGCGCGTGCTGCTGCATGTCGACGATTCCGGCACCGCCCGGCTGCTGTCGCAGGTTTTCATCGGCAAGCTCGCCGTCGCGCCGAACAACCTCGGTCTCAGCACGCTGGAGTCGGGTTTGAAATCGAGCGATCTCGGCACGGCCCGGCGCTTCTCCGCCGTGCACCTGCCGCCCGAGGCCGTGCTCGCGACCGGCTCCGGCTCCGTCGCGATCGGCCAGACGCTGGTGCGGACGATCAATCTGGCCCACAACGCGCCGACCAATCCCTACGTTCACACGTATCACCCGGACCACGACAACCGCAACGCGCGCTTCGACGCTCCGCTCGCCGCCGGCATCGAGAGCCCGACGGTCACGCGGGTGTGCAGCTTCACCTTCACCGCCTCCTCCCCGACGGCGATCACCGTGCCGGGCTGGGGCAGCACGGTGATCGGCGGCACCTACTCCGAAGCGATTTCGGGGATCCACAAGACCGCCACGACCGTCACCGGCACCTTCGAACTGCGACGGGTGAGCGAGATCGGGACCATCACGACGAACTGACCGCACGCCGCGCCATGACTTCGCCCACTTCAACGCTTTCGCGTCTTCTCACGGCCGCCGGTCTCGCCCTCGTCGTCACCGCCGGTGCCCGCGCCCAGTTCGAGATCCGCGGTTCCAACTTCAACCGGCTGTATGCGCCCGCCGTCATTCCCGGCGCCACCAGCAGCGTGCACTCGCTGTCGGTGACCAGCGGCGGCTCCGGTTACCTCGCCGCCCCCACCGTCACGATCGCGGCCCCGCCCAGCGGCACGACGGCCACCGCCACGGCCACCGTGGCCGGCGGGGTGATCACCGGCTTCACCGTCACCAATGCCGGCAGCGGTTACACCGCCCCGCCGACCATCACCCTCACGCCCGTGAACGGCGGCAGCGGCGGCTCGGCCGTCGCGAAGTTCCGGTATCTGCCGGACGGGTTGAATCCCGCGACGACCACGCCGCAGTTCGCCGGTCTGGCCGCCAACTCCAACGGTTCGGCCGCCCGCAGCACCAGCGCCACGCTGTCCGCCCGCTACCCCGCGCAGATCTACCTCGTGGCCGGCACTTCGACGCCGTCGGGCACCGCGCTGGTCATCATCCGCTCCGCGGTCGGCGGTTCGTTCGCGGCCGGCGTGCCGCGCTACTCGCTCGGCGACGTCATCACGCCTCCGACCACCCGCGAGGGCGGTGTGCTCGCGGCCGACGCCAGCTACTGGCGCGCCCAGCCGGTGCAGGTCGGCGAGACCTTCACCCACCCGGCGCCGACGTCGACGACGGAGACGCGGCTTCCGCTCACGATCGCCTCCATCTCGGTGACCAACGGCGGCTCCGGCTACACGTCGGTGCCGACGGTGGTGATCAGCGGCGGCGGCGGCGGCACCGGCGCGACCGCGACGGCGATCGTCACCCAGGGCGTGGTCACCTCGATCTCGCTGACGAACCCGGGCACCGGTTACACCAGCCTGCCGGCCGTGACGCTGTCCGGCGGCGGCGGGCAGGGCGCCACGGCCACGGCCAACGCGCCGGCGCTTCCGTTCTATTACAGTCCGCATGCCTCCCGCGTGTTCGCGACCCAGTCGGGCCGCGTGTCGGTCACATGGGTGACCCGCGTGCCGGTGCCGCCGGACACCGATGCCGGCGCTCCCGCCCAGTATCGTTTCCGGACCGAAACGTTCGCCGTGTCGTCGTCGACGGCCAAACCCACGCGCCGCATCTACTGGACCGAGCGCAGCTTCACCGGCCCCGTGGTCAACGTCCCGCTCGGCAAGATCGAGACGGTCAACCCCGTCTACAACGTCAACTATCCCGCCACGGTGGCGGAGGAATACCGGGGCGTGGGCCTCTCCCTGCCCGCCGACCAGAACGCGACGCTGCCGTCGGAGAAACGCACCCTGTGGTTCGACAAGACCGCCGGCGTCGGCCAGATCCACGCCTACAATCTCGAAGGCCGCATCTTCATCGAGTATCTCGGGGCGATTCAGGAGGGCGCGGTGGGGAACATCCACACGTTCCTCGGCGCCGACATCGTCGACGTGGTCCGCGTCCCCGATCCCGTGGAAGCCACCGTTTACCTCGGCGACCAGATCACCCCCCGCGACGAGCAGGGCGTGCTCCTGCCGGTCGACGGCAGCTCCGAATGGCGCGGCTCGCCCGTCGTGACGCCCAATATCGACGGCCAGTCGCTTTACGGCTCCATCACCCGCAAGGACGGCGTGACCAATTACTACGCCGAGCGGGAAAATCTGACGCCGGACCGGGTGTCGTTCTACTGGCTCGAGCGGGCCGACGCCGCGATCCACTTTCTCGCCACGCCCGCGTCGCCGAACCTCGGGCTCTATTGGCCCAAGCACAAGAACCACTACTCGCAGGTCTGGCCCGCCAGTGTATCGCTCTACGCGCACAACACGGTCGCCGCCGCCGGCAGCACGCCGTCGACCGGCCTGCAGTTCAGCGGCGGCCAGTTGCCGCAGATCGTTTTTCAGGACGACCCGGCGCAATCCGAGGCGCGGGTGGACAGCGTCACCCAGCGCATCGTCGTCAATTTCTCGGGCGACGACGGCCTCAACCGTTCGCTGCTGAAGTTCACCGCGGCCAACGAAGTCTGGTATGTCCGCCTCTTCACCCAGACGGAGATCCGGCCGCGCACCGTTTTGGTGACCAACGGCGGCTCGGGTTACACGACCCCGCCCACCGTGTCGTTCGTCAACGGCGGCGCCGGCATGACCGGCACCGCCACGGTGTCCAACGGCAGTGTCACGGGCGTCACGATCACCACGCCCGGGGTCAATGTCACCGCCGCCACGCAGATCGTCTTCAGCGGCAGCGGGTCGGGCGCGACCGCGGTTTTCAACAGCCTCGGTTTCCTGGAAGGCGACGCGCAGAATTCCCTGAGTGCGGCCGCCTACGTCGGCGACCGGATCGTCGCTCCGGCGGGTTACGAGACCGCGGGCTACATCGCCGAGGGCGTGAACTACCTGCCCGCCGCCTACTTCGATCCGTTCGTGGTCGGCGTCACCTCCGCGGCCACCGGTGCCGTCATCCCGGTCAACGCGATGCCGACCAAGAACGTGCTCAAACTCTGGTGGTTCAAGAAAATCGAGCCGCAGAGCGCGACCTTCCAGTCGTTCTACGTGCCGGCCAAGATCGGCACCTACACCGTCTCCTATCCGACGAACGCATCCAAGATTGTCCTGGCGTCCAATGCCGGCAGCGGCGACCTCAGCGGCGCGGAGATCGCGGGCGCGATCTACTACCAGAACGACCGCACCCAGCTCGGTTTCAATCCGAACGAGGAACATGCCCTGGCCCTGGCGGGCCGGGTTTACGCCCTGCGCGACGACCTCAACAACACCACCGCCAGTCCGCAGACCTACACCTCGGAACCGTTCGTGCTCCTGGCCTACACCCACCCGGTCGACAAGCGGCCGTCGATGCGGGTCTTCCAGGTCCAGCGCGAGCTGGATCAGCCGGGCACCGTCAACGACCAGCTGTTCAACTACGCGGTCACGGCCGGCACGCGACTGCAGCCCCCGGCCCCGCTCAACGTGCTGCCGCTGCCGGTCGACGCGGCGGGCAATGTGCCCAATCTCGAAGTGCCCGGTTTGTCCGACTCCGCGCCGCACGTCTCGGCGCCGACCGGCGCCAACAACTCCGTCGATTACCGCAAGTTCACCGTCGAGGACCGCAAGGGCTACACGTGGGTTTACCGCGCGACGCACGGCGCCGGGCCGGTGAATTCGGTATCCATCGCGGCCGGCGGCACGGGCTACGCCACCGCGCCGACCGTCTCGTTCTCCGGCGGCGGGGGCTCGGGTGCGGCCGCCACGGCCACCGTGGCCGGCGGCGCGATCGTCGCCATCACCGTCACGAACCCGGGCTCGGGCTACACTTCCGCGCCGACCGTCACGTTCGGCGGTGTCGGCTCCGGTGCGTCGGCGGTGGCCAATGTGGGCCCCACGCTCGGGATGCAGTTCTACTACACGATGCGCGAGGGCTTCTACGTCCCCGGGTTGGCGACGCAGCCGACCGTCGGGACGATTTTGCCCTACCTGCGCCCGGTCAGCAACAATGCCCCGGTCGGCGATCCGGTCACCGGCACGCCCCTCACCATCACCTATCGCCCGGTCTGGCCGACCAACGCCGCGGAACTGCGCGTCGCCGAGACCCTGACCCTGCCGAAATACGGGCTCCCCGCCGTCTACACGGCCACCAGCGCGGAGGTTCTTTACCAGCAGTCCGTCGCGCTGCAGGGCACCGCCAAGCCCAGCGTCACGCTGCACGATCCGTTCCGGGAAAAGACGTTCGCCCTCGGCCAAGCCAACCAGCTGGCGTCCCTCCCGAAATCGGCCGTCACGACCAACTACCAGGGGAAGACCTACTTCCAGGGAGTCGCGCCGAACCTGCAGTCGCGTTTCTTCTACGACCCGAACCGCGGCACCAAGGGCGCCCTCGTGCTCGTCGGCAAGTTCGTCAACGAACCGGCGGGCGAGGACTACGTCGAACTCAACGTCCTCTCCGCCGAGGACCTCGCTTCGCTGAAGGGCGCCGTGGCCCAGACCGACAACGAAAAGTCCAGGTGGGACCAGGCCATCGACGGGCTTTCCACCAAGGTCGAGACGTTCATCGAGGATCCGCTGCGCATCGGCACGTTCAAATCCAACGGCAGCCCGGAAACCGTCGGCCCCACCGCGCTGGCGGTCATCTCCGACTCCGACACGGCGGTGCAGGACTACGCGCTGACCGCCACCGGCCTCGGCAGCGGCTGGGTGGTGCTCATGCTCGGCGACGGCTACGCCTTCACGCCCGAGGATGAACCGGTGGACATGCAGGTCTTCCGCGTGACGCCGCGCCTCTACACCGGCGAACTCAAGGTGCAGCCGTCCGGCAATCCGCTCGACGAAAAGGTGTCGCTGCGGCACAGCGGCGATTTCGCGGGCCGGCCGGAGGATTTCGAATTCGAGTGGCGCTACGCCCCGCCGCAGGACGGCGCGATGCCGCCGACCTACACCTTCGCGATGTCGCTCGTGGCCACCGCCCCCTGGCGGATCGTGACCAATCCCGCCGGCAATCTCCCGACCTCCGCCGAATACGGCGCGGCCCCCGCCGCGGTGGCCTTCCCGTATTCCCTGGCGGTGCGGACCGATGCCGCCCGGGCCGTGACCCGGCCGGGCCGCGTGGTCCGGCGCGAGACCAACCTCGATTTCTCCGCCGGCATCCCGTCGCGCGTCATCTTCAGCGGCGAGTTCTCCGACGCGAATCTGGGTCTCGTCCTCTACGTCAACGGCACCGCGGCGGTCGCGCACCAGGCGCCCGCGCCGTTCGTGAACGTCGATGCGTCCAGCGGCCTGGTCGACGGCGCCCTGGCCAAGCAGTTCGAAGTCGATCCGAACTTCTTCCAGCAGGGATCCAATACCATCGAGGTCGCGCTCTACACGTCGTCCGACCTCAATGCTTTCGGTTCGATCAACCTGCGCTTCCATCTCTCGACCGAGACCGACCGCGTGGTGGCCGCCGGGTCGCCCTGGCAGACGCCGAACGGCACCCTGCTCAACCAGGTGCTCCTCGGCGGTTCGCCGACCTCGCCGCTGGGCAGCCCGATGCTCGTGATGACCGACAACTACTTCACGATGCGGTATCGGGCCAAGGCCGAGACCAACAGCGTCGCGGGCACGACGTGGTCGCGCTGGATGCCGCCCAAATTGATCGAGGGCTGGATCAAGCGCGTGCTCGCCGGCATCAACCCCTTCAACCAGCGCGTCACCGATCTCTACAACAATGCGGTCAACACCGACGTCTCGCTGCTCACGCAGGCCGGCACGCGTTGGGAGGGCAACATCTCGCTCAACCTCGAGAACATCGACCAGTTCGGCCTGATCGAGATCTACGAAACCGTTCTCAACCGCGGGAAAAACATCAGCATCGATTCCGGCTACGATTACGCGCCGGCCAACGACGCCCTGCTCCTCGCCGCCGGTTACCTCAACGACCTCTACCAACTGCTCGGCAACGAGGCGTTCGCCGACGCCGCCAACCCGACCATCTCGATCGACGACGCCAACACCGTCACCGAGGTCAACACGTCGCGCTTCTCGTTCGAGGGCCAGGTCAAGAGCGTGCTCGAGGAGGAGCTGGCGCTGCTCCGCGGCCGCGACGACTTCCTCGCCCCCGGTGTCGCCGTCTCGCCGGCCTACAACCGCCTCTACTGGAACTACACCCGCGGCATCAATTCCGGCGAGGCCCTCTACGCGGCCAACTACAACATCCGCGAGAAGAGCGGCACGCCCACCGCCGACGGCAGGATCGACGCCGCCGACGCCCAGCGCATGTTCCCGCAGGCGCACGGCGATGCCTACGGCCACTTCCTCACGGCGCTCAAGGGTTACACCCGCCTGCTGCAGAGCCCGAGCTTCTCTTGGACGCCGCGCAGCGAGGCGGTCACCGTGCTCGGCCAGGCGCTGCAGGTCGATTACTTCGACGAGCGCAAGTTCGCCTCGGCCGCGGCCAATCTCGCGCGCACCGCCCAGCAGGTCATCGCGCTGACGCATCGCGCCGGTTACAAGGACGACCCCGCCTCGGGCTGGTCCCATTTCAAGGACGGCAAGGTCAATCCCTCGACCGGCGTCGCCCGCCACTGGGGCCTCGACGATTGGTCCGCCCGCGCGGCCCAGGGCGCCTACCTCAACTGGGTGCTCGGCAATTCGATGCTGCCCGACAAGGATCTCAACCCGCAGCACACGGGCGTGCAGATCATCGACCGCACCACGGTGCCGGAGCTGCTCCAGCTGCCCGCGCTGGCCGAGGATTTCCAGACGCGGATGGACAGCGCCAATTCCCGCCTCAATCCGCTCGGCCTCAGCCCGAACGCGATCGCCTTCGATATCTCCCCGACCGAACTGAAGGCCGGCAAATCGCACTTCGACCAGATCTACGAGCGTTCGCTCCGCGCCGTCACCAACGCCAAGGGCGCCTTCGACCAGGCTGCGCGCATGACCCGTCTGCTCCGCAACCAGGAGAACCAGGTGAGCGACGCCAACGACCTCATCGTGGACCAGGAAGCGGCCTTCGAAGGCCAGCTGGTCGAGATCTACGGCACGCCTTATCCGAGCGAAATCGGCCCGGGCAAGGTCTACGCCCAGGGTTACACCGGCCCGGACCTCTACCAGTGGTTCGTCGTCGATCGCCCGACCGACGTCGTCGACACCACGGCCGCGATCGCGGTCAACGTCAAGGTCCCCACCGGCGTCGTCTCCCTCGGCGGTTTCACGCTGGCCGACGTGACCGCGCAATCGACGGCCAAACTCGTCGACCGCACGATCACCGTGCAGCCGGACCGCTACGTGCAATTCTCCGACCGGTTCGCCAACGGCGCCGCCATGGGCCTGCGCTCCGTCACCGGCACGTTGCAGCAGGCGCTGCTGGACCGGCACCAGGCCGTCGTCGATCTCAAGGCGGCGGGCGGCGCGCTGCAGGAGCGGTTGGTCGCTTTCGGCCGCCAGCGCGAACTCGCCGAGGTCATGTTCAAGGCCCATGCCGATTCCGTCGCGAAGGAAAAGTCCTCCGGCGACAAGATCTACTCGATGCGCATCGCGCAGGTCTCGCTCGAGACGACCGGCGACGTGCTGCAGGGTGCCGCCGACCTCGTGAAGGACACTCTCGAGGCCGTCGCCGAGTCGCCGCCGAAGTCGGTCGGTCTCGCGTCCGACGTCACGTCGTCCATCCGTTCCGCGCTCGAACTCGCCGGCGCCAGCGCCTTCTTCACCCTGGCGAGCTCCGCCAGCGTGCTCAACGGCGTCGCCCGCGGCCTCGAGGTGCAGCAGGAGCAGGAAGCCCGCTCGATGGAGCAGGCCATCACCGCCTACGCCTTCAGCTACGAGCAGGCCCAGGTCGTCTACGAATACGAGCTGGCCCTGCGGGAACTCACCACCGCGTTCTACGAGATCGTCCAGCTTGCCACGGCCGTGCAGCGTGCGAGCGAGAATGTCCGCAATCTCATCGCGGCGGGCGAAGGCATCCAGGCCGACCGGGAGACGTTCCGCCAACGCGCCGCCGCCCGCATCCAGGGCTACCGGACGAAGGACCTCACGTTCCGGACCTTCCGGAACGAAGCCCTCGAGCAATACCGCTCCCTCTACGACCTCGCCGCGCGCTACACCTACCTCGCGGCCAAGGCCTATGACTACGAGACCGGCCTGCTCGGCTCGACCGCGGGCCAGTCAGTCATCAACGCCGTCGTCGCCTCCCGCGCACTCGGTGATCTCACCGGCGGTGTGCCGCAGGCCACCGTGTCCACGCTCGGCGATGCCGGCCTCGCGGGCACCATGGCGCGCCTCCAGGCCGACTGGGCCGTCGCCAAGCCGCGCCTCGGCATCAACAACCCCGACCAAAACGGCACCCTGTTCTCGCTGCGTCGCGAACTGTTCCGCATTTTGCCGGAGTCCACCGGCGACACCGCTTGGCAGCAGACCCTCGAGCAGCACGTCATGACCAACATCATGGCCGATCCGGACGTCGCCGCCTACGCGCGCAACCTCCGCAAGCCCGACGGTTCGGCGGTGCCGGGCATCGTCATCCCCTTCAGCACGACGATCCAGCACGGCTACAACTTCTTCGGCCTGCCCTACGCCGCCGGCGACCACAACTACTCGCCGTCCAACTACGCCACCAAGATCTACTCGGTCGGCACGGTGCTCCGCGGCTACGTCGGCATGGATCCCTACGCCGCCGGCACGCCCAATGCCGGTTCGGCCAATTCCACCGCGGCCAACGCGCTCGGCGCGACGCCTTACGTTTACCTGATCCCGCTCGGCACCGATTACATGCTGGCGCCGCCGCTCGGCGACACCGGCGCCGTCCGGGCCTACGATGTCCGCGACCAGGCGCTGCCGCTGCCCTTCAACCTCGGCGCCACCGCCTTCTCGACGACCCAGTTCTTCAACGCCAACGGCACCCTCAGCGAGGCGCCGTGGATTCTGCGCAAGCACCAGGCGTTCCGCCCCGTCAGCGATCCCGCGTTCTTCTACGGCACGGTGCCGTCCGAGTTCACGAGTTCCCGCCTGGTCGGGCGCAGTGTCTGGAACAGCAGCTGGAAACTGGTCATCCCGGCCTACACGCTGCTCAACAACGAGACCGAGGCGCTCAACCGGTTCGTGGTCTCGGTGAAAGACATCGAGCTCTTCCTGCGCACCTACAGCCACTCGGGCAACTGACCGCGCCCCCGCCCCCCCGCCATGAACCGTTCCTTCGCCACCGCCGCCCTCGCCTCGGTCCTCGTGCTCTCCTCCGCGTCCGCGCAGGAGGGCCGCTCGCGGCCCGTGGGCTACCTCGTGCAGACGATCCCGTCGGGCCAGACGCGCTCGTTCTCCGTGCCCTTCGACGCCGACCTCTCGAGCCAGACCCACACCGCGGGCAAACTCACCGCCGTCGGCGCCGACCACGTGGAGAACTCGGCCGCGACCTGGACCGCCGGCGCGTTTTCCAATCCCGACTCGCCTTACTTCCTGCGCCTGACCTCGGGCGTGCACGCGGGCCGCACCTTCCGCATCACGACGCCGGCCAACACCGCGACGCGGCTCTACCTCGCCGACGACGGCCTTGGCCTCGCGTCCCTCGGGATCGAGTCCGGCGCCGCCGGCGCGCGCTACGAGATCGTGCCCGGCGACACGCTCGCGACCTTCTTCGGCACCGGCGCCGACCTTGTCGTCGAGGGGGCCGCCGATCCGCTGCAGGCCGACATCGTGCAGGTCTGGGGCGGCGCCGCGTGGTTGAACTTCTACTACAACACCGCCTGGGCCCGCTGGGCCCGCGACACCGACGTGCCGTCCGATCCCTCGCGCAACAGCTTCCTCCTGCGCTCGGACCGCGGCCTCATGCTCACGCGCCGCGGCGCGACCCCGCTCGAACTGGCCGTGGTCGGCCGCGTGCTCGCGACCCCGCAGCGCGCGGTGCACACCCGCACGGAAAATTCGCTCACCTTCCTCGCGACGATGCAGACGGGCGACGTGACGCTCGGGGCCCTCGCGCTGCAGTCCGACAGCCGCACCGCCGGCTGGCGCGGCGCCGCCGATCCCGCGCAGGCCGACCTGCTGCTGGTGTGGTCGGGCGCGACCTGGTTCAGTTTCTACTACGACACCACCAACAGCCGGTGGCAGTTGGTCGGCGATCCCGCCAACCGCGACGGCTACGTGATCAAGGCCGGCACGCCGGTCTTCGTGCAGCGCCGCACCGCCGGTGCCACGGCCGCGGACAAGACCGTCGTCTTCCCCGCGCAGGGCTCGTGAGCAAGCGCCGCCAGCGTTCGCTGTCCCTGTTCCGGCCGCTGCTCCGCACCGCCCGACGGGCGGGCCTGTTTGCCGGCTTCGTCCTCGTCGCCGCGCTCCCGTTGCACGCGCAGGTCGTCCCGTGGCTCGAGCCATCCTCCGCGGTCGAGTCCCCGGCGGATCCCGCCGTGCTCGCCGCCGAGCGGCCGGCGACCGGCGCCGCGGCGGACGGCAGCCGGCCGACCTCACGCGATCCGCGCCGCGAGCGTCGGGTGAAGAAACTCGCCGTCGCATCGCCCGAGGAATCGCTCGGTCTTGATCCACGCGGAGGCGACGGGTTTTTCGCGGCGGTGTTGGATCCGTCGCCGATTTTGCTCTCCGGATTCGGCGGCGGCAGCAGCGACGGCGCAGTGCGCGCCGGCACGACGTGGGCCGGGCAGGTGACGCAGAACGCCGCCACGATCTCCGTCGCCGGCACCGCGCGGGACGACAACGGCTGGGGCGGCCGCCTCTCGGTCGACGCGAGCGGCATGACCTACCTCAACATCTCCGCCCAGCGCGATGCGGGGCACCTCGCGCCGACGTTGTTCATCCAGTTCGAGGACCTGAGCCTCCGGACGAAAGTGATCTCAGTGAGCACGTCGCAGTTCGCCGTCGGCGCGCTGACATTGGTGCAGGTGCCGTTGACGGGGTGGACGATCGACTTCGGCCCGAACCAGCTCGCGAGCTGGAGCCTCGGCGGCGGCAGTGTCGGCACGACCGACTTCCGCATGACCTTCGA
>JACCEB010738950.1_pt1 | contig 31477 bp, 40 predicted proteins | sample 7454761 | NCBI WGS metagenome assembly JACCEB01 (sample SAMN15323454, study PRJNA562643) | freshwater metagenome | isolation source: river surface water | place: USA:Blue River Watershed | collected 2017-08-18
GCTGATCTTGACTTATATGAAAAAAGACAAGAAAAACCAGGAGCTAATGACGGCTGGTTAATGTTAGCCGCTCTTGCTGTTGGTGTAGTAGTAGCTGCTTTTATTAAAAACAGGAGGCGGTAATATTAAAACTAATAACAACAATAAAAAACCACTAATTAACTTAGTGGTTTTTTGCTTTAGGAAATTAAATCAGGTCTTTGATATTCCTCTACTTTATCTAATATTTCTTCGATTACTTCTTTGTTTCTCTTGTTTTTCTTGATGTATTCCTTTAGCAATCTATTTGCCTCTTCAGCAAGTTCTAACATTTCTTGGAATTGCCTAGTATCTTCAATCTCTTTATAGACTTCAGTAAGTGTATGCTTAGTCATTTTCTTGTTTCCTCAATTACCTTTTGTTTGCTTTCATTTTACTGCCATTTTAGCTAAATGTCAATACTACCTAAATCAGTTTGACGCTCTTTTTTAACCATCTTGACATATACATAATCAAATAGTTTTGCATAAAACGACTGGCATTTCATAGCAAATAACAGGTCTTCTGATTTAAAGACATCTTTTGCGGTTACATGGTCACATTTTTTATTAACGTAATAGACACAATCTCTACATGAATATGTGTTTGTAACTTTGTACATTTTAGGTGACTCCTTCTCTAATAATTAAAGTTAACGTAAGCTTCCCATAAATTATTTATGGGTTTATTTTTATAGGCTGCGTATTTAATACAATTAGCCGTGCCACCTGCTTGGCTACCATCATAGAGAGCTACTAACCTAGTACAGTTATCTACCATCCACTTATTTCGTAACATTAATTTCCTAGCTTCATAGCCACCGTCACAGATAATTACTGACTTGCTAGACTGCTCTAATACAACGTAATAGAGATATTTGTCCTCAGAGTTCCATAGTCTTTCTTGACCTTTAAACGGAATAGCAGCAATCAAAGGTATTCCTAACTGTATAGCTGCTATTCCTAACGCAATATCCCAGCCCAACGCCATACCTACTATTACTTTATCTGGTAGCTTTTTCTCTAGATACCAGATAGCTAAATCAGTTAATTGCTCCCTCAAGACTGGACTATAAGGGTCTATTTTTCCTAAAGCTAACTTAGTAAGTCTATGTCCAGTGCCAGCTACTATGTCTAGGTTTTGTTGCATGAGATAAGGCTCTGATTGTGTGCTGACAATCCTACACTATTAATCGGTTTTTCGTTGTTCTAGTTTTTTATAGTTGATTTGCAGCATCTTAGTAAAAGCCGGAATATTGTGATTTTTCCATATTGGATCTGTAGGATGAATTACCCAGTTCTGAGGATGATGACAAATATTTCTATGGCAATATAAGCAAACAGGAAACTCATTAGAACCCCTGCGATTGCCAGACTTACGGTAGCTTGTATGATGTACCTGTTCTGATGTTCTAATCATACAAACACAGCAAATACTACCAGTCCCTTTATGTACCTTTGCACAATGCTTTTTGTAGCTAGAAATATTACCGTAACGGTCATCGTAACTACTTTGCTTACCTGTTTTAGTTTTAAATGACTTAAACTTTGGTTTAGTTTGAGACATTTTACTATTTCTCCTGTTATTTATATGGTTGCATTAAAATAATATCACTGCTATATTAAATTTACAAAGGTAAAACGGTAAAATAATATGGACTCCCGATTTGACTTAAAAACACAGTCATATAGTATCCCTAAGCTAAATATTCTTAGCTGGGGTTTAGTAGCGGCTGCTTTAGGTTCTGCCATTGCCTCTCATTATGGCAGCTATCCACAATCATCTGATATGTGTTTCTATCCAGTAGCAGCCCAGGAAAAGGATAACAGGCTAAAGGAAAGAGACCTAGAGAACAGCTTGGAATTAACAACTATTTCCACAAAAAGTCAGAAGAATTTAGATAGTAAGCTCTTATTAGGTCGTAAGTTCTGTAATGTCCGTCGTGGTGACGTGGGAACTATCCCTAAAAGTTATTTGATAAAAGCAGAACATACTAGTATTAATGATCGTGCTTCTGATTTAGCAGTAATCTCTCAAGGATTAAAAGAGGGCTGGCTTTATCAATTGCAAGAGTTCCCTGCTGAAAATCCCTACAAACTTGCATTTGGCTGGGCAACTATTGGGCTGTCAGGTTTAGCATTGTGGAGTCTAAATTTTCAGCGTGATCAGATGTCTCTAATGCGCCCTAAATATCGCGCTACTCATAGACAAGCTAGTATTCAAGCAGGTTACAGCCTAGCGTTTGCCGAAGCTGACTTCAAGATGTCCGCCGAATTATTGCTGGTCAAATTTAGAGGATTGCGTGAAGCGGACGCTAGAAAGGTATTTTTAGCTAGTTTGACACAAGAGCAAGCTTACTCTCTTCTCAGTTCAATGTCTGGACAAGATTATGAAGACTTTGGCTATTTAATTGATAACGGAGCTAGTTTCAATAAATTCATTTCTGCTAGTGTGGCAGATGAAGTAGAGTTAGAAGAAAGTGCTGAGTATGAACCTGTAACTACAGAAACAGTACAGGAAAAACCGCAATATACTCGCACTGATAACCTGCCAAAAGAAGACAAGTATGAACCATTTAGAAAGGCTGGTTTATCTATTATTAAACAAGCAGGTTCACCCGGTAAATCTAAAGCGTTAATCGCTCCTAGCCGTACTGGAAAGACAACAGTTGTTTACTTCATGATTGAAGAAACAGTAAAGCTAGTAGGAGAAGAAAACCTAACTTGCTATGTGTGGCAGGGTAAAGGAATTGAACCAATACACCCTACTATTCCTAGACAAAACCACTCAGGATTTACACTCAAAAACTTTGGTTTAGAAAGCTTAGATTCTGTTTGGGAGGAGTATGAAACCAGACAAGATTTATTAGAAAAAGGGTATCGTGACTTTGCTCCTGTCATTTTAATAATTACAGATTGGCAGTCAATTAAAGACCAGTTAAGTTCCCAAGATAAGGAAACTTTCAAAGAAGTCACTGCAAAAATAATGACTTTAGCTAACAACGGCGCTGCACTAGGTACTACAGTTTGGTTAGATACCCAGTCTCCTGTTATAAGTGATTGGGGTCTAGGGTCAGCAAGTATTAGAGATAATTTTGATATCTTTGCTATTGCCAGAATTGGGACTGATAGCAACGGTCAAATTATTGGTGACACTAAGTGCATTACTAAAATCTTGCAGAATGATTATTTAGTTCCCAGTGAAAGCGATCGCACCAAAGCAGTTGAGCAATATAATTTCTTGCTCGAAGGTATGCAGTCTAAAAAGATTACCACGTCTGTAATTCTATCTACTGCTGGTGTGGTTAGATTGGGCATTACCCCGTTATTTGAACGTAAGGCTTTACAGTTTTCTAATAACGTAAAAGAAGAACCAATTGATATTTGGGATGAACCCGAAATAGTGGAACAGCCTAAGAAAGTTGAGTTTGTAAAAAACGAGGAACTGTCACTAAAACAAAAAGTAGAACTGTTAGTTAAGTCTGGTAAGAGCTATAAAGAGATTTGTGCAACGCTTTGGAATGATAAACCTCTAGCAGAAATAGCACCAATGCTAGGAAGTTGCTGCCGATTAGATAAGATTAATATTTTATCTGAATGCGCTACTTATCTGTTAGAAAAACTAAGAGGACACGGCTGGTTAGATGTTACCAGTGATGAGTTTAGTAATTTAATTAATGGTGAGTTAGCAGATTTTCAGGTTAATGAAGGCTTGGAAGAATTAGCTTTACTGGGATACATTCAAGTAGAAAATATTAAGGTGCGCGCACTTTACTAAAAACTATGTTATATTAGAAATGTATCTTGGTAGATGCAACCTATTGAGTATAAGCTATAATCCCTCTCTAGTGTCTGGTGATGCTAGAGCATTTTTTTATTTTTCTGTTAAATATTGCCTAATTAATTTAGCTAATTCTATAAAAGCTTCTCCAGATAGCTGCTCTCTTGTTGTTAAATCTAATAAAATTTTGCCTATATTCTCCTCAGAAATATCAGCTAAATCGACTACTATAGGGTATTGATTTTTTAATATTAATTGCTCTGTTTTAGCGTTAAATTTCCAAAAAGTAGATAAATTCACTATTATTTCTCTCTTATTAAAAGTCTTAATATCTCTATTTAGTAAGCTTGGTTTTTGTATTTTATGGCAAATATTAAAAGTATCATCGGGTTCTTTAATTAGTAGCGTATCTAATATAGAAAATAAGTTGCTGCGAGTGACTTTAATTTTATGTTTTTGCGCTATCAGTCCATAAATCTCTCTAGCAGTGCTGCCGATATGCCCGTCTTCATAGCCTAGAATTTCTGCTATTTCTATATATGTTTTTCCAGTTTCTAAGTGTTTTAATATCTGCTTTTCTAAGGTAGAAAGTATCTTTCCTCTTATGCTATGCGATAGGTTATCTAGTAATTCTATATGGTTCACTTTAGTTCCCCTTAAATTGAAAATCGCACAGCACGGGATTTGCGCTGTGCGACTGTTATATGGTTTAGTTCCCCAATTTGAAATTAAAAAACGCGCTCTTTTTATATTTTTTAAAAGAGTCTATTAATTTTTGGTTTGGTTCTGGCGGATTAATCAAAGCATCAACAAAAACTTCCTGGTCTTTCTTGCTTAAAATTATTATTTCTTTTGGCTGTGTGTTCATGTTTCCTCTTGTTTCAGTTGAGCAAATAAGGTTTTAATTCCGTTTCAGTTCCGTTTCAGTTCCCCTTTAGAAATTAGGCATTCCTCAAGTTTAGCACTTGACCATCATAATCGGCTAGTTTCAATTCCCACTTAGAAATTAAGCATTCCTCAAGGACTTTACGGAAAGTGACATATAAGCATAGTTTTATGCACGGTTTAAAAAAATTAAGTCAAAAATCCTATTGCATTTTTTCAATGTTATGTTAGTATTTGAGTACGACTCCCCAGCAAGACCACTTTATAAAAGTGTGTTCAAGCTGGTTGGATAGCCTATATGGCTATCTGTTTAAAAAATTTATCAAAAACAAAAGTCCGCCTTGACATTTGGTGGACTTTTGTTTTTATACTCTTGTTTCAGTTCCCATTTAGAGATTAAGTATTCCTCAAGAATACTTTGCAAGACTAGCCAAATGCTTTATGTTGTCTAGGTTCTGAAGTTTTGGCGAATGTCCGGGGTTTTTGTTCCCTCTTGAGGTCTGCCAAAAATATCTAATTTCCGTAGGGGTTCTGTTAGCCATAGTTCCGGCTAATCTGTAGGAATTGTCGCCGCATCCCTTACTTTTTGCCTAGTTAAAAACCCGGCTAGAAGTCATGTTCTTATCGCTAAGAATCCCGCCCAAACTGCGGTGTGTTCATGATAAAACATTTTATTTACGTTGTCAACATAGTAAATTAAATTACTTAAAATATTTTATGTTAAATTAAAAAGTAATCAACGTTTAAAGGATAAAGAACCATGGCCATAGTGCAACATGATTTTCAAGGCAAAACAATTTCTCAGACTTCAGAGGAAACCCTTATTGCTAATACAGTAGTGCCAAAGGGCTATGTGAACCTAACTGATATGTGTAAAGCCAACGGTAAGAAGCTTGGGCATTATTTGAAGCTACACTCCACCAAATCTCTTATCACTGATTTGTGTAATAGTTATACAACGACTGAAGAAAAACTGTTGATTATTATTAGGGGATCTTTTAGGGGTGATAGCTCTTTGCAGGGTACTTGGGGAATTAAAGAAATAGCCAAAAACCTTGCGTCCTGGTTAGAAGCAAGTACAGCAAGACAAGGCTCTAATCATTTTGAGGCAACAATACAGCTTAGATTAGGTTTGAGTCTCAAAGGTGATATGGAGGTTAAAACACCTGTAGGAAATATAGATGTTCTTACTTCAACACAGATCATAGAAATTAAAGATGCAAAATCTTGGAAGTGTGCTTTAGGTCAAGTAATAGCCTATGGTCACTATTACCCAAGCCACAAGAAAAGGATACATTTCTTTAATAAAGAGTACAGTCAATCAAAATCTATAATTGAGGATATATGTAAAAAGCAAGATGTAATAGTTACTTGGGAGTAGCCTGTGATTATTACCATTCAGGGTTCTTATTCAAAATTCCCCTAACAATCACTGCTAGGGGAATTTTTAAATTACATACATTTAGATAGGAAAATCCTATCAGATTCTAACAGCCCTTCATAATATAACGATGCCATGACATCGGTTACTAACTCAGAGGCTTGGATGAGTTTTTGTCTCCACTCATCTTTAAAATCTACCCCTTCGGGAATACTCATTACTACTTGACCGTGTGCTACTATTTTGTCAAAAGCACCTGCTAACGCGGCAACTTGGCCACTCATATCAAAATAGTCGTTTGCTACGCACGGTAGTGTTCCTGCTTCTGTAGAACGGGGTTGTTGTTCATGAAACAAATAATCGTCCATCTCTAACTGTACCTGCTCTACAGGGTCAGATAGCTTATACCCTTGCAACGCACAAAACCTTTCGGCTTGTGCATAGGTGTCTGTTCTGTGAATGACAACACCGTTTGAACTAATAAAATACGGTCTTGTCAACTCATCATCATCGTAGCTGATGACGGCTGTTTCCTGCCTTGGTTGTTGCTGTGGCTGTACAGCTAATAAGATTTGAGAAATGCAATCAGCTTTACTGCGGCGACGTTTAACGCCGAGTTGGTCACAGAGTGACCATAATTGGTTACGGTTTTTTCTAGCTAGTTGCTTTTCAGAATACAAAGATGTCATAATCGTAGTGCCTGTATTTGGGTAGAAGGTAGTCGCTGTGTCCTGAGAAAACTAAGCGGCTGCCTTTATTACTTTTTATGATATCCTTTAATTTAATAACTGTCAAGTAGTTAATACTAATTAATTTATGATATATTCTGATTATTGAGTTTGAGCAATGGACATGAAAGATTTAAGGAAACGGTCAGGAAAAAAAGTAGAGCAGATAGCGTACGAATTAGGAGTATCAGTGTCAACAATACATAATTGGGAACAGTTGCGCTGTGTTCCTAGAATGACACCAAAAGCACTTAGACATCTAATGGAAGTATATCAGTGTAGCTTTGATGAGTTAGTCAGAGCAGAAGAGGCGATAACTAATTAAAAAAATACCCACTAACTTTTGCTGTTAGTGGGTTTTCTGTAAAATATTTAAAAGATTAAACTGTGAAATTAAAAGTAGCTTCGTTGTAAAAGTCTACTCTTTTTAGAATCATTATTCTTGTTTCCAGTTCCAATTTTTGGCTTGACAATATCTTACGCAAGCATTATAGCTTGCTTCAAATACTGGGATACTCTTCTTATCCCAGTCCTTTTTAAAAAGAACTTTTAGTCTGTTATTGTGGCTATTTAGCACAACTGCTTGCTGTATCATTTTTTTTTCCTACGTGTATTTGGGTTTTGCCTTTTGTTCTGTATCTACTATATTAAATCTAAGATAAAATGTCAACACTTAAAATAAAACATTTTATCTGTAGATATAGTTACAGCCTGACTACTTACCTATTGCTCCTCTAACCTATCCAGTAAGTCAATTAACTCTGCTCTGTTTTCGCTGCACATAGCGTCAATGGCAGCTATAGTAACGCCTAGCAGATAAGCGGTTTCATCTGTCTCTCTTTTAGGGTTGTTCCCATAAGAAGATTCTATTATTTTAAGCTCACCTGCTATGTACGCTGCTACTGAAGAGTCATTCATTAAGTCACAGGCTAGTTGCCCATCTTTTCTCCTTTGAGAGTCACTCTTTCTTAGATATGCTCCGTTTCTTTTTGCCATTTCAGAATTACTAAAAAACGTAGCTAATTTGAATTCATACATCCAAAACTGCTTTTCCGTAGGGTATACGGGTTTTGCTAACACAGATAAGGTGCTAGACAAAACTAAAATACCAGCTAAAACAAAACTTTTCATTATTTTTGTTCCTTGTAATAGTCTTTTATTTTTCTGTACTCCTCTTTTCTTTGGTCATACTCCTCGTCACTAATGCATCCTTCATCCCAGTCCCAGCCTAGCTGGTTAATGTAATTATCCCACCCTGCTAAATATGCTTTGATTGCGTCAGGGTGTTTTAGAGACAACAATTCTGTGCCTTGATTACCAGCCACACATTCTTCATGGCACGGATGATATTCCCACCAGTAATCCTGATGGGCTCGATGTTCTTTAGGGAATAGACATACTTCTATTTGATATATACCTATATGTTCCTCTTCTGTGTCATAGCAAGGAGAAACATCAAATGTCAGATAATCCCCATTTTTGAAAGCCACATAGACTTTTTTTGTGTCGGGCAGAAATCGCCAGTTAGCTCCGTCACAATCAATATCGTGATTGTCGAATAAGCACTCAGTAATTCTATCGTAAAACTTGTCTGTGATGGTTTCTTCTCTCACATCACGTTCTTTAGTAAAAAAGGGAGTAATCAATCTAGTTGCAGGTGCTTGGTATGTCATGGTTTTACCTCTGTTTTAGTTGACTTAGCTAGCAGTTTAACGACTTGCTCAGGTCGTGTTTTGCTTGTTACTGCGGATTGTATCTGTACATCGGCTGGTTTGAGGGCGACGAACCCCCTATGTACTTCATATTTTTGTCCCACCACTCTCGAAGTGAACCTTCTTCAAGTACGGCGACTGTGGGTTTTGTGTTACCCCAGGCAGTCGTATATCCTGTAAAAAGATACCTATCCTGGAAGGCATCCTCTGCCTTGTTTATCCATTCTTGCCCAATTGATGGGCAGTAATCGTCCTCGTTCTTGTAGATACGAAGCTCGGTGTAGCCGCCACACTCTGCGCCTAGGTAGGCGTAATGTGCAGAAGCTACAATGTAGCTTTTGCCTTGGTAATCAACGAGGGTAAGCTCGTTGATCTGACCATTTTCTTTGATTTCATTTACTACCCTTATTGGGTATTTGTTGCAAAACTTGCCCATGTTTTACCTCTTAGTTAACTCGCCTCATCAGTACCCAAGTTGTAATCTTGGATAGACGGGATTGCTCCCGTTTCGGCTTATTACTGGGATACTATCCCAATGGGTTTTCCTTGCTGGTCTGTCTCTAAAACGACCACATTAATCTTGTCTCGTCTCATTTGAACTATGTACATAAAGTCAACCCACCACGGGATGACTACCGTGTCACCTATTCCAAGACGTTTTTTATGGATATTTATTTTATACTCAACACCTTCAGAGGTGTATTTTAGGAAAAACGCTGACAGGCAACCAGCGTCCTGTTTTTCCCAGCCGTTCTTAGTTGTTTTAGGGACATACGTAATGTCTGACACGCCTTCTATAAGCACATCACACTCTAAGTCAAGATGTGCTAACTCCTCTTTAGTGAATCCGATAGAATAGTTCATGATATTTTACCTCAATTGTTTTAGTTAACTTAGACAGCAGTTTAACGACTTGCCCAGGTCGTGCCAGCGATTTTATTCATCCATTACTCCATTAGTGAACCCTCTTTCATAGCCATCTTTGTAGGCTATTTCAGTTTCCTTGTTAGGAAACTTCGGAGTATTGATAAAGGGAGCATCAGGATCTCTATCCCAATAGCCGTCCTCATACCCATAATTTGCACCTAGCTCAAACCACTCATGCAGCGGATGGGCTACATCAGCATAGTTTGTTGGATCGAACTCTCTAATATTTATAGTGGGTATATAGTATTCTTGTGGCATCCAGACATCAGGGATGTCTTTTTTTTCCCTTGAGTAAGGATATTTTGTAGTGACTTCTATGCTAGGTTTATACCCAGCAGAGAACCTTACCTCAATTATTAAGTTTTTTACTATTCCAAGAAAACCTCTTTCAGTTTTCTTGAACTTAACAGGCTTGCGTATCTTGTAACAGTCCCACAATCTTCTACTAATTTCTTTCCTTAAAGAGGGAGTTAGTCTTTCTTCAAAGCTAACCCTGAAATAGGGCTTCCATTCAGGCAATGAAATCCAAGTGATTATTTGATTCTCTTTCAATTCTAGTTTTTGTGCTAATTCTGCTGTACGCATACCCGCTCCTTTGTTAACTTGCCTCATCAGCGTGAAGGTTGTTATCCTTACACGGACGGGATTGCTCCCGTTTCGGCTAATCTTTACCACGCTCCCAGGTATTGGGAGAGCCTAGCCCAGACTTAGGAGAAACTGAGGGCATAGGTACACCGCTAACTAGGGATTTTTGACAAATATGCCAAAAATTTCGATTTTCGCCAGTGGCTTTCCACTGGTCTATATCTACTTCCCATCCATAAGGGATGAGAATTTCTTTATTCTGGCAATACTCAGACTCTAGGTATTGCCTAAAGTCTTCGGGGAGATACTCTTCCCCTGTGTGCGTCGGTTTTGGAGCTAAAAACCCAACTTTCTGGCATTGAAGCCACTTCAAAACGTCTGCAATGTTTTTTCTTAGTTTTCTATGGTCTTTTAATTCTCGTTCTGATAAACGAGATTCGCACTCACTAATCGCTTCTTTGACTGCTTGTGTTAAATTCATGTTTTACCTCCTAGTTAACTCGCCTCATCAGTACCCAAGTTGTAATCTTGGATAGACGGGATTGCTCCCGTTTCGGCTATCGTCCAGTTATCATTGGTGGTGTGCCGTCGGTGTAAACCACCAATGTGAATTTCTGCCCATTGGTGGATGTTACTGGAACATCTAGCCTATCAGGCCTAGAATATTTTACTTTTTCCAAACCTTTAAATTGAATTTTATGGTCGTGATCAAAGGTCACTGAATACTTATCTGTTTCCAGATAACCCTTTGTCCATGTGTATTCTTTTTTTAATGCTTCTCGCACCAATTCATAATCTTCTTCTGAAGGCTTCCATTCTTGAGGAAACGGATCAGCTACTATGTCTTGGAACTTACCAAACTGCTCTAACCAAGATAGTGTAGCTGTTTTATAATCAGATGGATGCCAAGTAAGCACCATCTTTAAATTAGACAGCATTTCAGCCAAGGTGCGTCCTTCTCCGCCAGCAGAACTAAGCCAGCGTTCTATTTTTTCTGATCTATATTTTGGTTCTGCTATAATTTGAAATTCCCACATAGAAGACTCCACTCTAGCAGAATAATTGCCAGTTGATGATATTTTATTAAATTCCCAGTTGATACCAGGAAAATATTTTTTTATTTCGTTCTGCCATTCAGATGTAGATGTTAGTTTAACTGGTTTTGTGAATGTCATATCTAAGCTCCCTTTTTTCTTGTCTTTCTCTATCTATGTAACCAATATATTTTATCTAAGATAAAATGTCAACTACTTTCTTACTAGATTTATACTGAATTTTTAAAACATTTTATCTGTAGCTAAGTTTACGTTAAGCACAATATAGCCCGTAAGCCATAGAATGGCAATACCCTTTCATGCGAATAACAAAAATTATTTATTTTGCAAGTGTTCCACAAGTTTAAGGAAAGCTACTTTACCTAAACGCTTTAGAGTGCTGAGCTTAATTTCCTGATTACCTGCTTGAGTTGCCAATAAGACACAGCAGCCAAAAAGCTGATAAAACTTAGATTCTGAGATTGTTTCAGCGTTATCAGGAATCCTAACGTTTGCTTTTAAGGCATTTAAAACAGAAGCATGATAATTTAACGCCGATAGAAGTTCCAATATTAAATAGTCAACAGCCCATGAGTAAGTCGCTTTATGGACACTATCAAAGTCTAATAAAAACCCATAGACAGAATAACTACGCTCTTGTATTTTAGTTTCAGATGTAATTTGTGGGTTAGAATCCAAGAAATTTACAAACCTAGCTAAGACTTCGCTTGTAATACTACTTTTATTTTGCTTAGGCTTTGGTAATGGCTTACCACGATTGTAAGCATCCCCATATTTTTCATCTAAGTAGTCAGTAATTAGATAGAAACATTCTTCTCCTAAAGTAATTATCATTTTGAGTTTAGCGTTTTTACCAATATCAAATCTATGGGCAATGTTCCCGTAAATATTCCCATAGATAAAAAAACCAACTATACAGAAAAACCTATCTCTACTCAAGAAAGAATCTAAAGTATTACCGTCATAGAGACGATCACCTGTTATCTGTTCCCAAAGTGTGATTTTCTCATGTTTTTGTTGAGTAGGGTAAGAGTGTCCGAACCATGTTAGTAATTGCTCTAAAAAATAAGAGCATTCTAGTCTTTTAATTGGGTTGTCATCTTTATCCGGATACGCAAATTTAAACAAATCATACTCAAAATAAGCAGAAGACCTTACTTTGTACGTATGTCTGATTATTATGGAACTGTCACAGGGTTTAATTTTAAGTAAAGACTTAATGTGTTCAATTCCTAATTGTAATTCCGCCTTTTCTAAAGTAATACTCATTTGATTTTAGTTGCTGTTTTTGTTGGTTCTGTAGTAGTAGCTAACCTAGCAAATTGTGCCAGTAAATAACTTTCAGCTAAGTTATTAGAGGCTTCTTTTGTACCATCACGCTTCTTAGTCCAAGCATTATCAGGAACTTCTAAACCCATACTCAAAGCAGTAAATACTGATTTTTTCTTATTAGAATCCAGTCCAAAAGGTTTCTTCCATTGTTGAGGTTCTAAGCTAACTATTCTGATATTAGGAGCGACTTGCATTTGGGCAATAAGATTTAAACAACTGCCAAAAGTCTGAATACTCTTAGCTCCCTTAAACTTATAATGGTCGGAATTACTAGAACTTCCTACCTTTTCAACAACCATGATAATTTCTGGAAACTTACTTAATTCTTCCATAGTCGCACAAATGTTTATCATCTGATTACCATAATCATTTAGTCTAATTAACGGTAATTTTAACAGTAGTTCACTGTTACCAAACTCATTTAGAATTACAATCCAACTATCTTGAACCTGAGAATCAAAACCACCGTAATAGGTTTTCATGACATTAATATCTAAAACAGTAAAATAATATTAGCACTATTTTATAAAAAGCACAAAAAAAAACAGCAAGTTAATTAACTTGCTGTTGAAAGACTAATTGGAAGATTTAAAAAGCAGGTTCTAATAGATTAACATCAACTGTTGTTGTTGCTGGAGGTAATTCTGCATTTTTCTGTTTACTAGCTTCTAGTTCTAAGATTTTTTTAAATCTACTACTAAAGATTGCTTTTCCTTTATCAACATTAGTCATGATGTCACCTTGAGGCGAGATTCCTGAAGAAATCACTTTTTGTTCTGAGATAATCATCATGACATAGCCATTGCATCCTACACCTGCTTGTTTTAAGATTTGAGGAGTATCAAGCAAAATTTTCATTACCTGCTCGTCTGTTTTACCGTTAGCTTCTTTATCCAATGCTTCTCGAATTGTGGACATTAAAGCGGAATCACTTTTACGCAGTGACGATGCAAAACCAGTGCCACTTATTTTTTTATCAATAAAGCAGCCGTCGTTACAGTCAACACTATACTCAACTCCTGTGTTGATATCAATAGCCTCAAAAGTCCATCCTTTGATGAAACCTTGGCTACCGTCTTTTTTGTTGATGACTTTATCCAAACGGTCTATGTTCCTAACTTCATAGACTCCTACAGGAAGTGTTTTCAATGGCACGGTAAAAGTACCACCGGAATATACCTTACCAGTAGCTTCTGAGGCTATAATGTCTATGATAATCTCAGGTACTTTTTTGCCCGAGTCTAGAAATTTAACTAATTGCGCCTGAGCGTCTTCCATCTTTCTATTAGGAGCAATGGCAAATTCATACTCAACACTTTGAGAGATATCGTCATCAGAAGTCGGTTTGGTTAAGTCAAATTTAAAGCCCGCAATAATTTTTTCTTGCGGTGTGCCAGCCCCAATTACAATCCGTTTGAGGGCTAATTTACCGTAACCGTTGGCAGTGTTAAATTTCTTTAGCAGTGTAAAAAGCTCGGCAACTTCTATTTTATAGTCGCCCATTGTAAAGAATAAAGCATTTTTTTCCTGTGTCTTACCTTTACGGAAAGCCGGGGGAACACAGTATTGTATTTCGTAGTCGTTAAGGACAAACTTTAATACTACAACGTCATCACTAATGCCTAAGACACTAGCAAGATTTACCAGACAAGATGAACCAAGACCAGGTAAATGTTTCAAATCACCTACTGTCAGACCGTAATCACCGCTAGAAAAACCCACAGGCAAAGCTTCAAGTACAGCATCAGAATACCCGATAAAAGCATCTTGAGAATAGAACATAGTTTTAGTCCAAAGAAAATCAAGAGAATTTAAGTGTTTGAGATGGTATTCCATCCTTTTTTAATAGTAGCAAAATTATTTTATAATGTCAAGGAAAATAAGAGGCATAAGATAAAATATTTAACTTAAGCCACCTTAACTATTTTAGAGTTTTCTAGCAGATATCTATCATTAAACTCTATACAATAATTACCAAACTCAGCACTAAGTTCTCTAAACACATCTTTATTAGACCCTTGTTTCTTAGAGTATTTTGACCATAAAAAATGTCTGTAAAATAGATAGTTCCCGTAAGTAGGTTTATCTCCAAAGATAGCGTGTCTTTTCCAGTCACGTCCTATCTGCACATCATCACCGTACATTTTACGCATTTGCATATAAGCCCAGCCGGGGGCATATTCTTTAACGAGAACTCCTATCTTAAGAATGTTACGATATATTTCACGGTGTGTTAGTCCGCCACTGCTAGAAATTTCTAAAAATTTAATACCATTAGCGTTCTGACTTTCAGCAGCTTCTTTGATTTTTTTCAATGCCCTATCAGCGGCTTTTATTGCTTCACCGTCTTGTAAAAACTTCTTAACTGCGGTTTCAAAAGTATCTATTTTAGAATAAAGATGGCTGTTTTTTAAAACAGGAGTCTCCACTAATTCTACTAATTTGTAAGTCTGTAACTGTAGCTTTTGAATTGGTAACGGGTCGTTTCTAAACACAAAACCAGAAATAGCACTTTTTAGAGATACTAGACATCTATTTAGTTCTAGCTGCAAGTTACTGTCTTTTAATTCCAATTGATTACAAATATCTGTGATTTGTAAATGCTGTGTTTGTAAGTCAAATAAAAGCCTATCGTCAATATTAAAATACCCTTGACTATTTCCCCAATTTAACAGAGTTTGTGTTAGTTCATCCAGTTCTTGTTCTAATGTCTTTTCCTTAGCTCTTGGTAATTCTTGACCGCACATATAACAGTTCTTCATGGCACGTCCGTTAATTGTTCCACAATGCTCACAGGTTTTACCTTCTTTAGGAATAGGAACAATACACTTAGATTCTGTTAAATCCCAGGTTGTAACCATATCGGGTAAAGCGTCAGCAAAGTAGGGATTGCTGCATAAATCAAAAACATTACAATGAGTCTTTCCAGTTTTAGCAGAAGGTCTTAGACCACGCCCAAATATTTGAATAAATAAAGCATAACCAGCCATGCTAAATGTTCTTAAAAGAACTATATTTTCAACACTAGGTTCATCAAAACCAATAGCTAAACAAGTAACAGTAAATAGAATTGCTTTACGCTCTCTAAACTTACTGAATGCCATTACGCGTTCTGCTTGTGGAGTATTATCGCATACTAATATTAGTTCTCTATCAATACCTACTTCTTTCATTTTATCTCTAAAATAATTCATGTATTTTAGAGCGATCGCCTTCCTACCAAAAAAGAAAATAGACTGGGAATCAAATATAGAGTTTATCTGTTTTCCGCTATCAATATGTGAACTGGGGTTATGTAAATATTCCCAGGAATTTTGGCAATCAAACATCTGGTCTAATATTGCTAATTCTTCAGCTTCACTAAAATCAGTTGACCTTAATGCTTGTTTCCTTTCCATCACCCCTAACGGATAGTAATAGTAGGGACTGTTAAATCCTGTTTCTATTAATTTCCTAGTAGTTATGACTTGATAATGTTTAACGCCTTGGGGGTATTCAGCGCCGTCACCACGCCAGGGAGTAGCAGTAAGTAGAATTTCCTTAGCGTCATTATTAAATTTATATTCTGACATTTTTGCTTGTAATTCTCGCCTAAAAAAAGTTAAGTGAGACTCATCAAAAAAGATAACTTTAAACGGTAAATCTGGTAATCCTCTAGACTCAATTGTTTGAGCCATAGCGACTACTACTTTTGTTAATTCGTAGTCTTTAGTAGTAGGTTTTCCGCCAGCATAATAAGCTATTTCAGGCTTAAATGATTTAGCTTTACACTTATTGTCGTACGTATTTTTTACTGATTGAGTAAGAGGATTCTTAAAATCAGGGTCTTGTGCTAAGACCATTTCATACATTTTTTTAGTTCCCTCTAATCCCTTATAGATTAGAGTAGTAACAAACTGGTCTAATAAAGAAGTATAGGGAACAATTATCAAACTCCTATAGTGGTTTCCTCTCAATAACCAGCATATTTGAGCAGCAATGACAGTTTTACCAGCACCACAACCAGCAATCAAACTAGCTCTTTTTTGTGCTGATTGTCCCCAAAGAATATCAGAGCAATACTCAATAGCTGAATCTTGGTAGTCTCTAGTAATTAATATCATTGTAACCTCACTTTATTGAATCCAGATTCAGTTAAGATTGCTATATAAGTCTTGTCTTCTTTATATAAATTTATCCAACCGTTCTCTAAACAAATATTGGCAGTTCTTAGCTTAGCCGGATGCTGTAAGATATTATTAAAATATATTTTTGTAATAATATAATCTGGTAAGCCAAAAGACTTTTTAGCCCTGCGTAATGCTACAACAGTAACTTGATTATCGGCAATAGTGCCTAGAAAGGCTAATTGTGGTTTTGTTGGTTCATTCATTAGTTTTTCTCCTGATTAAAAAACATTAATTCTATATCTAGCACGACTATCAGCTACAAAGTTAGTCCTATTTCTGCTATCAATATCTAGTGTTTGACAAGAAATATCTGACCAGTTTTTGTAAACAGTATCTACTGATTGCCCTTGCGCCCCGTAACCTGTAATAGCATAGCAATATCGAACCGGGTCAACTATTTGCTCAAACTTATTTAGCTTGCTTAGTGCCTTAAACCATTCAGTAGACCGATATCCGTGGCTTTCGTTAGCTTTTTTAATAGCCTCACGCAGGATACCTACTTTATTCTGAAAAGCCACTCTGTAATCTTTATCTATTAGATTAATAGAGTTTTTTTGACCGCTCTCGTCATCAGGATCAGACACTACAACTTCCCAAATCTTCCATTCTGTTTTGTCGTCATCTTCTCTAATTTGAAACTTAGAAGAATAGACTACTAATTGTGTAGATGTGGGATAAATAATGGTATCTTTTCCTCTAGGGTCTAATCGTTTAACAGAACCTGTAGTTATTAGTAATTCGCCAGGAACAGCCGATAGGTGTTCGCTACAAGGTACTACTAGATCACGTACAAAGCTATTGATTCTATCAACTTCCTTATTACGCCAGCAAACACACCGGGTATAGTCCCATTTTTGTGTTTGTAACATAGCATCTACTTGCCTAGCAAAGCTTTCTATTCCTGCTTTTTTACCATAGACAAAATAACCATGCCCACGCTTATTTTCAGAAACAGAAGCAGGAAACGACAATAAAGGGTTAAAATTAATCCCTTTTTTAACGGCCTCTAAACTAGCAGATATTACTTTATAGATATAGCTGTCTTCTGAATATCTTTCCGTCTTAGTTAGTTCCCTAAAATTATTACCAACTAAGGAAAGAGCATGAATCCTTTTTTCGTTAACAGGTGGTAATTGCCATTGATCCATGAGAATCAGAATCTTGGCACTTGGATTGATTGCTGCATTTAAAGATTCCCAGTTATCCTTAGAAACCATTGAGCCTTCATCAACGATAACTAGGTCATAGAAATCTAACGATTTTTCTTTATCAGATCCTACAAATTGCTGATCGCCATTAGCGTCAACTACAGGTGATAGTCCTAAAGCACTAGCAATAGTCTGGACATTTATTTGTCCATTAAAAGACTTTAAGAGTGTTTTACAGGCTGAATTAGTCGGAGCAAACACACCAACTTTTGATACTGCTCCTGACCTGATAAGTTTTTCTACCGCATATTTAGCAGTAAACGTTTTGCCAGTGCCAGCAGTGCCGTAGCAGCCTATAAATCGGCTATTGCCAGTTACAGACTCCAAAACAAAATCTACTATTTCCGTTTGTTGAGGGTTAAGACTTGCACCCTTGTTTAGGGCGGACACCATAGGTTTCACCTAAAATATTTTACTTGACTTTTCCCTATGATAGCATTTACTATTATTTTAAGTCAAGTAAAATAGTGAAATACCATGTCGTTTCAAAACTTCATAGAGTCCAAAGGGTCTGAAATAAAAGCCCTTGAGGCTGCGTTAGTCCGTGTAAACCAAGAGTTGAATGCAGCCAAAGCAGCCGCCCCGGCTGTGGATAGTATAGTAAAACAAATAGCAGACTTGTTAGTTTTGTTAGAGAACAGCCCGCAGTCGGTTGTAGATTTAGCTAAAGAAGCTGTGAGCCGTGCCTGTAATGATGCTTTAGAGTTTCCAGAAGTTAAGCAGTATCAAGAAAATTTAGAGATGTCTCCTGTCTTAGCTGACATTGTTGGTGAAACAGTTAAGGAAGCTGTGGAAACAGTTAATGAAGCTGTGGAAACAGCAAATGAGATAGTTCCTTTAGAAGAAAATAACAAGGCAAAGCGCAGGACTAAAGTAGGGTTTGACAGGAAAGTCCAAGAATGGGCTAAGGCACTAGACAACATGACTGAGGAAACATATCAATCAGTTATTGCCGAAGTAGATGACGATTATAAGTATTGGACAAATGGCGGTAAATTTGAATCTAGCGAGATAGAAGAAAAATTAAAAGATGTAACAGCACACTGGACAAGTGCTGTACAGGTAGCAGAACCGGAAATAGTTGAAGATAAAAAAGAATATTTTTTAGAGCAGCTAAACTCTAATCTAAGTGAGACTGGTTTAGGGGACTTACAAGACAAGATAAAGAACTATTACGGTTCTGGTAATATTCCCCAAGACTTGTTAGACGCTACGGTAGAAGCCTGGGGTATTCTTAATGATTCTGAAGATGAAATAGAAGTCTATGACGGTTATGTTCCAGAAGAAGAGGAACTTGAGGAAATAACTACAGAAGCTAAAGAAGACAAGACAGAAGAAAATAACAAGACCTGGCAAAATTCAATATTAAATAATTGCGAGACAGTTGAAGAACTGAAACAATGGGACAGGTTTATAGCAAACGCTATAACTAGAGAAGAACCAACTATACTGCCTGAAACACTTACTGCTTTAGAGACAACAAGAGCTAGATTAAAAGCTAGGGATGAGGAGCAAAAGAAAGAATCTTTAATAGCTGGTTGGTTGTCACGGGCTAACTCAGTTTCTAATATCAATGAAGTCCAGACAATTTATGACGAGATTAAAGAATCTGGTATAGTCCCCAGCATGGCTTTGGTTAATGCCTTAGATAAAGCTAAAAAAGATATTGAGGCAAAAGTAACAAAAGTTGGTGATGACGATGATTGGGGTGATGTAGAAAGTGGTGTATCTGATGAAGTTACAGCTACAACTACAGCAAGTCAGCAAGGATTTAGCAGCATAGGGACTTCCGATGCTTTTGGTTTTTTAACTTTAGAAGGTCAAGTTGAAAAGCACAGAAGGTTTGACGCTAGGTATATTTTGAACCCAGGCACTAAGTTATACCAACCTTCAACAAAATATGTGTTTGAAGTCATCACATGGGAAGAATTAAAGAAACTTAGTCCATTAACCGAGGAGGATGTTAATAAATTACCCTTGAAGTCTTTACATTCACCTACCAGAAGCTACGCAAAAGCAGAAGACAAAACATCAGCTTTAATCATTGTAAATGACTTACAGGCTGATAACTTTGTAGTACAATATAGAACAAGAATTGACCAAATAGCGAACGATCCAAACTTTGTAATTGGAAATTAAAAATGAATCATTACGGCATACCTCAAACAAGAGATAAATGCTATGGTGTCGCAGCCTGTCTCACATATTGGGTTTTCAAATGTAGAGACAGGAAACGCAGTCCGGCAATGGGTACTAAGACTTGGACTTATTTAGAGTCCAGTATTAGAAACTCGGCAGAAATATCCACAAATTTAGAGGACTACTTACAGCGTCTTTGTGACAAGCTTTGCTCTCAACTAAGACCTGTTGAGTTAACTAAAATAATAAAACCAACTCAGAGAATACTGAGAATCAATGAAGATGCAACTGAAATTAAGGAACTTCCTGTTGATCAAAACTTAGTATTTGTGGGTTGGCTAGATTTACTTGCTGATATTGCTCCTCACGGATTTAGTGAGTGGGATGTACTGGAGTTGTTAAGAACTAAAGCAGGAATAATTCAAGTTTTATGTAGACTAAGATTTGAAGAAGATAAAAGCTTAGGACTTGACGAGCCGGAAGAATTTATTGAAGTAGAGGCACTAAATGTTTGAGAATTACGATATTTTTGACAGAGAAAAACTAACTTTACATTGCCTAATCACATTACAAACACCTTTATCTCATATTGGTGAAGTATCAGGAAATGTTAGTAATTTAAAAACAGCTAAGTTACTGGACTTTGAAGGTAATCCTAGAAGTGTTTTTGTCTATTCAGGTAATGCAATTAGGAATGGAATTTTACGCCGGGTAGGGGTGGCAGCAGCACTTAAAGAATTAGGAATTAAAGTAAATCCTGACACTCATCATACTATGTTTGCTGGTGGCAGGATTGACGGTGGTACTGCTTCTGATATGCAATTAGATAAAAAAATCAGAGTGCTATTGCCGTGGCTGTCAGTACTGGGAACAGCAAAACCGACTGGAGTTTTTGCAGCTAAAGACGCTCAAATGATAGCGGGTAGAATTAATGTTGGTTCTGGTTATCTGGTCTGCTATGAAAGTGCGGAATATGTGTATAACCAAGTACCTGCTATTTTGCCACCAAAAGTACAACCAATAATGGAACAGTTGTTAAGTGCTAAAAATAGACTAACTTCTGATCCATTTAATCCTACTTCTGTTGAAGACTTAGACCATTGGGAAAACACTAAAGCTAAATATTTACCATTACTTCAAAAGCAAATGAAGACATGGACTGAATATTTAACAATTGACCAAACTACGCGTAGGGATAGCACGTTAGATCCTAACTTGCTAAAGTTCTTACCCAGTGAAAATCAAAGTCAGTTAAAAGGTGACGGTACAGCTAGAGAGAAAAAATCAGACCAGATGATAGCGTCTGACCGTTTAATAATGCCCGGCGCAAAGCTTTATTCTAGATGGGATTTAACCTGTACTCAAGTTGAGCAGGGATGGATATTTGATACTTTATTGAAGTTTTCTGAATCACCTTATATTGGTGGTAAAGGCAATCGTGGTAATGGTAGAGTACATCTTGATTTCTGGTTTCAATCTGGAGAAGATAAAGGATTACTTTGTTCTCTTAAAGATGGGATTTTAAGTGATAGATTCCTTAATTCTCATCAAAAATACAGAGAATATATTAATCAGTATCAACAGTTTTTAAGTGAGGCAAAAACTTCTAATGAATTGAGAAATCTATTAGGTAGTTAAGATGCAAAATCTGATAATAACAGCGCATTTAGCCACAGGCATAGGAACTTATGATAACTGGAGTCCATCGTTAGAAGGGATTCTAGTTTATCATTTACTTGAGAGAAATAATTTATTGTCTCCTAACCCTACACCTCAACAAGTACAAGATGTTCAAGAGTTTTTAGTTAATAGCTTACCTTTAAAACAAGCACAGCTAAAACAAGACTATTACTGGTGTGTTAGTTCACCTTGCTATACAATCAAGGGTGAGGCGACAGATAAATTTAGAAAGCGGTGGGATAGTCATGATTACAATTTAAATTGGGGTAAAAGAAAACCTCAATTTAAGACAGGCGAAGGTGCAGAAAAGTCTTATGATTTACCGCTATTTATAAGACTAGTTTCTAGTATTAGTTGGTTTGTAGTTGGTGACAAAAGCAAGATTAAAGATTTATTGTCACCTGTTACCCATATTCAGAAAAAGCGCAGTTATGGCAATGGAGAAGTAAGAGAATGGCAGATAGGAATAGCTTACGACGATTATCATTTATGGCGAGATAGCAAGCTAATGCGTCCTATTCCTGTTAGATTATTAGATGTAGAATTAGAAAACCCTAAAATGATTTGGGGATGGAAAAGCCCGGCGTGGTTAGCAGAAAATAAGGAACTCTGTTATATGCCAAAGGATAATATTTTTTATGGATGACGATGAAAGACTAATGTTTGAAGGCTGGGCAACATTACCAGCATTTAAAAAGAAAGTGGAACAAGCCAAAGCAGTCATTAAAGAAGCGTTAAATATTGCCCCTGCTTATGTAGCTGTAAGTTGGGGTAAAGATAGTGTGGTAATGTTGCATTTATGTCAACAGATAAAGCCTGACATTATAGCTGTTAATTATGGTTCATCAGAGCAGGATACTGTTGATAGCTATAGTCAGGTAATTAATGATTATTTACAAAGATTCTCCACAAATTACAAAGAACTGATAGGACTTCCTGAGTGGGCAAATGAACCGGATACAGTACAAGACAGATGTAATCAAATATTAGAAGGAAAATATAACTTAGCGTTTGTAGGATTAAGAGCAGAAGAAAGTAAAAACCGTAAACGTTCTATTGCACAAAATGGATTAATTCATGAATATAAATCAGGAAGATATAAAGGGCATTACAGAGTGTGTCCTTTAGGGTGGTGGACATGGCGAGATGTTTGGGCATATACAGTTGTCAACAACTTACCTTATCTTGATAGCTATGATTACAAAGATAGAGAGCGTGGCAGAACTAATGCCCATGCAAGGTACTGGTTTACAAAGAATAAATTCAAAAAAGTATCTGAGGGCAAACTTGACCTAGTTAAAAAATATAACTTTCCTTTATTTACGTTGTTGCAATCAGAAGGTGTATATGATTAAAGAAATATTATTTAAGGAAGTCCCTAAAGAGTATTTGCTAAAAATTAATAAATCTATGAATACATGGCTGTGGTTTGGCTATATAGCTAACGATATTATTGTGGCTGTGGCAGCTATTCAAAAACATTGTGGCAATTTCTATATGAGAAATGTTTATTGCTGTATGTTCTATAGAAATACAGGGTATGCTTCATCTATAATCAGACATATTCAAAATAATCTTAATGCAACTATAATGCTAGATTGTCAGTTTCATTTAGTTCCTTTTTACAAGAAATTAAATTTTGTTCCTATTAAAGTTAGGTTTGCTAATGGTAAAAAATATCAAAGAATGGTTTTCTATGCTAATATGATAAATTGAAAATAGTAGGATAAAGTCATGGATTTGGAAATATATTTAACAGACAGAGCCGCTTTTAATGGGTTAGCAAAAGAAACAAATATTGACCTTTCAGTTGACCAGCATTACTCACCTATTAAACGGTGGGAAATATTTAGTAGGGTTAGGTTTGAGTATGTGCGCCCCACTTGTACTTTGCGCTCTAAATCTGCACCTTCAGTATTACCATGTATGTCAGAAGACGAGAAAAACTATGGAATTAAGGCATACTTGCAATCAGGATTAAATCCCAATATTGAAGCAATTGAAAAGTTACGTCACAGTTTAGTATTCTCTAAACCCGGTACTTTAGCAGAAGCACTAAAGGCATATTACCAAGCAGAACCAATAGAAATCCCAGGTACAAACGCTTCTTTGTTTCCTGCCAGTTACATCATAGTCCACGATTTACATCATGTGTTGTTAGGTGTTGATACCTCACACAGAGGAGAATTAATTGTAATAGCTTATGAAAGTGGCATGATTCAAAAGACAGAATTTCCTATACTTTTAATTGAACAATTAGAAGTATTTGTGTCCGATTTATTCAAGGATATTAAGTCTCATGAACTTCTAAAATATTGGAACATAGGTGTAAATTCTGTGGAATTAGTTGATGATTGGGAATGGTGGCATGATTTAGATTTACCTCTTTCAGTTGTCAGAGAAAAATATAACATTTTAGGAGTCTAGATATTATGCAGCGATCGCCATGCTATCTTTGCGCTAAACCAGGAACTAACAAGCTAGAGTTATCAAGTAGCTTTACCATGCACTCATCAGCTAAGTGTCCAGAGTCTAAGGTGCTGTGTGATCGCTGTTATGCTCCGATATCAGGAAATCAAAAACAACTATGGTATTGGAACGAAAGTAAGGGTAAATGGTCTAAATTATGGGGACGGTCTTTATCTAGAATCTATCAAGGTGAAACATTAATAGCCCCAACAATAGAAGGCACATATACAGAGGGTAAGGATACTTTTCCTGTTGTTAAAAACTTACTAACACGGGTAGAAATTAGAGAATATTTGTTAAATCCTCCTGAGCCACCGTTCACTATTGCAATAGCGGAATCAGGACAAAAACACGTTATCCCCTGGGCATTAGAAGCGCGCAGTCGTGTTATGTTTCCAGTGCAGTTTGAATTAGATGTTGTTTATATTGATAGCAGGTTTAGGGAATATTTAGATGTCTATGAAAAGCTGATGGAGTTAGGGTTTAGTAAAACTGAAATTGATTCAGGTGATTATCACAGCAATAGATTGATTAAGGTATTTGATAGTTATTGGGAATTAGAAGAAAAGATTGCAACTATTAGAGGCACTAGGTTAATGGCTTTATTAAACTATGTTGCTATATTAAAAAATCAGTAAAAAAATACTCGTTGTTAAAACGAGCAACTGCACAAAGTAAGTATATGGAACTTAAGTTAATTATAAAGAGATGCTAAGAAAAAGGCAACGATATTAATCAAAAACCCTACTTACTCGGGAACTTGATTTTTTACAAATCTGATAACACTGACTAGTAGTATTAGTCTCCTCTATTTCCATAGTTTCAGAGGCTAATGCTTCGGCTAAACCAACTGCCATTAACTCAACTCTTGAAAGACCGTCTCTAAGTGTTCTGATTCCTCTTTTTTCTTTTACTTCTTTGGCAGTACCACCGAGCAAAGGTTTGTAAATCTCATTGGTACATATTGCGTATTCATGCGGCGCACTGACACCATGTTCTTTGAGAGTATCTGTAAACGATGCTCTAATTTCCATCCCTTCTATTCTTTTTTTAATCCATTGAGAGTCTTTACCCTGCTTAGTCCATCCACTAACAGCGCGATTTCTCCCTCTTTCATAAGCTAATTCCGGATTAGCTTCCTCTTCCATTCTGTCTTTAATCCAGTCGTAAAACTGAGATTTTAAAGCAGGTGATAGATAACCAGCGTAATCTAAGGCAAGTTTCCAGTGAGCTAGGGTTTTACCATTGCGTCCCCGTGTAACTTTAAAAACATCTGATAATCTGACATTATCCTGCAATCCTTTATTACTAAGGATTTGAGTAATTAGTGTATCCGTACTGGGAAGTAATCGCCACTTAGCAGGAGTTTGGCTTTCCGGTCGTCCTGCCATTTCCCATAACTTAGTGAGATTGACAAAATCCTTGTCTAACTCTACAGATATACCATTACACACAAAATCTGATATATTAGTCATAGTTTCCTACTTTCTTATGTGAATGCCAGCAATAAAGCCGTTTTGGAAATTTAGCTACTCCTAACGGCTGCTGGTTTTAAAATATTTTACCATTATTTTATATAAAATACTCACTAGAATATCTTAGTAAGTAAGATAATACTAAGCTGAAACAACAGTGTAACCGACAATAACACACAGATGGAACAACGTACCCAATCTAATTACACAGCAAAGCACAAGCCTAACCAGTTAATTTATGGAACTGGGCAAACCGCAGTGATTACCGGATGGACGGTAAAACAAGCTGTGGCTAAACACCTCCAACCTGACGAGTATGCTGTAATTGGACAATTATACTCACCGACTAGAGGTATAAACTTACTAATTCGTAATTTATTACTAAACCCCCATGTTCGCTATTTAGTCATCCTTAAAGCCACCAAAGAAGATCAAAATGCAGGTGCTTGTCAATGTTTAGGCGATTTTTTCCGTCATGGTATGGAAGAAAGTATTAGTGATACTGGGAGAAAATCTTGGGTAATTCGTTCTCCTATTTCTGGTTATATTGATATGGATATCAATATCAATACCTTAGAAAAATTACGTCATTCTGTAGAAATTCAAGAAGCGAAATCAATCTCTGATGCTGTTGAAAAAATTAAATATTACGCCAAGAAAGAACCTTTGCCCCCGTGGGGAACACCTGTAGAATTTCCCATAACTACGCCTGAGCCAACAGTTTTACCAGGAACACGCTATGGACATAGAATTGAAGGTAAAACCATTGCCGAAACTTGGGTAAAAATCATTCACCGGATTAAAACCACAGGGACAATTAGGCCGACTGGTTATGATGGTAAATGGCAGGAATTGATAGATTTAATGGCAGTTGTCACAGATGAACCCGATGACTTCTATTTTCCTGAACCCAATTATTTACCAATAGATAGAAGCTTTTTAGAAGAATATATTTCCCAAATTTTAGACGATGCGCCCAATCGAGAAGGGGTAAAATACACTTACGGACAACGTTTACGCTCTTGGTTTGGAAGAGATCAAATTGAACAAGTCATTGAAAAATTAATTGGAGAAATTGACGCTGCTAGTGCAGTTATGACTTTATGGGATGTGAAAGATCATGAAAAAGGTGGCAGTCCCTGTCTGAATCACATTTGGTTAAGAGTAGTTGATAATGAATTATCACTAACTGCCATTTTCAGAAGTAATGATATGTTTGCAGCTTGGCCAGCCAATGCAATGGGACTAAGGTCTTTACAAAAGCATATTAGGAATGAGATTTGCCAACGTTCTGAATATGATTTGAAGCTAGGACCGTTGATAACTTTGAGTCAGTCTGCTCATATTTATGATGATACCTGGAGTAATGCCGAACAACTGATTAAAGAACAATATGCTGCCATTTTCAAAAAGTTAGATTACTACGATCCAGCAGGTAATTTTTTAATAGAAATAGCAGAAGAAAAGATAGTTGTTACACATACAACTCCTGGTAGTGGAGAAATAGTTGGTTGTTATTCTGGAAAAAATCCTTTGAAATTGATTAAAGAAATTTGTGCTGATTTACCTGCAATATGTCCAGATCACGCAGGGTATTTAGGTATGGAACTGCAAAAAGCAGCAAACTGTATTAGACTTGACAAGCTATACATTCAGGATCAATAACTGTTTAGTCTCTTTTTAACAACAAAATAAATTCCACATCCAAGTTTTACCGTTTTTAGTAATTTTTTGAGGATGATCTATTACTCTGTCAAAGTTCCTGCCACGGCAATTTTTATTAGCAGTCCAAGTTTGTAACATTCTTTGTTCTGAGCATTCTCTGTCTAAGGATTTCATACGTCCCCAGCAACCATCAGAATCCTTAAAATAGCTGCCGCAAATACCAAACTTTTGCCCGTTTTTCAATGTCATCATTTTGTTTCTCCTCTTGCTAAAAGACACAAAAACGCTATGTGAGCGGTAATGGCAGTCATATGATGACTGCTTAAATTGTGCCTATTTATATTTTAGCATTATTTTAAATAACAACAAGATAGAATATTTAATGTAGGAACTAGAACATAAATTAAATGAACAGCTTTTTTTATATCTCAGAAAGAGACACAAGCATAAACCTTGACCACGTAACAGAAATAGCGTGGAATGTTTTTACTGAAAATACCTTTGTCACTGTTCTTCATCTTCAAGATATGTCAATGGAACTAAGCCTTGATACTGATTACGCAGGAATAATAGAGATTAAGGAATATAAAGATAGGATGTCTTTAGCAGCAAAATTAAATAGTCAAGTAACAATAAAAAGAACTTAAAAGAAACTAACGGATTAGTTTTAGAGCTAATCCGTTTTGCAAATTAAATTACCCAGGGCAACGAATCAAGAACAACACCAGATGCGTTTTCATGTCCGCCGCCGCCTAGACTTCTTGCTAATTTACTTACATCAAAGCAGTCGTATTGTTGTTTTGAGCGAAAACTAAACTTATAGCCGTTGTCATATTTAATGTAGCTACAAACAAAAGGGGATTCTGGATTTTCTGTGTACAGGATTTGCAAGACTTCATTATAGTAGTAAGCGTCTGTAGGGTCTAAGGGAACTGCTAGAAATTTATATCCCCATGCGTTTACCCAGTGAGCGTTTTCAGCTAATAGCTCTGACCTGTCTTTCTTTGGCGCAAGTAATACTTTTCCTAGAGTCTCAAAGTTATAGATTAAATCGTCTTGACTCATGGTATAAAGCCTGTCCATTTCTTCTAATATTTGATTACGAGTAGTACCGCTTCTGATATGTGCAAAAGCCTCGTTTATTTCTTTAGACTTTGGATGTAACCACTGCCATAAATCTCTGTCTTGGACGTATAGTAAAAAAGCAGGAACAGGTTCATCAGGAAAGAAGTATTCCCATGTTAAGACAGCACCACATTTAGTAAGATCAAAACTTAGTTCACTATCAGAGAAATACTTAAAAAGTTGTTTTAAGCTAATAGCTTTACAAAAGTTCTCAAGGTGTTTGTTATCAACTGTTTTAGTGTTTAGAATGTCAGTCCAGATATTAGTTAATTTTGCAAATTCTATGAAGTCATTAAGGATAGGAAAGTAAGTAGGTAAGATGCTGTTAGAATCCCAGTCTAGATAATCATCTAGCAGTTTATTAAGGATGTTTACGGTAGATTCATAGACTTTATCTACTAATGTCTTATGATGGTCAATTATGATTACTTTACATCCTTGTTCTCGCCATTGACTTATAATACTTAACTCAAAGCTGAAGTCAACAATAATTAGTAAGTCACCGTCATTTACTATTGGCGGCTCACTTTGATAAGAGCAGCCTATTAAATTGGCATTGGGATATTTTCTAAGAGCGCACCAAGCAGCAGCAATGCCGTCTGGACAATCTAACCCCGCCCGGACTTTTTTACCTTCTTTGTAAACATCAGGCTTGACTTGATGGTACAGGATTTTTATGTTTGTTTTCTGTCTTGTCATCTTGATTAAATGTGGCTATACTAGTGGCAGTAATGGTATTTACCTAAATTGTCTTAGTTGTCGTTTATTTTGATGAGACGTTTCGCAGAAAAATAACGTCTCGTTTTTTTTGTGTTCTAGTTTTATATCTTGTCATCTTGATTAAATATGGCTATTCCCAAGTCACCATGACATTATATTTTTTGCATATAGCCTCAATAAAGAAAAGAGTACGATCAGTATAATTAGCAGTTCCAAAAAGATGCAGCCTCTTTGTATGTCTAGGATAAAAATACCCGTACGCTATGACCTGACCAAGAGCAGACTTCCATTTTTTTATTTCCTTTACTTCTATTAACTCTGTAGGTGTTAAAATATCAATCTTCCCTACTGGTGTATCAACTTCTATACGACCATTGTGCAAGGACTCTAATAGCTTGAGTTGTGCTTCTTGCTCAATGCTTTTTTTAGTTATAGGTCGTTTAAGCCACTGAAGTAAGTTATCTGCTACTTGTATATGTCCCCAAGTAGATTGAATTGAACCATAACCTTCTACAAAAACAATGGTATTTTGCTTAATATCGTTTTCAAGTTCTATTAGATACTCTTTAGTCGTGGACAATCTTAGATAGTCAGCAAGTTTTTTCTTTGGGTTAGTCTTACACATATCCGTTAAGTTGACATACCCTCTAGGAACTGTATAAGCACCAAACTGAGTATTGTCCGATGCTTGAGATATTAATGTTCCATTAAATTCGTGTTGTATGATTGCCATGATGTTTAATTTGACCTATTTTGTGTTTTAACTTCTTAAAATCATAGCATCTAAAACATTTCACAGAACAGGTTAAAACAAGAGCAGATATTATTAAAAAATTATTAACTTTTGTGACGACAATCACAACCAACGATAAAGAGGGACTGTTAAGATATGTGTAGTCTATCGTAACAATAGACAATTCCCTTACCTAGCAATCACTATTACAACTGATTGCTACAGATATATGAAAACCAGACAAAAAAGGTACTCGTATCTTTTCAGTATCTTAATCCTTTTCTCATCCGCATTCCGTTCTGTTAGGCTTGATGTTGACTTTGCCCAAAACCAGATTCCGCAAATAGTATGTATTAAGATTGTGGAAACTTCTCCCTACTTAGCAGCCATAGAAATGCTAGTGGTTGCCTACTTGTTAGGATGTCCGGTAAATAAAATAACTGAGAAACTAGCCAGCAATTTAGGGTATGAACCAAAAGACTAAAACTAAAAAAACCTGGTAGTAGTTGCCAGGTTTTATTTTTTAATATATTGCTTGACATAGTAAAATAAATGACTATATTATATAAATATGTTATCTAGGAGAGGCAAAACAGTATGCACAAGGAACTACAATTCTCAATTGAAGGTGTATCACCATTACTGATGCACAATAGCAGAATGTTAACTAACCCATTGCATCCTTTAACAAAATGTATTAAAACGTTCTCAGGTAAGAGAACTAAAACAGATGAAGATGCGTTAGCTATATCTAAATTAGAATGGGTTGGCGGACTTTATTTATCTGAAAGTCCAGAAATAAGTGTACAAGGTAGCAAGGTAAGCTTTACCTGTGACGGTGTTATCACTATCCCAGGAGAAGTATTAGAAGCTTTACTTAGAGAGGGAGCTAAGAAAAGCAAGCTAGGAACTGCGTTCAAATCTGGCATTTCAGTAGTAGAAGATTTTCAACTCCAGCATGAAGGCAGCAATAATCTTGAGGAAATGTGGGAATCTGGAAATTTCGCAGATATGCGAAATGTAAAAATCCAGAAAAACCAAATACTAAGAACCCGCCCCATTTTCCGTAAGTGGGCATTAGACTTTAAAGTTCTTTATTCCCCTACTGTTGTAAACGCTAATCAAGTATATGAAGCGTTAGACGTAGCAGGTAAAGTTATTGGACTATGTGACTATCGTCCTAAGCATGGTAGATTTTCTGTAGTGAATAACTAACAAGTGTTCTTGGTAAGGTCTGGTTTGGTTAGGCGGGGTCAGGTAAGGTACGGTTAGGCTGGGTTTGGTTATTAAAAGAGGAGTTAAGTCTCCTCTTAAAAAAATACATTATTAGTAATACTAAAAACCTACTTTTATTAATTTTTCTTGGTATGGTTGGGTGAGGTGAGGTATGGTTTGGTTAGGTGAGGTCAGGTCGGGTGTGGCTGGGTTTGGTTATTAAAAGAGGAGTTAAATCTCCTCTTAAAAAAATGCATTATTAGTAATACTAAAAACCTACTTTTATTAATTTTTCTTGGTGGGGTGAGGTTTGGTCTGGTAAGGTGGGGTACGGTAAGGTAAGGTGGGGTGCGGTGAGGTAAGGTGGGGTGCGGTGAGGCTAGGTTATTTAATTCCTAACAACTAATACTAAAAACCTACTTTTATTAATTTTTCTTGGTGTGGTCTGGTAGGGTGGGGTTGGGTGTGGTAGGGTA
>JACCEB011421350.1_pt1 | contig 31432 bp, 26 predicted proteins | sample 7454761 | NCBI WGS metagenome assembly JACCEB01 (sample SAMN15323454, study PRJNA562643) | freshwater metagenome | isolation source: river surface water | place: USA:Blue River Watershed | collected 2017-08-18
AAATATAAATGGTATGGTTATATAAATAAGAAAAAAGAAGAGAGTAATTTAGTAAATCAAATTAAAAATACTTTTGGAAAAGATACCATTATACTACATGGGGACTACTCAATTGGGAAGCAGATGATACATCATATTTCTACACCAAATTTAGGACTTAAAAGAAAATTAGCAGAACATTTTACAGTTTATAATTTAGATGAATTTAGAACATCAAAATTAAATTATAAAACAGAAGAAATATGTGAAAATCTCTATTTACCTGATAAGAATAATACTATTAGAAAATTACATTCAGTTCTAACGTATCAAACGGAAAGCAACCGAAGTGGATGTATAAATAGAGATAATAATTCAGTAAATAATATGATAAAGTTAGTAAATTATTATTTACTGAATAAAGACCGTCCAGAAAAATTTAAAAGAAGTTATAAATTGGACGATATAAAAAAAGATACCAACCCCAATCTATTGGCGTCAAATGTTAGTATCATGCCCTAAGGGTACAATTATGCTTTTTTCATTTTTTTATGGTTCTTAGTGTCCCATTTTAGAGTGAAAAAGGTGTAATAGATTAGATAAAATAGAGGAGAGATTGGATAATATGGAAAATAATCAAGAAGTTATTAAAAATAATTCAATTAATATGAACAACCATATTGATTTTATAAATAATATATATGATAATGTTAAAAAACCATTATCATATGTTACTAATAAAATAAATAATTATATTGAATATTCTAATAATAAATAATAATATTATAATTTTAATGTTACTAAAAATGTAGTTAATGCAAATAATACACCACCCCATATAGTATCCATTATAGCTATTTCAGATGTCCATTTAGTAATAGTTGCATAATTAGTGGTTTCATACACAGCATAAATAACTAAACCTAATAAAAATGCATTTAATATTTTTCTCTCACGAGTTTCATTTGTATTAATTACAAAATAATATAAACCAAATATTAATGCCACATAACATAAAATAGCTGGAACTATACGAAATTTCATTTCAGAGTTTTGAATATTTACAATTTGTTTAGTAAATTTATCAGATATAATTTTTAACCAGATTGCATCTATTAATGGTAATAATATAGTTATTTTAATAATATTTATATCCATATATATATATGCCAGAATTTATTAAAAATTTATTTATAGTTTTTTTTATAATAAATGCTATATTTTGGTCTTTATTTTCACATAACACTCATTGTGAATTTGCTTCTAATTTTACTGATAAATGTGCTCCTCATAGTATTCATTTAACAATAGGTATTATTTCATTCTTTATTGCATTTATTATTGCTCAATATGATTATATTAAATATAAACTTAATTAAATAATAAAGATTAATTATTTATAATGAATAAATATATACAAGAAATTATTAATAATTCTAAAGAAAGAATAGATTGGGATGATTATTTTATCTCTACTGCTTTATTAATTTCATGTAGATCATCATGTAATAGATTACATGTTGGATGTATCTTAGTTAAAAATAATAGAATTATTAGTTCTGGTTATAATGGATTCTTACCAGGTTCTCTTCATATTAGTATCATTAAAACTGATGGTAATAATAATAATGAACAAGCAACTGTTCATGCAGAATGTAATGCAATTGCAGATTGTGCTACTCGTGGAGTTGATACAAATTCAGCTATTGCTTATATTACTCATTATCCGTGTATTAATTGTTTTAAAATGTTAGTTGCATCTGGTATAAAAGAAATTAAATATTTACATGATTATAAAAATGATAAAAATATAGAAATTTTATTAGATAATATGCATAATAAAATAACTATAAATAAAATTAATATATAATTGGGTTATTTGCATTTTAAGTGTTAGTAATACAATATAAAATATCTTCTCTTCCAAATAAATGTGAAAACCAACAATGAATATTTTGACATCTCATTGGATAACCATTCAAAGTTTTCCATGGTCTTTCATATTTACATAAATATTTTGGAATAGGTTGACCTTTCATTATAAATAAATCATTTATTTGATGATTCTTACAACAAACTAATGGTTCTTTTTTATAAAAACATTCATTCTTATATTCACATATATCTTCTAATAATAAATTATATGGTGCAATTTCTAAATAATAATTATTTTTTAAATTAAATGGTGCATATTTTTTATAATCAATAAATGCATCATCCATTTCTAAAGTTTTTAATAGATTATATATATTAATTGTCTCATCATTCATTAAATAATAATTATATATAATATATAATTATTATTTATAGCGGTTCGCATTTTATGCTTAGTCTAAAGAATTATAAATCTCTTCAATATTATATTTATCATAATTATTATAAAAATATTTCATATTGGATAAAAATGATATAAACATAATAAATAAAAATAATTGACCATATAATTCATTATCTGATTTTTTTTTCATATCTTCTCTCCATTTAAATGCTTCTAATATTTTATTTCTTTTAATATTATAATTATTATCCATTAATAATAAATATAATATATATATTAATAAACTAGCTATAAATATTTAATCAAAAGTTATTTGTGAAAGTTATAATTTACAAATAAAAATTGATTCGTGGATTGAGAAAATTTATAAATTTTCTCAATACAACGGATTAACTTTCTAATATCTTAGAAAAATTGAGCTCGATTACTTTGTAATCTCACCTAATTTTTATGATATAGATGACTAAAAGTCATCTATATCATAAAAATTGAAATAATCGTTGTACGTCATAAATTTAATCCTTAAGGATTAAATTTATATAGACGTCAACGTGATAACAATTAGTATATTATAATATATTTATGAACTTTGTTCATAAATATATTATCTTATAAAAATTGAAATAATAATGTTAATCATATTAGAATTATAATATATGGATATTTTATATGAAGCTTTAATTAAATATACTATTAATGTTCAAAATAATATTGAATATTTTTCAATTACTAATGATTTTGATGAAGCTATTATTTCTTATAATTTGACTAAATTATATACTAGTTATAATAATATTAATATGTTAATAAATATTATTAATATTAATATTGAAAATAATATAATGGATTTAACTGTAAAAGAACGTAATAGATTTTTTAAGTTTTATAATTTATCAGATGAGGATATAGATTTTATTAAAAAAACGATGAGAACTATTAAAAATAAATTTTATCAACGAATTACACGGATTAGGAAGTTAATAATATTGGATTAATCAATCCATAATGAATCACTTCATTAAATGAACTAACTAAAATTACTTTAAATGTTTCATCTATTAATTTAGGATTATTTTTAACAACATTATCAAAATCAATTTTATTATTATAGGGTATTAATGATATTGACGCACCTGCTCTTTTAGCTGCATTTAATTTTTCATCTAATCCACCTATTTCTGTTACTTCTTCTCTTAAATTGATTTCTCCAGTCATAGCTACTTTATGATTTACTTTTTTATTTACTAATCTACTATAAAAAGCTAATGATATTGCTGCACCGGCTGATGGACCTTCTTTACCAGTACTACCATCTGGACAATGAATATGAAAACATTCGGGTGTTTTTGCCCATTTATTCATCCAAATATTTTTAGTTGTTTCATCTAATTTATTCCATGCAACTGATAAAGCAACATCGATACTTTCTTTAATTACATCTCCTAATGAACCAGTTGCTTTAACCGTCATTAATTCTTTAGCTGGTATTAAAGTTGATTCAATTGGTAAAACTCCACCCTGTCCTAAACTATTAGCCCATAATCCATTTACCATTCCAATCCCATCAGATTTATGAACAGTTAAATGAATATATTTTGGTTTTGATTTGAATAATTCATTATAAATATCATTATTAATATTTATTGGAAATTCTATTTTTTTATTTATAATTTTAGTTTTAGTTAAATTACATTTATTAAGCTCTCTAATTATAAAATATAAATGCTCTTTTAATCTTCTAACACCGCCTTCATTTGTATAATTATTAATTATATCTAATAATATTTCCTCATTAATATTAACATCATTTTCTTTTATCCCAATATCTTTACATATATCTTTTAATAAATAATTCTTAGCTATATGTAATTTCATTTCATTTGTTAAAAACTTTGTTTCAATAAATGTAATTCTGTCTCTTAAAATATAATTTATTTTTGATGGGTCATTGAATGAAAATATAAATGTCACCTTTGATAAATCCAAATCTAAATCATAAAAATATTTATCACGAAATAATTTATTTTGAACTGGATCTATTAAATGAATTAATAAGTTTATTATTTCATCTCCTTTTGGTCCATCACTCACTTTATCTAATTCATCAAAATAAATTATTGGATTCATACATTTAGAATCCATTAATGCTTGAGCTATACGACCATAAATTGAACCTTCATATGTAAATGAATGACCATCTAAATAAGAACTATCTTGTGCACCACCTAATGATATAAAAACAAATGGTTTATTCATTGCCTTAGCTATGCCTTCTTTAATAATTGAAGTTTTGCCATTACCGGGACAGCCCCATAAACCAATTACTCCACCTTGACAATTTGGATTTCTGATTTGTTGTGCCATTATATTAACAATTTGTTTTTTAGCATTATCATGACCATAAACTGCTTTATCCATTAAATGAATTAAATTATTTAAAAAAGATGTAATTTCTTTTGATTTAATTGATGATAATTCTAAACCCTTATAAGAACCAAAAGGAATCTTCATTGCATCCTCCACCAATTTAGAATTTTTACCACTCATATCATTTGATTTAAAAATTTTATTTAATAATGTTCTCTTTGTATCAATATTAATAGACATTTTTAATATCTTAAATAAATATGGCATTTTATCAGTGGATTCTTTGATAATATTATGTAATTCATTCATTGTATTTTGTTTATCATTTTCATCTAAATCTGTAAAATAATCAATTATATCAGCAGTATTATTATTATCTTTTGAAAATTTTTTAATTTCTAATAAAAAATTTCTAACATTATCATCTGGTATTGTAATATCATCATCTTCATCTTCATCTTCATATTCTGGTTCTGAGTCTGTTGATAAATCTGACTCCGAATCAGAATGATTAATATAATCATCATCTGAATTAATAATATTAATATCTACATCTTTTATTTGTCGTTTCTTTTCAGGTATATAATATTCTTCTTTCTTTTTAGTTAAATATTTTAATAAATTAAATTTAGGTGTTTTATTAAAATCTTCTAATAATTCATCTATTATTTTAATACTAATAGCTGTAGATGCATTAATTAATAATTTAGCATCATTATTAGCTTTTCTAGTAAATTTATTATTAGTATTAGCATAAATAAATTTAAGACCTTCAAAAAATAATTCTAATGTTTTATTTTTAACATTATTTTGTTTAACTATTTTAATAATAGTTTCGATAGTATAAAATTTTAATTCTTTAATTAAATCATCATCATCTAATTTTCTTTTTTTATTCGAAGAATTATTTGGATTGTTAAAATATTTTAACCATTTTTTAATATCACTATCCATTATTGTTAAAAGATTTGCATTTTTTTAAATTATAATAAATTAATTATACATTAATATAATAATGGGAGTTGAAAGATTTTTTTCAAGTTTACGAAGAGATTATAATTTTATTCATACTGTTAATAAAAAAATACATGCAGAACATTTATTAATTGATTTTAATAGTATAGTTCATATAACATCACAATTTTTATTAAATATAAATAATTATGAAAAAAAAGAAGTATTTGAAGTTGAATTAATAGATGAAGTAGGTTTATATATAGAAACATTATTAAAAGATAAATTTCATATGGATAAAATTATATCCATAACTATTTGTGTTGATGGTGTTCCATCTATGGCTAAAATTAATGAACAAAGGAAAAGACGTTATATGGGAGAAATTATTTCTAAATTAGTTAAAAAAGATACATCAGTATTTAGTTGGTCTCGTAATAATATTGGTCCAGGAACTATTTTTATGGCAAATATGATGAAATTTTTAATAAGTAGTATTTTTGAAGAAAGAATTAGAAGATATTGTATTAATTTAAAATATTATTATGTATCAGGAATTGAAATCATGGGTGAGGGTGAAATGAAAATATTACATCATATTGATTATTTAATTAAAAAAAATAATAATTTTAAAAGAGATAATTTTATAGTATATTCACCTGATTCTGATGTTATTATTTTATTATTAATGAAGTCAGCTAATATTAATCTTAATTTATATATGTTAAGATATGACCAACAATTATCTACATATAAGAATCCAATATATAATGGTATTGATATAAATCATTATAAAAAAATATTAATTGAATATGTTTTATCACGAGTTAATAAAAAATTTGATAGCAATTTAATTATAATGGATATTGTTTTTATATTAACAATATTTGGTGATGATTTTTTACCAAAATTAGAAACAGTTCGAGTAAATACAGATATTAATATAATTATGGATCATTATATTTTAAATTTAATTAAATATGGTAATATATTAAATCATAATAGTAATTCTAATCAAGAGAATTATAAAATTAATATTGAAAATTTTATGAGTTTTCTTAAATCATTAGAAAAAAAAGAAGAATTTTTTCTAAGAAGAAATGCGCGGTATCATGTTTCTTCTAATTATAATAGAATTGTTAATAATATTATTGGATTTCAAATGAATATATTAAGAGAATTTATTATTGAATATTTATGGAAATTTATTTATTATAATAAACCTGAAATTATTAAAGTATCACCTCTTAATGTAAGCAAACATATTAATATAGAAAAATTGGAAGATTTTATGAATAAGGCAGAACCAGAAAAGAATATGAGTTCTTTTACAAAAATGAATTTTAAAAATGAAAAGGTATGGGATAAAATGTTAAATATAATAAATAATTATTATATTGAAATTTTAAATATAATTGATGGAAAGAAATTAATGAAACAAAAAATTTATTCAAATGAAATATTTTTTATAGATGCATTACCAACTCAATTATTAAAAGATATTATTATTTATTTTTATTATAATTATGAATTACCAATTAATATACCATTAAAAACATCTGAAGAAAAAATAATGATACATAATTATAAATCAAATGAATTTCCCCATAATACAAAAATAAATAAAATGAAAGATTTACAATTAGAATATTATAAAATAGAACATAAATTAGATAATTATTATAAAATATTAAATCCAAGAGACCAATTCTATTATGATATTTATTTTAAAAATGAAATAGATTATAATAATTATTATAAATTACATTTCACAAATATAGGTAATAATACTTCAAATAATAATATTATTAGTGATTATTTAAAAGGATTTAATTGGGTTGTTAGTTATTATCATAATAATAATAAATATTACAATAATATTGATTTAACATGGTATTATAAACATAATAGATCTCCATTATTAAGAGATATTATTAATAATGCAAATGTTAAATTATTAAATATTAAAATGCATAATACATTTAATATAGAAAAATCATATTACTATATGACACCACTTGAACATTATATATTTGTAACACCATTTAATGATATAAGTATTTATAATAATATTCATGAACAATTATTAAAAAGTGTTGGATATTTATCAAGAGAAAAATTATCATTAATTGCTAAATTTATTAAACAACATCCTAAATATTATTATGAATTAAATAAAATACAAACAGAATTAAAATCTGATAAAATTATAGATTGTTCAGGTTCTATATTTTTATCAAAATGTCATTTGACATTTATGGAAAATTATATTAGTTTGATTAGTTTCATTAATGATTTTCGAAAATATGTGTAAAGAAAATCATTTTATTTTCGAAAATATGTGTAAAGAAAATCATTCTATTTAGAAAATATGTTTTATAATATATATAATAATGTCTGAAATTACAAATGTACAAATAGAAATTCAAGAAATATTAGAAACAAATAAAATAACAGATTTAAAAAGATTTATTAATAAAAGACAAAGTTTAAATTCATGTAATATATGTTTATCCTATTTATATTATTTAGTTCAATCAATTGGAATATTAACTACTACTATTGGAACTGGTTATGAAGTAAAAGAATTAATTTGGACAGGTATTGGTGTTAATATTCTAGCATCATTGATTCATAGTTATGAACAAATTAATAATAATATATCAATAAAATTATTAAAAAATATAGAGAATATTAAAAAAAATAATTATATAGATGAAGATGTATTAATTGATTTAAGTGAGGAAGATAAAAAAAATAAAAAATAATATTATGATTTAAAAATTACTATACAATTTTTAAATATAATATGAATTTTATATATAATATTTTTAGTTATATAAAAAATACTGTTAGTTATTATACATCAAATAATAACTTAATTGAAGATAATATAGATAAACCTAATATAGATGATTCTAAAATTATATATTTTTTTATAAATACATCAAATATAATAAATGCATCTAAAATATTATTAAATAGATTAAATGATTATAAAGGATATAAAATAAAAATATATTTATTAAAATCGCATACTTTAGAACCATTATGTGATGCATTAGTTATTAATGATGATAATATTAATTTAATAGAATATAAATTATCAAAAAAACGGGAACATTTAAAAACACTTGTAGAAGCGATTGATAGTTTTATTGAATATAATAATATAAGAAATTATCATATATTCTATTAATATTAATATTAATATTCTATTTATTTAGAATTTAATGATAACCATGTACTAATATCCCATTTATATGGAGCATCATGAAAATATTTAATAAATGCTCCTCCCATATTATATTTCTTTTTAATTTTATTTAATTCAAAATAATTATCATATCTATTAAAATTAATACTATTAGCACCCATAACTATTTTTGTTTCATTGAATTGATTATCAATTATATCTTCAAAACTATCCATTGTAAAATTATCTTCATCAAAGGAACAACAATAATAGTCTACTAATTTTTCTATTTTTAATTTATTAAATAAACTATATGACCATGATTTATCATTTGTATAAGTAGTATCAATATCTTTCACACACATACTATAGCCTATAACAGATAAAACTAATAATAAATTAGGAAAGTGATTTTTAATATTTGTTATAAATTTTATAGTATCTGATAATATTGCTTTGTTTTCAATATCAATATCTAATCCTTTTATAATTAATTTATTATTATTAATAAAATCATATAATATTTTATAATAAGTTTCATAATTATCAAAAAAATTTTCCATATCTAAAACCATTATACATGTTATATTTTTTTCAGTTGATATACCTAAATCAAACCATAAATTATCATATTTAGTATCAGTAGGTAATATATTATTTAGGTACATTTGATTATTATTAAATGTAAATATTCCAAAATGAATATGAGAAATATAAGTATTATATATTTTCATTTCATAATTAATATTATTTTCAGTTAAATAGTAAATTAATCTTTTCATTATATTAATATATATTTATTATATTTATTATATTTATTTTAAAATAAATGCAATAAATATATATATTAAAATTATTATAAATCTTCATTTTCAGTCTCAGTCTCGTCTATTTGTATAATTTCATGTTCTTCTATTGGCTCAGGTTTTTTAAAAACCATTGGCGATGGTGGGGCAGATGATGATTCTGAATCTTTATTACCAAAAGTATTTTTCATAAATGATGCTCTAGAATTATCTTCTTCTTTATATAAACTACCTAAAGAAGTTGCAATTTCTTCTTCTGATGGGTATCTTCCATGAATTTTATAAAAAGATATTTTAAATTTTTCAACCATTGGATTTACTTTTGGTATAGGTATTTCAGGTTCTTCAATAGGAACTATTTCAGATTCTTCTTCAGTTTCTATTGAAATAGTTGGTGTTGGAGGCGGTGGATTAATTTTAAGAACCATTTCTAATCTTTCTTCTTTAGTCATATTAAAAATAGTTGTAGGTATAATAACATCACATATTTCTGGTTTAGCAATTTTATTATTTTTAAGAAATGTTTTATTAAATTCTTCAATTACTTGTTTTGGTATCATTGGTGATAACTCTAATAATCTATCATATTCTTCTTTTGCCATTGATAACATATCAGTTGGATTAATTCTATCTAAAGGATGTTTAGCTAATTCCGTTCTAATATGACGATAATATTTACCCCAGGAATATGATGCAACACGATGTCCTTCATTCATTTCAGATATTTTAAGAAATTGACTAATAGTAGTTATAATTGCAGCAGCAATATTAAATCCACCTACAACCATAACAAATATATTTTTATCTGATTCATTAGTAATTTTATCTTGAGCAAAGTTAGCTGTTCCAGTAACTGTAGAGATTATAATAACTGGAATAACAAACCATGCATGCCGTCTTTTATAAACAATATGACTTTTGTGATGTAATAATTCATAACATTGGGCTTTATCCGCCCATTCTTTTAATAATAATTCTTCTTCTTCTTTCCAATAGTTTCTTTTTTCAGTCATTAATTAATCATAGATTTTTTTAGAATCAAATATATTTGGATAAATTGATTAAGCTTTATAATAAATGAAGATAAATCTTCATTTATTATAAAAATTGATTATCGTTGGACGTTCAAAACTAAATTTTTTAAATTTAGTTTTGGTAAACGTCAACGCCAATCAAAAGTTATTTCTTATATTGAATTTTCTTTGAAAATTCAATATCCAAAATAAAAATTGATTATAAACTATTATAAAACAATATTATTATATATAATTAAAAACTAATAATGGGTATTAAAAAAATGCTTAAATTCTTAAATACTAATTATCCAAATGTTATTAAAAAAGTAAATGAAAATGATTTAAGTGGTAAAGTAATTGCTATTGATATTAGTATTTTATTATATCAAGTAGTTATTGCTATTAGAAATTCTGGTGCTGATATGTTTAATAATCAAGGTGAAATTAGTTCTCATATTTTAGGATTATTTAATAAAACTATTAATCTTCTTAAAATGAATATTATTCCAATTTATGTATTTGATGGTAAACCACCACAATTTAAATTAAATACTATTAATAATAGAAAAGAAACTAAACAAAAAGCTAATGAAAAATTAAATTCAAATATAGATGAAGAAGAAAAAATTAAATATTTTAAAAGAACTGTTCATATTAGTAAAAATCAAGTTGAAGAATGTATTGAATTATTAGAAATTATGGGAATTCCATATATTATTGCACCAGAAGAAGCAGATAGTCAATGTGCTGAATTAGTTAAATCAGGTATAGCTGATGGTGTATTAACTGAAGATATGGATATTATGACATTTGGAGCAACAAAAATTTATCGTAATTTAACTTCATATAATAAAGAAACTATTGAAATATCAATGAATGATGTTTTAAATACATTAGATGTTAATTATGAACAATTTATTGAATTATGTTTATTATTTGGTTGTGATTATTGTGATAGATTAAATGATATGAAACCAGAATTAATATATAAATATTTTATGAAGAATAAATCATTAGTAGAAACAATTAAAACTATTAAAAAAGATGGATATAAAATTGATAATTTTGATGATTTTCAAACATATAAAAACTATTTCTTGAATGCACCTATTTCTAAAATAACAGATATTAAATTGAATAAATGTAATATTGAAAAATTAGAAAAATTATTAGTAGGTAAATATGGATTAGTTAAAATGCGTATTCTACATAAATTACAATTTATGGCTGATATACCTGCAAAAATTATAAATAAAAATTAATCTACAGTTGGTTTATGGAAGAATTCAAAATTTCTTTAAATACTTAATATTAATTTATATATATAAATTAATATTAAATGAATAATATTTTAGATTATTCGCATATAATAAAAACATATGTAATGATAACTGATTTTAATAAATTAGATAATAATATTAAATGCAATTGTGATAAATATATTGAATGCTTTCAAATTAATCAATTAAAATATTGTAAATATAATAAATTAATATTAAATACATTACCATTATTCTCTATTTTAATTGAACCTGAAATTAAAACAAAATTTGTTTTACCAAAAATATCAAAATCATCTACAACTGATTTAATTAATTTTATGAAAATTTTATTATATATAATAAAATTTAAGGATGAATCTATTGATTATCTACTTAATAAAAAATATATAAAATGTATTATTTTATTAAATATTTATATATTAATTATTACAAATTATAATATTATTAAAAATATAATGTATTTATTTGAACCATTAATTATTAAAATTAAAAATGATTTGAATAATAATTATTTAAATAATCAAGATAATATTAATAAATTAACAATTTTATTTAAAAAATATTTTAAAGAATCACCAGATAAATGTATAAATATTATGAAAAATTGGGAAAAAATATTAGAAAAAATAATAAATGATGAATAACGACACCAAATAAAAATTGATTAATGTTGGTTAACGTCAACACAAATAAAAATTGATTAATGTTGGTTAACGTCAACACAAATAAAAATTGATTAATTAAATTATATAATTATATTATTTAATTATAAATGAAAGATAATATTAATGTTGATCATTATAATATGTTTATAAATTTATTATATAAATCTACGCAATATTATCCTATTACTATTGAAGATTTATTATCTTGTATATATGAGTAATATGCAATAATTCTCATTATAAATTAATCAAAAGAAATATTTATTTCTATATTTAATGAAAAATATTAAATATTATAATCAATCTTTTATCCGGATGTATAAAGTTTTAATGGAAGAAAACAAGAGACAAAAAGATTATCTACAAAAAATAGAAACTGATAAAATATTAAAACTACATCACCAACTTATTGAAAATATAAATAATAAGCTGAAAAATAAAAATTGATTGAAGTTTTGAAAAGTCTTAATAAAAATTGATAGAAAAATTGATTTATTAATTAATACAATTCTAATTATATTAGTTAATGGAAACTATTAAAGGTTGTGAACAGTTTTACAAAATACATTATAATTTAACTTTTTTAATAAATATATTCTATAAATATATTACATATTTTTTATGTATTTTATATTTAATTTGGTTTCCTATTTATATTATTAAAACAAATAATTTACATGAATTTTCTAATGAAAATATAACAAATATTGCATTAATTATTTATTCATTTTATAAAATAAATTCAATCCTTATTAATAAATATAATTTTACTACTGAAATATTATTTGAAATATTATTTTTAATGAGTGCTATTTACGATATAATTAATAATAATCATTTATATCATATTGAATATTGTATAATATGTTCATTAGCTATATCTGTATTTATTTTCATATATGGAACTTTTTATTGTTTAGTTAAATCAGATTTTTATTATTATGATAGTGAATTATATATGGATTATGCAATAGATATATTTAGTGAAGTAGTATAACATAATCAAAGGTTATTCATGATATTTCCCATAAAGAAAAATTGATTTGGCGTAAGAATTTTACTTTGTAAAATTCTGACTCTGAACCAATGGTTTTTAATTAACTTTATTTAATAAAAATTGATTATTTTATATTTTTAAAAAAGATAATTATATTTAATGGAGTTTATTTATAATAGTTTTGAGATAGAATATTCTAAATTACAGTCAATGAATATTAATAATAAAATATATTTAGCATCATTAGTTGTTAATAAATGGATTGAATATTATTTAGATAATCATACTGATAATATATTAATTGAACAATGTAAATATTTTATTAGTTTAATGACTGATGAAGATAAAATATCATTAATTATTAATAATACAAATAATGATATTAATAAATTAATTAATATATTAAAATTGTTCGATAAATCATTTATTAAATTAAATAAAAATAATTTGTTTTTTAATAATATTGAATGTTTAGATTATATAACAAATAATTTTGGATATTATGATAAAAATGGTATTCATAATTTTTTATATGATATGGCTGTTAATTATTATTATGTTAATATTAATGTTGTTGATTGGATTATTAATAATTATGATAATTTTATTAAAAATAATATTGTTAATATTATAATTAATATAATGAATGCTTCAAATATTGCTAATATTAATAATTCATATTTAATTATTGAAAAAATATTAAATATAGATAATATAAATAGATTATCTATATTTAATATTTTTAAAAAAAGTATTTATTATAATAATATTTTTTGTTTTGAATTATTTTTACATAATTATTATGATTATATTAATATTATTAATATGTTTGAATTAGTATGTATTTATACTAATTCAAATATTCCTATAGAAACTACTTTAGTTCCATATATGTATATTAATAATAATAGTATCCACAATTATAATTTTTCTAATTTATATAATAAATTAAAAGATAATAAAATTAATAATGTTGTAAAATGGTTTGATACATATTTTGATGAAAATTTTAAATTATTATTAAATGAAATTAAATATATGTTATTAGATATTAATATTAAAAAAGAACATTGTGAAGAAACTTGTATGATTTGTTATGAGAATAATAATAATATGATTTCACTTGGATGTTGTAGTTGTCATATTACATGTAGTTCTTGTTTAGATAAATGGATTAATAATAATAATACATGTCCTATGTGTAGACAAAATATAATCTTTAATAAATGTATTTTATATGTTATTTAGATATAAATTAATATTTAATTTTTTATAACAACATGTATTATCAACTAAAAAAATAAATAAAAAATTGAAGTTTAAAGATATAAGTTGCTACATTATTTAAGGGTAATGATAGAGTGTAATTGTTGTTGTAATATTGTAAATAACACTTCAATTATAGTGTGTAATAATTGTAATTATAAAAGTTGTAAAAAATGTTGTAATAATTTTTTTTTAACATTATCCTGTGCTCCAAAATGTATAAAATGTAATATAGAAATAGATATTAATATATTCTTTAATTTTTTTTCTATAAGATGGGTTTTTAATAAATATGAGAAACATAAATTAAAAATAATAATAGATAAACAATATAATTTATTAGATAGCACAATTGGTTCTGCAATAAGAAAACAAAAAGAAATTATTATAAAAAAAAAATATAAAAAACTATTAAACAAACGCAAACAAATTAATCAAGAAATATATAATTTGAAAACTGAATTAAAACAGTTAAACTCTATATATAATGAGGGAGAGGATGTGAGTGTGGGGGTGGGTGAGGAGGATTATAATGCATCTTATAAATGCAAAGCATTTTCATCTATAATAGGTGATATAAAAAAGTGTCCTGGTTGTTTTGAATATATAAATAAACATAAAGGATGTGATACTGTTAAATGTATCATATGTAATACGATATTTAATTGGAATTCAGGTGAAATAATAGACACCCAAATATATTATATGTCTAATATTAAAATACCTGAATTAAATATGGATAAATTATCATTAAATAATGATAATATTGAAAAAATTAAGGGTATATATGATAATGTGATTGATTTTATAAGATACAAAATGAAATTTTTTCTGAATATATTATCTTCTTATAATGTTTCCGGTGAAGATAAATATAAGACTTTTAGAATAGAATTTATAAATAATAAAAATAAATCTAAATTTATTAAACAAATTAAAAGAGTATATAAATTAAATAAATATAAATTCTATATTAGTAAACTTGTATTAAATGCATTTAATAATGCTATTAATATATTTAATAAAGTAATTAATAATGAATTATTAGAAGAATTAGAAAATATAATAAATATTACTAATAATAATCTTATTAATATTACAAAACATTTAAAATATACAAATAATATTAAAATTTATCATTGGTTCAATTTAAATGATGATGGTAAATTATTATAACATAATGGACATTCACAAATAAAATTATAATGATTTAATAGATATAATTGTTTGTCTTTGTTATTTGCATATTTATAATTTCTTAAATATGAATAACATAATTCATCATTTTTATTTATATTAGTTAATGCTTCAAATATCATCATATTATTTTTTTCATAAAATATTATATTTGGGCTACAAGAATGATTCATCATTGCACCAATTGGTAAAATACACGCATAATTATTCATTTGAAATGCATTAAATAAAATTTTTAAATAATAAAAAAATAATGTATTTATATCAATTAATAATAAGAATTTTCTTATTTTAGTATTATTATAATTATTAATTACTTTCATTATATTAATAAAATAATTATTGTTAAAATATGGATTATTTAAATTCATATATTTTCGTGGATATAAAGAAATAATATTATAGTCATCTTTGTTTCTTAAGATTTCATATAATAATTTAATTATATCAGCTTCTTTATATATTGGTTCTTCAACTAATATAATTTCTCCTTTCTTTATTTTATTTTTCGCAATTATTTTATAATTATCATCTTTAATTATTTTTATGTTATTCATTAAATATTATATAAATCATTTTTTATAATTATATAATATAAATATTTCATTTCCATGAATCCAATTATGATAATCTATTATAAAATATTTAGTTAAAAGATTATATATTTCATTAATTTGAAATATATAATAATATCTATTTCCAATATTATTTCCTTTATTATCTTTAAATGGGACAATATTATCACCATATTTAAATTTATTATCTAATTTTTTATTATGAGATTGATTTATGGACCATATTGATAATAAAATTTTACCACCTGGTTTTAATACTCTATAAATTTCTTCTAAACATTTAATACGACGTTCAATTGTTGATAAATGATGAAAACTAGCAATACTTATAATTGCATCAAAATAATTATCTTCAAATGGTAATTCTGTCATATCTGATAAATATACATTTGATGAAATTAATCTAGCCATTTCAATAAATTTAGAACAATTATCAACACCATAAAAATTATAATTAGTATATTTCATATTACGTCCATTACCACAACCAATATCTAATATATTAGATTTATATGGAATATGTTTAATAAAATTATCTATCCAATCCCAATTAGTATATCGTTTGTCTGAGAATGATTCTGCTATAGTTTCATATATCATTTTAACATTAGTATTTTCAAAAATATTTTCCATTAGTAATATAATTTAATTTAATAATTTATTTTATTTTCAAAATTTTTTATAAATATATATAATAATATGTCATTGTTAGAAATAATACGTAATGGTGTTAATCGTACTTATGGAACACCACCAAATATTACTTATAATACTATTCCAATGGATTTTTCAAGATATAACTATTCATCTAGATATGGTGATTGTAAAACAAGTAGTGGTAGAACACCATCGTATCAAGCTATTAATGATTATGATATTGATAATTGTACATCCTTATGTAATATAGATGATAATTGTAGTGGATTTTCTTTTGATGATAATACTAAAAAATGTATTATATTTACTCCATCTATAGGTAAAACTATTGACTCAAATGTTGATATTTATAATTCACCTGTATATACAGCAAGTGTTGGAACTAATGTTAATAATATGTGTTATATAAAAAAAAATAATATACCTGATGGATATAGATTATTAAATAATGGTATGTGTGCACCTGATTGGGGTTATACTACTAGAAATTATTCATCTGCAACGTTTAAAGATTGTTATACTTCATGTAAATTAGACCAACAATGTCAAGGGTTTAGTTATTCAAATAATGGAATATGTGCAATTCATTCACCAAGATTTGTACAAAATGGTCAACTTCATAGTTCTGTTACTAATGAAGATTTAGATTGGCAGTGGAAAACTATTGATAATGATCCAGGTATTACATCAGGCGATCCTTATAATTCAATTAGTTATTGGAATTTAGGAACAAATAATGGTCCTCTTACTAGAATTTATTCAGTTGATAATAACTGGAATTGTTATATTAAATCTGATTTAGAAAAAAGAAAAACAGTTACTAATAATACTGCTAATTATACATCATTACCTGGATTATGCAGAGCAAAAGATGGAAAAGTTCCTGTTCATACTGACAATTTTTTTGGATTTGAATTTAATGGTGTATCTAATAAATATGGAGAAACTGAAGAATTATGTAAAACTACATGTAATAATGACCCATTATGCTCAGGATATTCATGGCTAAAAAATATTCCATCTAATAATCTTATTTGGTATAATGGTGTAAGATATAATAGATGTCAATTATATAATTATACATTTTCAAATGTTAAAGGAACATTAGATGTTCCATCTGCTATTCCATGGAATTATTCTGAAGCTAGATTCTCACCTGTTTATACTTCTAATAATAATCCAGATTGGGACTGCAAAATCAAAACAAGAGATGAATTACCTAATTATAAACCTGCTATTACTGGCATATGTAAAACTGCTAACAATAAAGATATTCCATATAAATCTGGTAAAACTACATATAATAACTGTATTAATTTATGTGAAAAAGATATTAAATGTACTGGTTATTCTTATGGTAATGATGGTATGTGTTATATTCATAATCCAACTGCACCTACTAATCCATATGATATTAATAATATTAATATGGAACCAGATACCACACCATTAACACAAGGTTCTAATAATACTCAATATAATTGTTATATTAAAAGATATGGTAAATGTTTTGAAATAATGTCATTAAATAGTGAATTTCAAAATCCTCCAGTTGATTCAACTAATAAAAGTAATATTATTGATAATTGGGTAGGGGGTGTTTTAAATAATTCAACAGGGACAACAGGTGTAACTAAATTATATAATATTCAACGTGCATTTTTAGATTCAAATACATATATTGAACAAATAATACCAAATATCAAATTAGAAGGAAATGCATATATGTTTAATATATATGGATATTATGATGGGAAAACGGATAATATTCTTGAATTAGAAATATTGATGAGCACACTTGAAAATAATAATGAAACAAATATAGTATTAGAATCAACTAGGGGTGTTATATATGCTCAACAAAGTTTTAATAGAAGTATTAGACTAGAAGCAAAAGATGTAAATCAATGGATTCAAGTTAATATTAAAATCAATATTAAAAATAAAAGTCCTGATAGAATATATATTAATAAAGCTGAATTTGTAAAAGAATATTTTTGTCCTGTTAATATTACTCCTACTGCTCCGGTTACTACCGGTGTACCAACTACTACCAATGTGCCAACTACTACTAAAATAACATTACCGCCAAATAATATTTCTAGAATTATTAATACTAATATGATTGATTCTAATAGTGTTCAAATTGTTTTATCAAATAATATTACAATGGAACAAAATTCTGATATTATTAATGCAATTGAGAAAATGATTAATCAAGATAATTTATATGTTTTATCATATAATTATGATAGTTTAAGTAATACATATATTATATATGTTAATAATAGTGTAACTCCTAATACTGAACAATTTGTAGTATTTCCACAAGGACTAACTATTAAAGTTATATTTCAAACACCTGATATAAATAATTCAATTAATAATTTAATGAATTTATCAGAAAATAATATTAGAAGTATTATTCTACCAACAACAACAAGTATAACTAGCACTAGTGTTAGCACTAATACTAATAGCACTAATACTAATAGTGCTAGCACTAGTACTAGTATTAATAGTGCTGATGCTAATATTTATGAGGGGACAACTATTAATAGTACAACTTCTAATAATAATAATAATATTAAAATAATAGTAGGTATAGTAGTAGGAGTTATTGTTTTATTAATAATAGCTATAATTATTTATTTTAAATTTATAAGAAAAACAATTAATAATGAATAAAGTATAGTTATATTCATATAAATATAAACCAAACCAGATATTATAAATTAAACATTGTTCTATGAATGTTTTTACCATAATAATATTCATAGAATTATTATCAATTTGTGAACTAAGGTTAAATAATGGTTAATATTTAATATTTAATATATAAATTTTCTATATATAATTATATGTCTAATAAAGAAACATTTGAAAATCAAACTATATTAGGATACACTACTGCATTTGGTGATTGTAAAACATGGAATGATAAAACACCAGCATATATTAGTGTTGATAATTTTGATATTGATAGATGTTCATCTGTATGTAATAATGATGATTATTGTACAGGTTTTTCATTTGATAATAATAATAATAAATGTACTATATTTACTCCATCAATTGGTAAAACAGCAGGTGATAATAATCCAGTTTTAAAAGGTATTATTAGTGATGATACATCAAATACTATGTGTTATATTAAAACAAATCAAGTTCCAGAAGGATATGAATTATTACCAGGTGGTTTTTGTGCAGCTACTCCAGATAGTTATACATCTAGAAATTATGCATCAACCACATTTAAAAATTGTTATACTTCATGTAAATTAGATCAACAATGTCAGGGTTTTAGTTATTCAAATTATGGTTATTGTCTAAATCATACTCCTACATTTAAACAAAATGCCCAAATACATTCTCATATGGTTTCAATAGGTTTCGGTTTTGATTGGACTCCAACAGATAATGATACACAAGCATTTGGAGATGATTATAAAAATTCAAATAGTTGGCATAATTTAGGAGAAAATGATGGACCAGTAACTACAGTTTGGCCTAATAGTGTTTGGAATTGTTATAGAAAAACACCAACAGAAAAGGCAAAAACTGTTATAAATAATTCTACTAATTATAAATCATTAGTTGGAGCATGTAGAGCAACAAATAATAAATATCCTATTTATACAAGTAATTTTTTTGGATGGCAAATGAATTGGACAGACGGGACATCTACACCAAATGTATCTGGTCAAACAGAAGAATTATGTAAAACTACATGTAATAATGATCCACTATGCACAGGTTATGCATTCTTACAAGATTCAGGTGTCCCATCTGATGAGGATGTTTGGAAAAACTGGACAAAATATAGTAGATGTCAATTATATAATTATACTTTTTCTAATAAAGCAGGAAATATAGATGTTCCTACTGCAGTTCCATGGGATTATTCTGAAGCTAGATATGTCCCAGTTTATACTAGTGATAATAATTCATCATGGAAATGTAATATTAAAATGCGCGAGAGATTACCTAATTATAGACCTGCTATAAGTGGTTTATGTAAAACTATTAATAATAAAGATATTCCATACACATCAGGTAAAACTACATATAATAATTGTGTTAATTTATGTGAAAAAGATATTAATTGCGCTGGTTATGCATATGGTAATGATGGCATGTGTTATATTTATAATCCAACTATTGCTGCTAATAAATATGTATCTGGAAGTGCTACTATGGATCCAGCGGGAACACCATTATATACTAGTAATAAAAATAGTATGTATGAATGTTATATTAAAACAGTAGGTAAATGCCCAAATATTATTTCAATTAATAATGATTTTCAATTACCCCTATTAGATTTAATGAATATATCAGATGTTAAATATAATATCGATAATTGGACAGAAGGTATAAGTGCAAATACTAGTGTTTCAAGTATGATAACAACTTCTACTAAAACTGGTGTTATTAATTTATATGGTGAACAATATTCATTTACTGATCCAACTACATATATTGAACAAATAATACCTAATAAATTATTTGAAAAAGGTCACTATACATTTAGTATAACTGGATATAATAATACAAATAGTGTATTAGTTAATTCACTTATTTCTATATTATCACTTGATGAAAATAATAATGAAACTGTTTTAGTATCATCTACATTAAATAATATTAATGTTCCAACATTTAAATTATCAACAACATTAATTGGTGATGATTCAGCTGCATGGATTGGAAAACAAATTAAAATTAGAATTACTAATACAGGTCCCATTAGACTTTATTATTCTAAAGCTGAATTAATATATTATAAAGACTGTTTAATGAATTATCAAGCACCAACTACAACTACTACTAGACCACCAACAACTACAACTGTGCCTACTACAACAACACCTACTACCGCTCCGCTTACTACTGCAGCACTTACAACGACTATGCCAACTACCACTATGCCTCCTACTACTGCTGCTATTACACTTCCACCACAAAATACATCAACATATATTAATACAAATATGGTTGATTCAAAAACTGTTAATATAGTATTATCTGATAGAATTAATACTTCTACATATGCAGATATTGTACAAGAAATAGAAACAACTATTGATCCTAATAATATATATTCATTAGTAGGTTCATATGATAATGTTAATAATATATATACTATTACTGTAAGAAATTCTGATACATTTAATAATACTACTAATACTATAGAAAATTTTCAAGTATTTACAAGAGGATTAATGGTTAAAGTTATATATGAAGATAATATTGAAAAATTAGACCCTACATCTGTTCGTAATGTTATGAATATTTCAGAAAGCACTGTAAGAAATATTATTCAACCAACAACTACTACTCCAGTTATGACTACATCTACTACATCTACTACATCTACTACATCTACTACAACATCTGCTAAGCCTGTTAATCAAGCAGATAGAGCCAGTATAATTATTACACCAACTACAACATCTGCACCTACTAGTACTACTATTAGTAATAAAACTATTGGTATTATTATTGGTGTTATTATAGCTATTATTGTATTAATTATTATTATAGTTGTTATATATAAAAAAATGAAATCACCATCTAAATCAAGAAGACTTAGACGTCGTGGTGCAATATCATCACCATCACCAAAATCAACATCAGCAGCACCTGCACCATCACCTGTTGCATCATCACCCGCAAAACCAGTAGCACCATCAGCAGGACCACGTAAATAAATAATAATTAAATAAAATATGATTAGAAAATTAAAATAATTTTAATTTTCTAATATAAAATATATATGGATATTAAAGAAAAATTTGAATTTATACCAGATGGATATAAAACACAATTATTAGGAACATGTTTAACTGAAGCAAATACTGTACCACCTTCATATAAAACAAAAACTAATACATATACTGATTGTATTAATTTATGCGATAAAGATGACAGTTGTAGTGGATTTTCATATAATTCAACTAATATGTGTATTATATATAATCCATCAGTTGGAGGAGATATTGATACAATAAAACCTGCACCAAAAGGAACACCATTAAATAAAAGTACTAATGATACATCATCTACAGTTTGTTTAATTAAAGATAATATACCATTACCAAATTATAATATTTATAATGGTAATTGTCAAACATCAACAAAAGGAATTCCAAATTATTCAACTGCTTATCCTATATCATATAAATTATGTTCAAATATATGTGATAAAGACTCTAATTGCAATGGTTTTGATTATGATAATAATGGTTTATGTACTATATATAATCCAACTATTTATCAAAGAAATGGAACAGATGTTATTAATCCATTATCACAAGGTGATAATAATATTTCAAATAATAAAATATGTTATATTAAACAAACTCAACTAACCCAATCTGAAGAAATTAATTTACCTATATTAAATAATGATTTTCAATCTCCTAAATTAAATATTACATTAAATGAACAAAACCCAATCAATTATAATTTGGATAATTGGAATGTTTCATATAAACCAAATTTTATAGATGTTGGATATTGGAATGGAACAACTGGTATTAATAGTAATGTTACTGACACAAATAGACTGGCAAATATGAGAACTGCTACTGATGTTACTATACTTAAACCAGATTATACTTCTACTTTAACATTTAGATTTCCATCAAATTTAGTAGGTAATTTAACAAATGATTATTTAGATGCATGGGTTAGTTGGGCATCAGTATTTGCTACTCAAAATGGTTATGATGTATTTGCTTTTCAAAATGGTTATATGGCTTTTGGTAAATATGGATTTAGAACAGCTACTAATATATATAGATATGATTTTTTTGGTCGTTCTACTGGTACAATTACTAATGTATTTCTTAAAGACAATGGTTCTACTGGAATAATAACACATGTATTTATTAGTTCAGAGTTAAATGAAAAATTAGGTTCATATACTAGATATACAGGTGCATGTAGAACTGCTGCATTAACATATCCTAATTATACACAAATTTTTACAACATATGATGATTGTAAAACGAAATGTGTTTCAGATGCAACATGTTCCGCATTTGGTTTTAGTCCTTCTGTTGGAAGTAATTTATCTAGCAATACAAATAATTTATGTCAATTATTTGATGTTACAAATGCTGCTATTAGAGGAACTGCTTTAACTCCCTATACTCCAATTACATCTGGAGAATTACAATATTGGGATAATATATGTACTGTATTACCACCTAAGACAACATCAACAACTACATCAACAACAGCAACAACTACATCTACTACATCTAATATATTATATGATACTAAATATACTAAATATGGTGTTATGATTTATAATAATAAACAATATGCATTTGTTAAACCATATATTATATTAGAACAAATATTATCAAATACTTTATTAGAGAGTGGTATTTATTATATAGAAGTCACATTTATAAATCAAACACCTGCTAATACGATGAACTGTAAATTAACTTTTTGTATTGTTGATAGTGCAGGTAAAGAATATATATTAGGTACAAAAGAAATATCAACTACAAATGGAACAACTAATAATATAATATATCATAATATATTAACTAATAATTTATCATCATTATATTTTGGAAATAAAATTAAAATTAAATTAGATACAATTGGTTCAAATTCAATTATATTAATTGATAAAATTTCATTAAAGTTCTATAAATCTATTAATGTTTCACCTACTAATATGACAACTAATGATCAAACTACATCAAGTAATTATAATGTATTAAATGGACAATGTAGAACATTTGATTTAAAATATCCGGTATATTCATTAAATTCAAATACAACATTAAATGCATGTGCGAATACATGTAATAATGACATCAATTGTTCAGGATATTCATATTCACAGGATGCTACAAAAACATGTATTTTATATAATAATACATTCAATACATATAATGGAACAGTTGATGTTGAACCAACTACTGTATCTGGTTCAACAATAGCTAGTAATTCATTTAGATATTCACAAGGAAATAATGCGAATATTACCTACAATCCTGTATCAATATCAACTGGAACAGTTGATATAAATTATAAATGTTATATTAAAAAGAAAGATACTCCTGTTGGATTTCTTGCACCTAAATTAGGAATATGTTCAACTACTAGTATGTCTAGTAGTATTAAAAAATATGTACCATTTATATCTGGTAGAGTCCCATATGCTACATGTGTTGCTGCATGTGAAAATGATAATAAATGTTCTGGTTTTTCATATAATGCTAATGGAACATGCACTATTCATGATCCTACATTATTACCCTATCAATTATTTACTACTACATCAACTAATAGTTCATCTAGTGGAACACCATTAGTAGATGGCGATGGAACATTTTTATCACAATGTTATATTAAAAATAGACCTACTACCGCTCCGCTTACTACTACCGCTTCTGCATCTACTACTACCGTTTCTGCGCTTACTACTGCCTCTGCATCTACCGCTGCGCTTACTACTGCTTCTGCATCTACAACAGCTACATCTACAACAGTTGCATCTACAACAGATGCATCTACTACTACCGTCTCTGCATCTACAACAGCTGCATCTACAACAGCTGTTGTTTTACCAACTAATACTACTACCGCTGTTGTTTTACCAACTAATACTACTACTGCTGTTGTTTTACCAACTAATACTACCGTTCAGCTTACATCTGCACCTACAACTGATGGAGTTACAAATTCAACTACTATTTCTACGCCTGCTATGCTTACTACATCAGCACTTACTGCTGCAGCTACCACTACTGCTGCACTTGAAACAACAACTGCAGCTACTACAACAACTGAAGCTACTACTACAACTGCAGCTACTACTACAACTGCAGCTACTACTACAACTTCAGCTACTACAACAAGAGTAGTTAATACAGAGGCTGCTTATAGCAATTTAACAAGTAGTTCAAATACATCAAGTAATACAATTAATATAATACAAGAATCACCTAATACAATTAATTTTAATATACCATCAAATATATCTGATTCTGATTATAATACAATTAAAGATAATATAATAAAAACAATAAATCCTGATAATAAATATCAAGTTACATCAAGATACTTATCAAGTGAAAATACTTTATTATTAGAAGTAAGTTATATTTCAACTACTTCATCAAATGAACAATTTGAAAATTCAGCTCATCCGGTTAAAATAAAAGTTGTTTATAATGATAATATAGAAACTATTGAAACAGATGCAATTAATAAACTACTTAAATTAAATATAACTAATACACCTGAAACATCATCTTCATCTTATAACATACCAATGATAGTTGGAATAGTAATTGGTATTATTATATTAATAATTATATTATTGTTTATTTATTTTAAAGTATTTAAAAAATCATCTGATGTAGATGCATTACCAGAACAACCAGTAGTAAAAAGAACTGTACAAGGAACAGGCTCTAGAAATGGAAAATAATCACTGTAAATAAATTTAATATTATCTGTATAAAAAATTTTAATAAAAAATGAATTATTATTAATTAAATACTAAATGATTATTTAATTAATGCTAATATTAAACAATATATCTATTATTAATAAACTGTATCATATATCAGATATTCATATCAGACGTTATGATAGACATGCTGAATATGAAATTGTATTTAATAATCTTTATAAATATCTTAATAGTATTAATGATTCATTAAATAATCAATTAATTATTATTACAGGTGATTTATTACATGCAAAAGATAATTTAACTCCTGACTGTGTTGTTAAATGTTATAAATTCTTAAAAATGTTAGCTGATATTATGCCTGTTATATTAATTGCTGGAAATCATGATATGGTTGAAACTAATAAAACAATAAAAGATTCAATTGATGCTATTCTTAGTGAAAGAAATATTGATAATTTATATTATCTTAAAAATAGTGGTATTTATAAATATGGAAATATTATTTTTGGTGTATCATCTTTATTAGATAATCAATTTATAAAAGCAGATATGATAGAAAATAATTCTGATAATATATTAATTGGATTATATCATGGCCCTGTTGGTGCATGTAGTACAGCTGTTGGTGTAGTATTACATGGTGATAAACAAATAGATGATTTTATTGGTTATGATTATGTATTATTAGGTGATATTCATAAATTTCAATATATGAACAATAAACATTTTAATAAAACAATGGCATATGCATCATCATTAATATCACAAAATTTTTCAGAAACAGATGATTATCATGGAGTATTAGTATGGGATTTAAATAATAAAACAAGTCATTATGAAATAATAGATAATCCATATAGATATATGAAGATTGATATTATTGGAGGAAATATGATTTATAATGATAATAATATTAATAATGATTTTTTATTTCCTTCTCATGCAAAGATTAGATTAAATATTATTGATACACCAAAAGAAATATGTGATAAAATTAAAAAGGAAATTAAAAAAAAATCACCACATATTATATTTCAAGAAATATATCAAAGTAAAAATGTAAATAAAGACACTAATAATATTAATAATGATTTTAATTATAAAGATATGATTAAAGAATATTTAGTTAATATGAATGAAGAAGATAGTAATGAATGTCAAAAGATTTTTATGAAAGATTTAGAAGGAATGAATTTAAAAATGGAAAGACAATTATGTCAATGGGAGTTTTTAGATTTAGAATTTAGTAATTTATTTGTATATGGAGAAAATAATAAAATTGATTTTACTAAATTACCTATTAATGATATTGTTGGATTATTTGCTCCAAATTCTTATGGTAAATCATCTTTTATAGATATTATATTATTTAGTCTATATGATAATTTTAGTAGAAATGCTTATAATAAACACAGAACAATTCCATCTTATATTGTTAATAACAATTATAATTGGTTTGAATCAAAAATTAGATTTAAATTAGGTAATGATATTTATTGTATTCATAAAAAAGGAACTTTGAAAGGTAAAGCTAAAAGTAAAACTGGAAAAGCTATTAGTTTTGATATTTATAGTTTTACTAAAACTAATCAGAATGATTTAAATCTTACTAGAAAAGATAGATTTGAAACATTAGAAGAAATATCTAAAATAATTGGTTCATATGATGATTTCTGTCTAACTTCTTTATTTTTACAAAATAAAGAAAGGAATTTTTATGAAATGTCATCAACTGATAGAAAATCATTTTTATATAATATGTTCAATTTAGATAAATTTGAGGGTATGTTTGATAACTATAAAAATGAAGAGAAAACATATAAAACATTAAAAGATGATATTGAGAATAAATTAATTGGATTAGATATTGATAGTATATTGGATAAATTATTAAAAGATAAAAAGAAGATTAAAAAAATAAATATTAAAATTAATAAATTAAATTTAATAAAAAAAAATATAGATATGAAAAAGAATAAATTAATATTCTTATTAAATAATGATATTATGAGTAAATTTGATAATACTTTAAAAATAGAAGATTTATCCAGATTAAAAACAAATTATGAAATTTGTAATGATATTATTAATAGTTATCCAAGTTATATTGTAAAAAATAATCAGGATTATATCAATTTAATAAAAGATTTATTAATTAAAAATAATATAAATTATGAACCGGTTCTTAAGATTGAAGATATATTATATAAATTGAAAGAATATAGTTTGTATTTAGAACATATAAATGAACAGGAAATAATTACAAATTATGAAAATTATAAACAATTAAATATTAGGAAAAATACATTGGAATTTAGATTAGATATACTTAATAATTTTATTAAAGATAATAAAATTAATGATAAATGTAAAGAATGTATTCAAAGACAATATCTAGCAAATATTTATATTAGTGAACAGAAAGATTTAGAAAAACAAATTATTGATATGAATATTAATAAAAATCATAAAATTGAATATGATAAATTTAATTTTATTAAATCAGATTATTTGTTTGTTAATGATTGTTATAAATTTTATAAAAAAAATATATGTTTGACTATTTTAGAATTTTATAGAAAATATGATGATTATTATAAACCAGATAATGATATATTAAATAATTTTTTAATATATAGCGAATATTTAAAGGTTAATATAGATTGTTTGATGAATTTAGAACATATTAAATTAATAAAAAAATATGATACTAAATTATGTTTAATTGATGAACAATTAAATTATTATAATAATTTAATTCATGAATATAAATATAATTTAGGAATAAATGAAACAAAATATAATGAATATAATCAAATGAAAACAGATATTAAAGATATTATTAAAAAATATAATATATATACTGTTTTGAAAAAAATAGCACATATTAATGGAATGCCTTCTAAAATTATATCAATGCAATTAAATAATATTGAACAAATGTTAAACAATATCATTTCACCATTTATTAATAAAAAAATAGAAATAAATTTGGATGGGAATTTAATTATTGTTAATATTATAGATGAACATTCAAATATTATTAATATTTTAGGAGGTATGGAAATGTTTATTATTAATATTGGTTTTAAAATATCTTTATCATCTTTATCATTATTACCAAAAAATAAATTATTAATTATCGATGAAGGAGTTTCTGTTTTAGATAAAAAACATATAGAACAATTTGATAAAATTATTATGTTTTTAAATCAACATTATGAAAATGTTATATTAATTTCTCATATAGATAGTTTAAAAGATTTTATTAGTAATTATATTCATATTAATAAACAAATTAATAGTAATATTAATTATTAATATTTAATTTTTTTTATATTGTATTTTATATATATATGTTTGAAAAAGTACATAGTTTAAAAGAAGCTTTCTATCAAACTACAGGTCCAGTTCCAGTTGGTACTACTGGCACATATGATGGTATTAGTTATATTGTAAATGATACTGGTTTAACTGCTACTAATTTTTTAAATACTAGATTTTATAAAAGTACAAATACTATAAATGGTATATTAGCTAATACATATATAATTAATTTAAATAATTATTTAACTATTCCAGTTACATATAATGGAATTGTATATAATTTACCTATTACTATTTTGGGTGATGGTATTAATACTATTTTTTTAAATTATAGTAATACTTATTTATTATTTACATTTTCACCTACAATTGTTTCTATTGCAAATAATGCATTTAAATCTGCTGGTTTAAAAACATTGCCATTTAATATAACATTACCAGAATCATTATTAAATATAGGAAATAATGCATTTTATGAATGTAGGATAACATCAATTATTATTCCACAGAATGTTAAAAATATTGGGGTAGATGCATTTTCTTTTAGTTTATTAAAGAGTATTATATTTAATGGTTCTATATTACCAACTATTGATAATAATGCATTTAGATATTTTCAACCATCTTTAAATGCATATTTTGCATCAACATGTCCTGCTCCTACTGGGTCTGTATGGAAAAATTTAATAGTAAATTGTGGTTTACCTACAACTGCAGCATTAACTACATCTGCACAAACTACAACAACAGCTGCACCAACAACAGCTGCACCAACAACAGAAGCAACTACAACTACAACAACAACAGCTACACCAACAACAGAAGCAACTACAACTACAACAACAACAGCTGCACCAACAACAGAAGCAACTACAACTACAACAACAACAGCTGCACCAACAACAGAAGCAACTACAACTACAACAACAACAGAAGTACCTAATACTATACAATTAAATACACCATTAGTACAAATGGATACACCAATTTTACAAATGCCTATAGAACAAACAACATCTAATATAACATATATGTCATTATCAGCAGATATAACATCATCATCTATGCCTACAACTATGTCTACAACAATGCCCACAACAATGCCCACAACAATGCCCACAACAATGCCCACAACAATGCCCACAACAATGCCCACAACAATGCCCACAACAATGCCCACAACTATGCCCACAACTATGCCCACAACAATGCCCACAACAATGCCCACAACTATGCCCACAACAATGCCCACTACAATGCCCACAACAATGCCCACAACAATTGCTGAAATATCAGGAAGTACTTCACTTATTATCTCTACTCACACTTCATTTCAACCGCTCTCATTTCAAACTGGTATATCTCTTATATCTCCATCTCAAATTAATATTACACCCGAGTTTATATTACTACAT
>JACCEB010160722.1_pt1 | contig 31431 bp, 29 predicted proteins | sample 7454761 | NCBI WGS metagenome assembly JACCEB01 (sample SAMN15323454, study PRJNA562643) | freshwater metagenome | isolation source: river surface water | place: USA:Blue River Watershed | collected 2017-08-18
ATGGTTTCGAAAATGATTGTTAAATATTTTTCTTTTTTGCCATGAAAGGATTTTTTCTTTTTACAAAGAAAAAATGGTTTCGAAAATGATTGTTAAATATTTTTCTTTTTTGCCATGAAAGGATTTTTTCTTTTTACAAAGAAAAAATGGTTTCGAAAATGATTGTTAAATATTTTTCTTTTTTGCTATGAAAGGATTTTTTCTTTTTACAAAGAAAGAATGGTTTCGAAAATTATAAATATATAAATTAATGATTTAAACATTAATTTTTCTTTTTGTAGAATCCGAAATAGACATAATAAACATTAAAATGATAATTCTCATATGAATGATATTGATCTCCTCCATCATCATTACAACCAGAATCTTCATAAGAATAAAATTCATAAATATTATCTCTAAATTGTAAAGCATTGCTAAGTGATAAATTATTAACAATATTTTTAATATTCTTAAAATCATTTTTATCAATATTGATATAATCAAAAGATTGATTAGATTCTTCAAATTTTTTAAAAGATACATTATGTTTTCTTTTAATAGTAGACTCTTCATTATGATTATTAAATGAATGACTATTTAAAATAGGATTATTTTCATCTAAATGAATAATAGGATTATTAATATTTAAATAATTAATAATATTGTAAAAACGGATTCCAATTAATAAATCTACAAGTTTAGAATCCATAATAGTATATAAATATTCAATTTTAAAATGATTTTTATCATAAAATAATGGTTTAACTTTTTTATTATTTAAAGAATTAATATTATATGAATATTTTTGTTCATATTCGTCATTATATCTAGAATAATTTAAAATATTTCTATATTGATGATAATGAACAATACTTCTAATTTTATTAATAAAAGGTATATTTTTATTTTCAGAATTGAAAGAATGAATATAATTCCAAACTTGTGCTAATTCATTAGTAGCACATAATAAATCAGCATTATTTACCATTAATAATAGTTCATATTCTCTATTTTCATAATTATTTAAAATATATTCTTTTGTATAATCATCAAAAAATTCATAATAATTATTTGAAATATTAAAATCATAATTAATATTTAAAAATTTATCATTAAAAGGAAATTCAAAATCATTGTTATTTGTTAAAATCTCAGTAAAAATTTGAGAACGTTCTTCTCGAATTTGATTAAATAATAAATAACATTTATTCCAATCACTTGATTTAATAGTTAAAATAGTTAATTTTTTGATAGTATTTTCAGATAAATTTAATTTTTTATATAATTCATAATCAAATGATATTCCAAAATTAAAAATATATCCGAAAAAATTAAATAATTCATTTTTATTTAATGTTAGAATATTAATATTATATTTATCTAAAAAATATTTTTTATTAAGTCTATTATCCGAATATAAATATTCTAAAAATTTATTTGAATTTCTGTGTATATATTTTAATTCATTAAAATCTCTTTCTAATAGATTTTTGAATATTTCATTAAAATTTTCTAATAAATTATATTTTTCATTTGATATAATTTCGTCTTTTCTATCTTTATTTATTTTAATTTGATATAAATATTCTTCATTAATATTATCATTATTATCATTATTATCAATATTATCAATATTATTAATTTCATCATCTTTAGTTTCTTCATAATTATTTAATTCTTCAACATTTTGTTCAGTATTTTCTAAATTTTCTTCAAAATCATAAGAATGATTAAATACTTTAAATGGTATATTATTATTAATAATAAGTTTAATATTATTTAGATGATTTAAATCACTATAATTTTTATTATTATTATTAGAAAATGAATTTATTTGATTTTTTAAATCTTTCCATTTAGTCGGATTATCTTCAGTATATTTAAATACTTGTTTAACACAACTTTGTCCTAATTTTCTTATTTCACTATCTTTAATTCTAAAATCAGTCCAATAAAAAACAAATTGGAAAGGTATATATCCCATATCTTTTGACCATTGAATCATCCAAGGTTCAAATTTATCGAATACAATATAATCTTTATCATAAAAGTTTTCGTTAATATAATGAAGATATTTAGATGATATTTTACATTCTCTATAATCGATATGATTAATCATATAAAAGTTGAGAATTTCACGAATATCTTCCATTTCTTCAGTTGTAAAATCTTTTTCTTTTTTAATATATTGAATAATTTTTTGAAGTTTATTATTATCTAAATTAGTTTGAATTTGATAAAGATTATTCTCAGAACAACCTTCTTCTTTATTATTTTCATTAGAATTATTAACTTCAATTAAATTATTAAATAAAGTATTTTTAATTAAATCTTTTTCAATATAATACTCAGTATTTTCTATTGATTTAAGTAAAACTAAATCTTTTTCTTCTTTTTCTTCATTAATTTTAAATGCTCTTAATTGAACTGTTAAAATCTCTTTTCTATCATTTTTTTTAATTTTTTCTGATAAATGATTAATATCTGAACAAAACCATAATAATCCACCTTTATTAATAGATTGATTATATGTTTTATATTCTTTATCTTCTGAATCCCATACTAATGTATTACCTGAATTTGAATTAACTAAACCAATAATCAAAGTGTATTGATGTGAAAAATTAGTATGGTCACCAATAAAATCATGATGACCATTAAAATAATTATCTCCATCATATACAACTAAATCAAGATGTGATTTAATAATTTGAAAAGTTTGGTTATATTTTTCAGAAATATTGTTAATAATAGGTAAAATATTAGTATTTAAAAATGAGAAAATATCATCTTCAAAAATAGTTGTTTTTTTAGAATTTCTAATTTCACTGATTATTTCACTTTTGTCATGAAAATCATAAATCTTAGCTGGTTCTAATTTACTATAAAACGGTTCTAATTTACTTTTCAATTCATTCATTATATCATCATTTATATATTCTATTTCATTTGTAAAAACAGGTACATATCCATGATGAATACTTTTGAACTCTTTTTTTTGAGTATTTTCAGTTGTTGTTTCCATTTTTTAAATATATATTATTCATAATTTAAAATTATGATATTTAATTTATATATTAATCATTTTTTATTTTATTTACGTATAATATATTATTTGATAAAATAAATTAACGTAAAGATTATAAAATAATTAAATCAAAAATTACAAAAAATATATAAATATTATATAGGTAAATGAATATTTTTAAAGATAAAAAAGAAGAATCAAAAAGAGAATCAGTATCAGTTCAAGATATTCTCGATAATATAAGAGCAAATGAATTGAAAAATAAAAAAAAGAGGAAAGAAAGAAGTATAAAACAAAAAAGTAAAAAAACAGAAGTAGAAAAAAAAGAATCAAAAAAAGTAAAAAAATTAATATTGAAAAAGAAGGAAGTAAAACAGAATAAATCAAATAATGAAATATGGGATATATATAAACATGAGTTTAATTTAAATTTACCAAATAGAGATTTTTTTGAAAAGAATATAAATTTATTAGAAAAATTAAATAGAAAAGAATTATATGTTATATCTCAATATAAAGGTGTTTTATTTTATACATTAAATCGTTCATTAATAACTAAAAAACTTCCATTTATTATAGATGATTCTTATGGTTATTCTTTTAAAGAATTAAATTTTAATAAAATAAGGAGAAAGAAAGATAATGGTAAAGAAGAAGATAATGATAAAATTAAAATGTTTTATCCAGAAGATATACAAAAAATAAAAGATAAATATACTGATTCATTTATAAAAGCGATAAATATATTAGATAATTCTTTTTATAAAATGAATAATTTAGAAGATATAGTATTATATAGAGGATTGCATAAAACACATAATACAATAAAAAATAAAAATAATAAAAATAAATCGGAAGAATCAAAATTATATGAAAAATTTCATGAATTATCAAAAGTAGAATATGATAAAGATATAGATTATAAAAAAGGAGAATTAGTAAAAAATAATGCATATTTAAGTACATCATTAAATCCTTTAATAGCTTTAGGATTTTCACATTCATGGGGAAAAGAATCTTTAAAAACAATAATAAAAATGAATATAAAAAAAGAACATAATGTACCATTTATATTTTTAACAGATAAGATGTTTTCGTATTATAGAACTTCTGAATCAATAAAAAAAATATTAAAGAATTGGAATAAAACTTTACATGATGAATTTGAGATATTATTGCCAAGAAATTTTGAATTTAAAGTTATTTCAAAAAAAATAATGAAAATCAGAAAGAGGATAGAAGGATTCAAAAGTATATTTGACAAGGAAAAATATGAAAAAGTATTAGTTTATGAAGTAGAATCTTTACCTTATCAAATACCAGATAAAGTTACATCAGATTATTTTATTCAAAAAACCAAATATGTTTGTTTTTAATTGTTATTAAATAATAAAAAACTAATTAAAATATATATTTTTTTTAATATAAATAAATTAATAATATTAATTTAAATAAAAATAAAATAAATAAATTAATAAAATTTTATTTATGAAAAATGATAAAAAATATAATAAATAAAATATTGTATGAACGAAAAGAATGTTATATATGTCATGAAATTTTGAGATGGTATGAAAAAAATATATCAATATTTTGTATTTGTTCAAAAAATAAATATCATAAAGAATGTTATGATGAATATATAAATTATTGTAAAATAAATAGAGAAGTACCTAAATGTTTTATATGCAAAAAGAATATATTTTATAAAGATTATAATAAAATAGTAAATAATGATTATTATCAAAATATAACAAAAAAAGATATAAAAAATATAATAATAATTACTATGATGTCTTATTTATATGCATTATATAATTTAGAATTTTTTATAGAAAATGTTGATGAAGAAAAAGATAATAAAATAAATTATAAAATAATAAATTTAATAAAGATACAAATAACAATATTTTTATTAGGACAATTTTTTTATTATATCCAATTATATTTTTCAAAAAGTAAAGATATATTTATAGAATCATATTTTATTTTACAATTAATTCCATCAATGATAGGAAAAATATATGAGAATAAAATGTTAATAGATAATGATATTAAAATATATATAAGTTCTCATATTGTGGGGCATCCTAGAGAATTGACTTTGGTCAATTCTGTAAAATATATGTATATTCCGATGTATTTAATGATAATATATTTAATATATCAAAGAAGAAGAATTAATTTTGATTAGACTTTTGATAAAAATTAATAAAATAATCGATAGTTTTTCTGATACCATCTTCAAAATTAGTTTTAATTTGATAATCTAATAATTCTTTAGCTCTAGTTAAATCCGGTTTTCTAATTTTAGGGTCATTTTCATCACTAAATCCTTCAATAATAGGTAAATTAGTGTCATAATTAGGATAATATTTTTCAAAAATAGATTTAATATTATAATAAGTATCAATAATATTATATTCATTATCATTACCAATATTAACAGGTATATTAATTTTATTTTTATTTTCCATTAAATTATACAATCCATTTAATGTATCATCAATATAATTAAAACATCGAGTTTGTTTACCACCATTAAAAATTTGTATTGGTTTTTTAAGTAAAAAACTATCAATTAATGATGGTATAATTCGACCATCATTTAAATTCATATATGGTCCATAAGTATTAAAAATGCGGGCAATTCTAATATCTAAATTAAAATTGCGGATATATTCAAATGCTAAAGTTTCCATAATTCTTTTTCCTTCATCATAACAAGAACGATGACCAAAACAATTAACATTGCCAAAATAAGATTCATTTTGTGGTGAATTATTAGGATCCCCATAAATTTCAGATGTAGATGCAATTAATACAATAGAATTAAAATGTTTAGCAATTTCAAAAATATTTTTTGAACCATTATAAGAAGTATCAAGTGTTTCGAAAGGTTTTTGTTTATAAATAATAGGAGATGCAATAGAAGCTAAATGATAAATTTGATGTATATGTATGTTATGGTATAATAAAATATTTAATAATTCTTTATCACAAATATCCATATTAAAAAAAATAATTTTTTCTTTATATATTTTTTTAAGTTTATTTAAAATTTCATTAAAAAATATATTAGAACAAGTGTGATTATCAATTATAATAATATTTGATTCAGGATTTTTATTAAAAATATAATTAATAAGATTAATGCCAATAAATCCGGCTCCTCCAGTTATTATAATATTTTTAATCATTATTATAAATAATTTATAATATTTAATATATTTTTTTTTATATAAAAACAACGTAAATAATTAAAAAATGATTTAATTATAATATAAAATAATAATTAATATATCAAATAATAAAATAATTAAAAAAATGCAGAGTGAAAGAGAATGTCCTATATGTTTTGAAGAGATAGATATTATCACTCTTCAAAATAAAGAGAAAGACAATGAATTATATCAATTAGATTGTAAATGTTCAGGTTCTTTATATCATTTAAAATGTTTACGTACTTATTTTAATACAGTAAATAGTATAGAAAGATGTTGTTATTGTAGAAGAGTAATACCATATAATATAATCTTAAAAATAAAAGGTATTGAAGCAGAAAGATTAAATAAAGAAGAGGAAAGATATGTGACAAAAATAATAAAAAGAGTAGTTAAAACGAATATAATGATGAATTTGTTATCAATAATTATATATTATCAATATTTTAAAACATTAGTAGATTTTGCCCAATTTTTACAAATATCAGAAACAGTTTTTTGTTTTAGGATTATATTATGGTTGAATGATGAATCACCGGACACTCATGATATACCAGCTAATTTTTTAATGGGAATGAATTCTCTGAAAATGTTAATAATGTTTTTTTATACACAAAATCAATTTGTGTTTAGTTCTCAATTAATATTATTTATGATGAATTATGGTATAAATTCTTTTTTATCATAATAATTATATTAACGTAAAAAAAAATAAAAAATGAATAAATCAAAAAAAAAGAATTAAATTTATAATAAAATAACAAATCTTTATTAATATTTTTTGAGAAATGTTGGTAAATCAAATAAGAAAAACAAAAAAAATAGTAAGACGAACTAATCCAAATCAAACTCAAAATGTGTTAAGTTTGGTTATTGGACTTCCTACAGATAATTTTAATAATCTATCAAATGTAAATGAAGTTTTAGAACAAGTTTATGAACCAATAGAAGGAGAATATGATTATTTATATGAGATGGATGAAAATATTGTAGAACATATTGCAACTAATTTTGAGAATCATATAGAACGTTATTTAATAAATAAGAAGAATGATACAAGAAAAATCTATAGTTTTGAAATAGGTTTATTGATGAATTTAATGAGGAATAAAAAGATTGAATTTAGTGAATGGAATAGATTGATAGATTTGAATAATATTGAAAGATTTGAAGATAAATTTGATCCATCAGAATCTACACCTATTATTTTAGCATTGAGAAAAGATACAAATAAAATAGAAATATTAGATGGACAACATAGATTATCATTTTTAGAAAATAAATTTCATTTTTATACAAGGTGTATAGATGTAGATATAAGATTATGTTTTTCAGCAATTGATTTTAAATTGAAATTAGATAGTATTCGTTCAATGAATTTTAATGCTGATCAATTGATATACTATAAATTAGAAGAGATAAAAAGATTATTTACAAATAAATATTCTAATATTTCAAATAATTTATATGGAAATCAAAGACCAAAATTAAATAAAGATAAATTTTTTGAGATGATAAAAAATTCACAATATTTTTTATCAACAAGAACAGGAAGTGCAATGGTACTAAATAGAGTATTAGAAGTGAATAAGTTTTTAGATGAATGTATGAGAAATTTTGATGATATAGAATTTATTTATTTAGGTACTCGTGAAGAGAAAGCAAAATTGGATATTTGGAAGAGAGAATGTAATAGATTTAAATTTTATTTGCAATTAGACGGTACTAATTTTACTGTATTAAATTTATTGATTAATGAAGAACCTGGTGAAAAATATGGTAATTGGTTAAATATTTTGAAAAAAGCTCATGCTTCTAAAAAAGGTAAAAAAATAGCTAGAAATTTTGATTATATTTTTTAGAATTAATAATTTTATTTTATTTTTTTTATTTTATAATAAATGGTTTTATCTAAACTAAATTTAGATAAAATAAAGGTAAAAATATGGTAAAAATAGAAATTAGTAAAAATAATTTTATATCAGGAGTTGGAACAATAATATGTGAAAATTATAAAGATAAACCATGTATAATATTAGCTCGTGAAAAGAATAAATCCGAATATTTAAAAAAGGACCAATGGGAGGAATTTGGTGGAGGAGTATCAAATGAAAAGAAGAGTATACCAGAAAATGCATCATATGAATTAGTTGAAGAAACAGCAAATATGATAAAAATAGAAAAAAGTAAAATAGAAAAAGTATATGAAACTTTAATAAAACCAGAAAAAGGAATAAATAAAGTGTTAAAAAGATATGTTGATACAAGAGTACCAAAAAAATCATCTTTCTTGGCTCCAAAAGGAGTAGAAAGATGGGTCGGCGCTAAAGCGCCAATGGCAAATTCATTTGCCGTCAGTGAGACGTCAAATAATAAAGAAAAAGATTATTATAGATGTTATTTTATAAGAATAGATAATTTAGATTTAGATATATTTTATAAAAATTTAGATATTTTAAAAAAAAATAAAGAAACTCCAGATTGTTATTTAGAAATAGATGAATTAACTAGAATACCAATTGAAAATTTTGAGAATTTTAGATTTGAATTAATAGTAAATGATGGATATTATGGTGGAAAAGAGGTATATTTAATAGTGAAAGATATTGAAGGAAAAGATATAAGAATATCACAAAGAACAGTAAAAATATTATTAGAGAGATGTTATAATATTGATAAAAATAATAAAAAATTAGAATACAATGGTTTAGATTTATGTAAAATATTATGTCAAAATAAAATTGAGAATTTAAAGTCTTCTAAAAAGAAGGTAAATAAAACAAATAATTTTGAAAAAGGTACAATTAGTTATTATATTTAATAAGAACGTAAATAATATTATATAAAAAACTGCAAAATAATATGTAAAATGCATTAAAACTAAGTATAAAACAATAAAAAAATATAAATAAAATGTTTGTTAGTAGACACCAAATCACACCAGAACATGCTAATATTATGTTCGATGAGATTAATCAGAATATTGATAATATGATAATAATATCACCTATAATATCACATATATATAGTAGAACAAAACGTGAATTTTTTGATTGTATTTTAGAACATATATGTTCTATGATAGAGATGTTGATTCAAGATAATCGTAACATAGATATGTTATTAATAAATGCGAGAATACCTCGTGAATTAATAGCAGAAGTAAAAAGACAGATATATTTAACAGAAATTGATTATGTAGATATGAATGATGAAACAGATATTAGGAAGAGTTCAATATTGATTCTAGGAGGAAAAGAGTATTATTTTGGAACTGAAGATAAAATAATAAGTGATGAGAGAATGAATTCGAAATTATATAGTTTTAATTCGAAAAATGAAGAAGACTATAATTTAATAAGTTTTGAAGAAGAAGATTATGAAGAAGATATAAAATTATATAATATTCAAGATTTAGTAAATAATACGATAAGATATTTTATGAATAAGATAATTCAAGACATATTATTAACTAAAATAGAAATTCGTAGGAATATGAATATTGTGATGATAATTTAATAATAATTATCATTAAATTATAAATAAGCATAGCGCAAAAAAAATAGTAATAATTAAGTTAAATTTTAAGAAGATGTATTAACATTATTGATTTGTTGAACATTTGTGAAATCAGTATTATAAAGAGTATTAATAAAAGAAGATAATTCAGAAGAATCAGGTGTATTTTCTAATAAAGCTCTAGCATTGTTAGCATTAATAAAAGTTTGAACATAGGAAGGTATAAATAATTTAAGTTCTACGAGATGTCCTGAATTAGTAAAATCAGTAGCAATATAATCTTTATAAACAATATTTTTATTAAATAAGAATTGCATATCAAAAAGATTTACTTTTTCATTAGAAATCCATAAACCAGCATCTTCATCCGAAATATTAGGATTAACATTATTAATTAAAATTTCCCAAGAACCGGAAACAGATTCAATATCAGGATTAGAAACGAAACCTAATTTATTTTTTTCTTTAAAATAAAAGAACGGTGCGTTATTAGTGTATTCTTCAGTTGAATAGAATTGATAATCAGGACTAGGTTGATAATTAGAATTAATACCAGCGATAATATATGTAACATCATTAATAACAAAATTTAAACTAATAGAACCATCGTCTTGAAAATTAACATTATATTTAAAGAAAGCAGTTTTAAAAATACCATTATTATCCCCAGCCCATTCTTTAAGTTTATTATGTAAAGTAAAAGATAAAGTAGTATTAGTTTGAATAACTTGGTTATTTTCCATTATTTTTTTATCAAAGTATGTTTTTGGGTAAAATGACATTTTATTAAAATTAATTTGTTTATATATTTAATAAATATTAAATTATTATTTTCATAATTTTTAATTAATAATAAAAAAAAAAATAAATATTTTTATTTTAATTTACAATAATTAAATAATAAATATTGTTATTTAAATTTACAATAATCAAATAATAAATATTGTATTAATATATAATAAATAAAAAAATATAAAAAATGGTAACATATACAACAAATACTTCAAATGTGACAGAAATTCTTAATCAAATGTTAGCTGTAGCAAATAATACAGTTGTTTTATCAGGATGTCCGTCAGGTCCCTTAACTTCTTTAAGTACTTCATGTATAGATTCATTAAAATGGAGTGGTACACAAGGTAATAAAAGTTCAGCAGGTTATTATGTAGAATATGATGCACAAATAACACAAGTAAAAAATGCTTTTGAATTTGAAATAGATTCATTAGTACAAATAGCGAATCAAGTCGGAACAGAAACAATATCATATAAAACATCATTTACAGCCAAATATACTTCAGATATTATAGCAAGTTTTACTGCTTCTGGTTCAGAAACAATATATATACCATCATCTCAAACTTGTGCAACAGCATGTTTATCTTGTTGTTCAACAACATGTAATAAATGTTCTTTATCATGTGGATGTGGTTTAACTACAAAATGTAGTTCATGTGATTGTTCAACAACATGTACCAATTGGCCATCAACATATGATGCTTCACCTCATATAGGATTTTCAACATCAGGAACAGCAACATTAAAGAGTTGTACAATGAAAGGTGAAGTCACAGTATCAACTTCAATAAATAAACCATCTTCTTCAGGAGCAGTTTATCAAGACCCAATATATATAAATAATCAATATTTACCACCTGTATTTTATATATTTAATTCTCAATTATCAAATATGGAAGTCGATTATTCTACTATTACAGTAAATGTAGACGTTATAGATGGTTTAACAAGTATTCCTATTACAGTTTCACAATCAGTTGCAGAAGCTTTAGTGACAGCATTATTTGGTGATTTACAAGATGAATTAAATGGATTAATTAAATCCAATGTTTTCCCAATTGTAAATAAATACTATTCATAAAAACCTATTTTTTTGTAAAAAGATAAAATAATACATATTTTTTTTTTAAGTTGAATAATAATTTAACTAAATTATTATATTTAAAGAGTACTTAAATAAAGTGTAAAAATGAGTAAAATGAGATAATAATAAATATTAACAAATAAATAAATAATATAAAATATAAAAATATAAAAATGAATAGAGAATTTAAAGATACATTTACATTAAAAGGTGAATTATTGAAAGATGAAATAATAAATAGAATAGAAGAAGGTATACAACCATATTTAAAAGATTTAGATGAGGCAAAAATATATGAAACAAAGAAGAAGAGGGAAGTATATTCAGAGAAGAGACAAAAGAGTTTTAAATCGATAATAGATGATGAAGATTTAAGATTATATATAATAGATAATATTTTACCATTAATAAATGAAGAGGGTAAGAAGTATGGACATTTATTTGAAGTTTTACCGATGCATATGGATTATATAGAATATGTGAAGAATGGATTTTTTGAGGAACATATAGATTTTATAAATAATCATACAAATTTTACTCAACAATACACATGTATAATTGGTTTAGAAAATTGTTTATCAGGAAGTACATATGTATGGGATACAGAAGAAGAGAAGTATAATAATTATTATGAAAGTATAATGAGAGGGGGTTTAATGTGGTTTAAATCGGATTTGAGGCATTTTAGTGAGAAATTTGAAGATAGTGATAATAAAAAGAAGAGGATATTTACATTTAGTTTAAGAGCGATAAAGAGGGATTATGAGGAAGAATTAGATAATTTTTATAAAATAAAATCGAAAAATGGTAAAGAGTATTATCTAGAGAAGAAGAGATGTAAGAATACATTATTTGAGGAATTAAATAAAGCATTATCAGAAGAAGGGAGTAATAGTATAGAAACACAATTAGAAGATGAAGAATTAAAATTAATGATTGATTATTTAAATGGAGGAATAAGCGAAGAGCTTAATAAAGAAGAAATGATAAAAATAAATGAAAAGTTAGCATTATATATGATAATACCATCAGAATATAAGAATTGTAAATTATCTAGTCGAATAATGAAAGAATTGAATGAAAGAAATGAGAAATCTTTATTAAAAGATTATATATACTTCGACAAGTTTGAACCATGGATGGTAGAATGGGCAAAAGAAATGAATTATATACCATTTCAAGTAGTATATCATTGGAATGATATAACAGAATATTTGCAAGTATCAGTAGAATATTCGGAGAGTATAGAAGATGGATATCCTAATCATCAACACGGACAATTTTTAAGAAGGGAGATGAAGAAGAAAATAAGTGGTGAGAAAGATTATGGTAAAAAAATATATAAACAATTAGATATAATATCACCATATTATGAAATAGATAAAAATTTATATGAATATAATTCATATACAATAATGAATGACAATTTAGAAATGGAAAAACAATGGTGTGGTTCAGATTATACAATAATGTATGGTAATTGTCAATATTTAGACGGACATAATATATTGGGTAAGATGTGTAAAAAGATGAATAATAATGATAAAATGAAGAATAAAACAACGGTAAATAAAATGAAAAATTTAATACATTTTCATATGTATAATTTATTTAAATTTAATTTGGAAGAAGGATATAAAAGATATAAAAAATATTGGAATTGTCGTTCAGAAGAAGAGTTGAAAAGAAATATTAAATATGGAGATTATTATAGTTGTTTATTAGGTTTAGAAAATCCAAAATATAAAGAATGGAGGGAAAATCATAATTCATCGGAATCGAGTTTAAGTTCAAGTTTAAGTTCAGAATCTGAATTAAGTTTAGAATCTGAATTAAGTTCAGAATCAGAAACAAAATCAGATTCAGATTCAGATTCAGATTCAAAAGAAGAATATGATAATGATAATAAAAATAATATGAAACGAAAATTGAAAAGATGGAATAAGAAAGCAAAAAAAATAGATAAAATTTGTAAAGAAAAAGAGAAGAGAGAAAGAGAAGAATATTTAGAAAATATCAGAAAAGGAATATATAATATAACTTATGTGGCTATAAAAAAGATGAGAGGATTAAGACAAAGAAGAAGAAAAGACCTAATAAATTTAGATTTATATACACACTTGAAAGATGAGGATATTATTTTAAATGAATGGGAAAATAAAAAATTAAAAGTATTTTTAGAATATTTAGAAAAAGAATATAAAAATTATGAATTAGGTATAACTTTAGAAGAATTTAAAACAAATAAAAGAATTCAAAAATGGTATATTTATCATACTTATTTGAAAGGTTTTGATGAAGAAGAATTTTCATATAAATTTTTTGATAAACATTATGATGAGATAGAAGATGAAAAATATAGTTATTATAAGTATGAAGATCCTGAATATGATGGAGATAGTGATTATTCTGAAAAATCAAAAATAAGAAGACAAGAAAGATTAAAATTAAAAAAGGAAAAAATAGATTCAAATTCAGAAGAATCATCTGAAGAATCATCGGAAGAATCATCGAAAGAATCATCTGAAATAAATGAAATGCAAGAAGAATTATCAGAAGAATCAGAAGAATCAGAAGAATCAGAAGAATCAGAAGAATTAGAAGAATCAGAGGAATCAGAAGAAGATGTAAATATAACAACAGATTTATTTGAAAATATAATAAATGAAAATAATAATTCAGATATAAGCGAATCACAAGATGATGAAAATATGACTGAAAATGATGATAATGAATCAAATAATTCAAATAATTATAAATCTATAAGAATTCGTTCAGATTCAGATGAATACAAGCATATATTAGAAGAACCGACTTTAGATGGTATGTCAACAATAAAATCAGATGATGTGCGTTTATATAAAGGATATATAGATGATGAAGAAAGAGCATTTTATATAGAAAGACAACACAATGCACATTTTGAATTATATAAAGAATCATTTGATAATATTGAGATAACAAATGAAGAGAAAGAAAGAATAAAAAAAGCAGTTTTAGAAATACCAATTCAGGAAGCAAGAGATTATCGTGATAATATATTCAAGATTTATTACGATAATGGGTGTAATGAAGGTGCTGATGTTTTTCAAAAATATAAGTTTAAAGTATATTATGTGTATTATGGTTTTTTGAAGAGGTAATAAATTATTAATTTTCATGAATATTTAATAAACTTTTTAGTGAATTAAAATAAAAAGGATACCATTGGTGATAACATTTTCTAGATAATTTAAAAACATTGCGATTATTAAAATGTTGTTGTTTACAATCATTAATACGAATTAATTTGAGATTAAAATTATTAATTTTTTCATTAAAAATAAAAGATTGAGAATTAATACATTGTTGAGAATATAAATAAGAGTAAAAACAATTAAATATATAGTTTAAATAATCTATATTAAAAGAGCATAAATTATAAGCAATATCAGAACAATCATCAACTAATATTTTTCTTTTAGTAGAATTATTTATATTTAAAATAATTCTTTTTTTGGTTATTTCATGAGATAATCTATGATTTATGTCAAATGAATAACTATATCTTTCTTCTTTAGAGTTTAAAAATGGTTTAGTTAAAAAGAATATTTTAGGAAATTTATATCCAATTTGTGAATTAATAAACATAAATTGGTCAAAATATATAGGAAGTATTCTATCAGAAATAGATTTTTTATCATATGAAAGACTAACAAAATCAATATAAAAAAATCCAAAAATAATAAATTTGCCATTTAATTTTTCGTTAAATATTTCTGAACTTAAAATAGTATTTCTATTAATATTATTATCATTAATCCATGCTTTTGAAGCAGTACCTAAAGTAAATATTTTAGACAATAAATCTTTATAATAAATAGAAATATAAAAAGCTATCATTTGTGCTATTTCAGAACCTCTAGAATGACCTAAAAAAATAATGTTATTAAAGTTAATTAATCTTTTAAATATAATTTCATTAATAAAAAATTCAAAAAAGTAAGATGCATTATGTTCTTTATTATAAAAATTATTTAAAAAATCAAGAGAAAAAGGAAAACCCATATTAAAAATAACATAACAATCATTATTAGTAGTATCAACAAAACAATAAAATTTTGTTTCATTATTAAAATAATTTTGAATAGAATTATTAATAATTAATTGAGGAAAATCTAAATCAGATAGAAGTAAAAAGAATTGATTAGAAGTATTATTAGAATTATTTTTAATTTTTAATAGTTGATATTTATTAAATTTTCGTATTAGATTATTAGGTTGATATTTATTAGATTTAAATAATTTAGTTTTAGATTTATTAATATTTTTATTAGAACATAGTAAATTAGAATTATTATTATTGTTGATATTAATTGAATTATTCAAAATATCATTATCAAAATTTAAAATCCATTCATTTAAAAAATGAATATTATTAGGAAAACCCATTTTAATAAAAAAATTGATTTTATCCAAAATTGATAAATTAATAATATATTTTTTATAAAAATTAATAAATTGTTTGATAGAATAAAGTTTATAAAAAAACATATTTTCAATAAAATTATTTAAAATTAAATTGGTATTTGATAAATTAAAATTATATTTATTAAAAAGATGGATAGGAAGAAGATAAAAATTTTGTTTATTATTAGAATTTCTTTCAGTAAATTCATATTTTAATTTTGTACCTAATAAATATTCTTTTTTAGAAAATGAAAATAAATTAAAATTATTGCTTTTAAAATTATTTGAAATACCATTTATATGAGTATGTTTTTTTAGTTTTTGATAAATACTTTTAGGATTATTTTTTTCAATAATTTTATTATTATTATTTTTTTTTGGATTTTTTTCATGAGCATAATGAGCATAATTATTTAATGCATGTTCATAATTATTTTGCATAAAATTTTTTCTTCTTTTATATTGAGCAATTAAATCTATCATTTGAAATTCAGATTTACATAATCCTTTTTCTAATAATCCTAATTGACGTTGTTTTAATGAATTATCTCTAATAATATTTTTAAAAAAGTTGTATATTTTTAAAGATCGATTTACATCAATAGTGTCAGGATTAATTCCATAAATACTTTGAACAAGATTCAATTTTTCATTATATAAATTTAAATAATATGTATAAAATTTAAGTTTATTTTGATTATTCCATTCACTTTCTACTTTTGTTTGAAATTCATTTCTTTTATTAATAATTTCTGATATAATTAAAACTCTTAAATGATATAACATATTTTTAAATGTTTCTTTAAATCTTAATTCAATATTATCTAAAAATAAAGGGAGTATAAAATTATTATAAAAAAAAGGTTGTATAGTTAAAAAATAATTATTTTTATAATATTCTAATAATGAATCATTTTGAAGATTTAATAAATTAGTAATTGGTTGTGGATTTGTAATACTTGTTTGATGATTATTAGTTAGATTATTATTATTAGTACTAATAGATGCATATCTTCCTTTTGTAAATTCAATCGGATTTGTAAATTGTCTATAAACTCTATTTACATTAAGACTCATATTTAAAAGTAAATAATTCTATAATTAAATACTAAAAAAATATAAAAATTAGTTTAATTGAATAAATAATTAAATAATAAAAAAATAGAAAATAGAAAATGCAAGTAAGAATTTACAATTCAAATAGTTTTGAAGATTATATAGATAACAATGAATTAAAACCAACATTTATAAAAAAAATAGATATAAATAAAGAATCTTCGTTAGAAGATAATATAAAAGATTTAGTTGAATTAAAGAATTATGATATATTTATTGATAAAAGGGGTAAAGAAAAGTTAGAGATTTTGAATATAGATGAAGAACAATTAAAAGAGAAGATGAAAGATATAGAATATGAAGAAAATAATGATTATTTAGTATTAATAAAAAATAATAAATTATCTTTAAAAAAATGTCCAATACGGTTTGGTAATATATATATATATATTATTCTTTTAATTCTTTTTGGATTATTATATTTTTTTATAAATTTCAAGAATGGTTTACTTAAAGAATTTAGTGTAAATGTTCCAACTTCTATCAATAATAGTATTTAATACTTTTTTGTGTTCTTTATATTTATTAGTTAAAAATATAAAATTTTTAATTAAATAAGATTTATTTTTAACTAATGATTCGATTATAAAATCAAAAAAATCATTTAATTCTAATTCTAAATTATTATTATTTTCAGTGACAATATTTTCAATATTATTATTTTGACTATTATTTTTAGTAAATTTAGAAGGAAGAATAACACCATTGATATCAGATTTAGCATAACAATTTTTCATAAAATGTCCCTTTTTATGGCATCTAAAACAAACATTTCTAGAATGAAGTATTTCTTTTTGTAGGTTATTAATAGTTTCTTCAGATAATTCAATAGTTGAATAAGAAGCACCTCGAACATTATGAATACCATATTTACTCATATATTGTTTGACGGTTTTATCTTCATCATAACGGTCAAAAGTATTGAAAGAATGAATAAGTTGAATAGGTTTGAAAGTTTTGGTGAAAGTTGAACCATAACCATTAAAATGTTCATTGATTCTAGAATCTAAATTTTTAGTAGAACCAATATAATATTTATTATTTTCACATTTTAGAACGTAAATAGATAACATAATTTTTTTAATATTTAATCTTAAATAAAGATATAAAAAAATAAAAATAAATAGTACGTAAAATTAATAAATAAAAAAATTGAAAACAAAGTGATAATAAATCATAATTTTAAAATAAAAAATAATAATATTTGATTGATAATATCAATAAAAAAAAATAAAAATGAGTAGAACTAGTCGTCAATTTTATGAGTTAAGACAAAAGAATTTTGAATTAAAACAAGAGAATTCAGCATTAAAACAAGAGATTGAACGTCTAAAAGGTCAATTCAGTAGTACACAACGAGAGGTAAAACTATCTGATTTTGATTATGAAACTCCTGAATATGAAAGAAAAATTAAATTGATTCGCTCAGGATATGAGTTTAAATTAAGATTTAAAAGAGATTGTGAAGGAAGATTTTCAGAGATGACAATTGTAGATGATGAAGATGATGATGAAAACATTAAATTTGATGTATATGAAGATGATGATTTTGATTCATCAGCATTGAAGTATAATTTGGAGACATCAGTAGATGTTGAAAAAATGGTAGAATCAGGGATGACATTTGGAAGATATTATGTTGATGAACAGGAACTTATGTTGATTGATAAATCAATTGATTCTTATAGATTTGAAGTAGTAGTTCGTTCATCATCGATATGTGATACTGTTATGAGGATTAAACAGGTGGATAATTATGTATTCATTTCTGGATATAGAACTCCTCCTTTACATGATGCAAGTGATTTATACAGTTATCCAATTGGAAGTTATGTATTGGTCTTTAATGATTTTGACTCAGAATCAGATTTATCCAGTATTGAGAAGACAGAAGAAGATGATGAAGAAGAAGATGCATGTTCGCAAAGCGACAGCCAATGCAACTTTGTTGCGGAAGAAAATGATGCATTTTCGCAAAGCGACAGCCAATGCAACTTTGTTGCGGAAGAAGATTTAAATAATTCAGAAGTAGAAGATGATGCAGATGATGCAACGTATTCTGATTATGAAAGTCCTCGAAAGAGAGTTAGAAAAGAAGATTCTGCTTAATTATACAAAAATTATAAATAAAAAAAGTGATTTAAATAAAAATGAATATATTTAAATATATATATTAAAAAAAATAAATTAAAGAATGAGTGAATTATATATGAACAATATATTATTAAACGCAGAATTAATGATTAATAAAATGATGAATAATCCAATTATGATTTATTCATTAGTAGTGACAACATTAAAAACAATGAGATGGTATTATGTTGAAAAACCAGAAAAAACAAAATTATTAGTAAGTTATTTATTTTCAACAACATCGAGATATATATTTTTCCCGATATATTTAATATCAGATTCATTTGAATTTTCAGTAGAAATCCATAATTATTTAATGAATAACAATATTAAATTGATATAGATTAAATAAAAATTATTTTTTATAATAAAATTACTCTAACAATATTGAAGAGTAATAGTTTTAATAATAAGCAAAGAAATAATAATGCAAAAATTCAAAAATTGAACGAATGTTCCGATAAATTTAGTATCAAAATTATTTTGATAGAAAAAGGCGCATAAAGCGAATCGAGTCATCCATTGAATCAATGAAAAAAAGAAAATCATATGTTCATTAAAAGAAGTATAATATCTTTGAATATGTTCAGGATATTTGATAGAAATGGATATAGTAGTACAAGTAAAAGATATTATAGTACAAATAATTCCATTTAAATCGTTCTTTTTTTGAACAAAAAAGTAAAAAAATAAGCTGATAAAATCGATAATAATAAGATGAACGAGACATTTAGAATAGAATTTAAATAATAATTTGTCTTTATCTTGTTCAGGGTCATTATTATTTTCATTATTATCGAAACCGATAACACTAAATCTAGAAAATAAATTAATAGGTTGGGTGTTATTATTATTATTATTGGTTTCTCTTTGAATATTTAGACCTTCTTCAATATTAGTATTATTTAAAATAATATTATTATGAATATTAATATTGATAGGTACTATTCTGTTATTATTATTAAAAAAAAGATTAAATCGATTATGTTGATTAAGTTGATTAATAGATTGAATAGTATTTTCTGTAAAATTCTTTCTACATTGGCAACAATTAACATTACCTCTATTAAAATAATTTAATAAACATTCTTCATGATAATAAATATTAATACAATCAGAACAAGGTGTATTAATACTATTAATTTTATTTAAATTTTGTAAACAAATAATGCATTCTTTTGTATTAGTATTATCAGAATCTGAATAAATTTTAGGTTTAAAAAGATTAAACATACTTTTTTTATAATAAATATAGTAAAATAAGGTATTATATATAAATAATTCATTTTTTTTAAATAATAGTAAAAAGTGTTAAACGTAAAAAAACTTTTTTTAATAAAGTGATAAAAAAAATAAAAAATGATTTAAAAAAATATAATTATAAAAATATAACAGAAAATAGATAATATTTATCAAATAATATTCGATAAAAAGAATATAATGAAAAGAGATAATAAAAGGAAGGAAGATGAAGAATATAATGGAGATAAAGATTTAAGATATTTTAATTCATTTAGTGAATTAACATTTATATATGGAAGTTTACAAATATTATCAATATTGTTTATAGGATTATCATATTTATTAGATAAGAAGTTTAATTATTTGAATAATCGTATACGAGATATATTTATGGTGACAGATATAATATATTTTTATGTTTTTCAAGACCTGATATTTAACTATAAAGATTATAGTACGAACAAATTGTTAGGTTTAATGATTTTAATGGTACATAAATTATGTGTATTTGTATTATTATATTTTAGTAATGATAAAATAAATGAATACAAATTTCTGATATTTGGTACAACGGTACAATTAATAGTACCGATATCGGTTGAATTTTATGTAATATCAATATATTTATATCAAATATTTATTAATTATTTAAATAGACCAATTTTACCGCGATAAATAAAAATAAAAATTATAATACGAATAATTAGGATAAATTATAAAATGGAAGGTATAAAGATATTTCACAAGGATAATTTTTTAGAAAAAGATGAAGCGGATAAATTTGAGGAAGGTATAAAAAATTTACCGAATAATTGGTTTGATTATTGTTTATTATCAAGAGGTCATGAATTTGATACTAAATTCTTTAATTATAATGAAGGGATAGAAGATTCAGAAGAGTTTAAAGAGATTGAGAAGAAGTGTAGAAATTCGTATACGGATGGATTTTTTGCATATAAATTTCAAAGAACAGATAGACCACATCATCTTGATTGTTGGTGTAAATTATGTGATTTAAATAAATATTTTAGATCGGAAGAGGTATTTAGGAAGATATCGGAAATCATAGGGGAAGAAGTAGATATAATAAATGAGTCATTTATATCGAAGTATAAAAGGGGTGATTATTTAACGATACACCATGATGCAAAAAAGGGTGATTATGCATTTATATATCAATTAACGAAAGATTGGAATCCGGTATATGGTGGTTTATTGCATTTTGTAGATAATAAAAAGGTATATAAAACGATAGTACCGGAATATAATAGTATATCAATATTTAAGATAAAAGATACACCAAATACTGACCATTTTGTATCAGAGATAACAGTAGATAAAACGAGGATGGCATATACTGGATGGTTTTCAGTAAAGAACGTAAATGAAAATAAAGAATAGAAATAAAAAACTGAATATAAAATAATTAGATAGATAAATACATGAAAAGATAATAAAAAATAGTTAATTAATTAGTTATTTAGGTATAGAACGTAAATAAATAAAAATGACTGAAGTATCAACCAATGAAATAAGAGTAGTATCTGATATGAAGGATTGCGAAAACAAGATAATTCAGTTAGATAATAAATTTATGATTGGGGATATTGAGATATATGCACATGACGATATTTTTTTTTATGGTAAAATCAATCAATATGAATATTCGATTGATAAGACAACAACAGAGATTTACATTAAAAATGTAGATACAGATGAGTGGCAACCACTAAATAATCAACAAGAACAAGTAGTTGATGAGAATATGATGGCATTATTTGTAGAAAATAACAATTTGAAAATGCAATTAATGATAATTAATGGGGAGAATATGAGACTTCAGAATGAAGTTATTATGCCACTTCAGAATTCATTAATGCAAGCGAATTATACAATTCAGACTTTAAATAATACAAAAGGGCATCAAATGTCTCAAGGTTATGTATCAAAGATTCAGAAGAAGAATGTAGAGATGTCACAATATATAGTAGAATTGAAGAATGAGATTGTAAATTTGAAGATGGAGAATGAGAAGAAGGATAATTTAGTTGAAAGACTAAACAAGACTTCTAAACCAGTAAAAAATGAGGAGATTGAGAAGTTAAAGACGAAGATTAATTATCTAGAACAAACAATTGAATCGAAGAGTGTTGATAATAAAAGATTAACAGAAGAGATAGAGAGGTATGTTTTAGAATTAAAGAATAAGAGTGAAGAGATTCAATCTAATTCATTAGAGATTAATAAGAAGAATGAGAGGATAACAGAATTAGAGGAAACTTTAATTAGGATTCAGAAGGAGAATGAAGAGATTCAACTTAAAATGAAGAATTATGAAAAGGTTAAAACTCAAAATACGGCTTTAAGAACTTCGAATGAAGATAAGGAGAGTATGATTCAATCTTTACAGAGTAGATTATCGAATCAGGATAGAGAGATGAATAAAATGAAATCATCGATTCCTCAACAGGTATCTAAACAAGTAGAAAATGAAGTCTCAGAGAGGATGACAGAAATCAATAAGGAACTGAATAGACTTAGAACGAATATGACACAGAAGGAGGGTGAATTAAAAGCTCAACAGAATGAGAATAAGAAGTTGAATAAGAAGTCAAAACAGCAAGAAGAGGATATGATTCTAATTAATACAGAATTAAGTTCGGTAAAATCGGAATTATCTAATATTGAAAATAAATATTCAGGAAAACTAATTGAAAGAGAGAATCATATTAAAGAGTTAATAATTGATATTGAGAAATATAGAACATTGTATAAGAATGCAACCTCAGTCGAATTAGTAAAGAGAACGAAGGCACTTAAAGATACTGAAGCAAATTATCTGGTGATGATTCGAGAGATGGATTTACAGAGAAGTAGACTTCAGTATGAGTGTCAAGTGATGAAAGAAAAATATGAACAATCTGAACAGAGATACAATGATATTTATGAGAAATGGAGAGAAAGTAAGAGACGCGGAAGAGAGAATGGTGAAAGAAATATTAAACCAGTCGATTTGAGTGTTGAAGATGAATCTGAAGTAGAAGTAAAGTCTGAGTGTGATGATGAAAAGGAAGATAATTAAATATTATTTTTTTAAATTATTATCACAAAAAATTATAAAAAAACCCCTTTTTCTTTTTAGGAAAAAGAAAAAGCCGTTTACGGGAAAAAGAAAAATAATATAAAATATTTTTTTATTATTCAAATCATTATAAAGTATTTATTATAAAGTATTTATTATAAAGTAATCATGTAAGGTGACTAAAATCTCCTTTGCTAACAGGAAAAAGAAAAAAAGCTGAATGGGATTAAAAGGGAAAACAAAGAGTTTTCCCTTTTTTAAGAAATATTAAATTCTTGTAAAATAGAATTAATATCAATATTATCATTATTAATATAATGAATATAATAAAAAATATCATTTCTAATTAATTCATCAGGTAAATTTAAATAATGTAAATCATTAGATATTTTTTTAATAATCATTTTGTGATAAGAATTTAATAAAATAGAATATCCTTTATGAAAACCAATAATATTATATTTTTTAAATTTTTGATTTAATTCAAAACTATACATATAGTCGTGACAATTATTTAAATCGACAAATTGATTTTTGAATAAAACAAGTTGTTCGCGAAGATATTCTAAATTATATTTTTGTAAATATTTTACAATATTATTAAGAATCATAATAGTATCTTGGTCAGCTTTTTTATTATTCATATTATATAACTTCATATTAGTTAAAACTTCAATAATAGGTGATGTTTTAAATACTTTAAAAGGTGCTTCTAATTTATTATTTTTAATATTTTGATTATTAAAACCAAAAAATTGTCTGGCTTCTCCGACTAAACAAAAATCAAAATTATCACAAATAAATTTTAATAAAATATTGCGTTCTTCAATTATATCTAAATCAAAAGAATGATTATTTAATAAATAAAGAGCAGCATTATGTAAATTTTTATTAATAAGATAAACTAATAAATTAATATCAAAATTTTTATCATTTTTAACTTTGATAGAATAAATATCTTTAGGAATTTTAATCTTATTATTAACTAAGTGGTTGATAATAATATTAAAATTATTTAATACAATATTATTATTATGAATAATATAATTAAAATTAAAAATACTAATATTATTTCTATAAATATCTAATATATATTGATAATCTTTATTTTCAAATAGACTATCACAAACATATTTAAACAAATTAGGATAAGTTTTATTATTAATTAAATAAAATAATCCAGGTAAACCTTCATAAGATAATTCTTTGTAATTAATTTTACAATTATTTAGTATTAAATCTAAAGTATTATTTTTATGACGAATAGTATTTTTACAAAAGTGTATAAATAAACTTTCATTATGTGTTAAATTATCACCAAAATAATCCATTTTTAAATTAACTTTCTTATTGAAATCTAAATCGAAATTTAATTTTTCTAATAATAGAACACATTGATTATCGTCACAACTAGAAAATATAGCAGGATAAATAATATTCATGCCATCTTTATTTTTAAGTTTAATATGGTTATTTTCATAATTAATTAATTTATTAAAAATATTATTAGAAAGATTATTATGATAATTTATATTAAAATTCCTAAATATATCCAGAAGAACTGAATTATTAAAATTATCAAAATGATTAAGATAGGATAAATCAATATTATTTAAAATGAATAGTTTAAAATCACTACCAATTTTTTTATTTTTAAAGATAATACTTACCATAGAATCATTATTTTTATTAATAACATTAAAGTTAATATTAGATAAAAAATTATCTTTTAAAAAGTCGTTATTGATATATAAATTTTTATTCAAATTAAAAATATCATTATTTAAATAATACAAAATGTTATTTCCATTATTATCAATATGATTAATATTTAAATGTTTAATATCAACATTTTGAATGACTTTATATAAATTATCATTTAATCTAGAATTATTTTTTAAAATATACATAATAGGAGTGATTCCTTCGTAATTAGGTATAGAAAATAAATCAAAAAGATTAAATTTTTCAATAAATTTAAAAAGGTTATCTTCTAATAAATAATTATTTTTACACATAAGATTGAGGAAAGTATTTCCGTCATTATCTTGATTGTATAAATTTAAATCATTAATATTATTTAAATTAATATTATTAAATAAAACATCATCTTTCTTGGCTCCCAAAGGAGCAGAAAGATTGGTCAGTAAGACGTCAAAAATCACACAAATTTTATTAGATAAAGTGGATTTTTCGAATCTATTTTTAAATTTGTATTTAACATCGAATAATAAGTTTAAAAAAGTTTTATTATCTTGATTAATTTGTTTAAAATTAAGATTATCAAAATGATTTAATAATAAAGTTAAAATTAAAGAATAATGTTCATTTAAATTTAACATCATTAAAAGTGTATTTCCGTACATATTAGTAAATTCTAAATTGAAAAATCTATTTAAACCGGTAAAATCTTCAATTAATTCATTATTTTTAGTTCTAATAGCAATCATTAATGGAGTAGTATATTTTTCTTTTTCAAAAAAATCTCTAACTTTATTTTGATATTTAAGTTCAAAAATATCACTATATTTTTCATCAAATATGCATTCATTGCTTAGTTTGGTATTATTAGGGTCAAAATTAATTAAATCTTCATACCATTCTTCGCATAACTCTTCAAATGTATTGTTTTCGTTGTTCATTTTGATTTTTAAGTTAAAAAATATTTAGTACAATATTTTACAAAATAACATTAAATTATAATATATTTCATTTTTTTATAATATCTTTTTACGTTATAATTTTTTATAAATAATTTATTATCTAATTAATCTTTAGACAACGTTGAGCAAACCTGATAATATCTGATTCAGTTGGATCGTAAATAGACTCTTCTGAATGAGCATTCATAGCATAATATTGTTTAAAAACAAGAGTTTTAGCTAAAGTCCATGGTGTAGTGGCAAAATTTGTCTCACTTTTATATAGAAAAGAGGTATTTTTAGAACCAGTTTTAATATTTTCGATGTAGATATTTTCATCACCATTAGAAGAGAATCTAAAATTATCACCAAAATTCTGTTTTAAAATCATAACAACTTTGTAAATATCAATCTGAAAATTAGTACCTTTAGTAGGTATAGGACTAAAAACCTTGAGTTGAGGTCCAGTAGTTTGCATTTTTAACTATATTATTTTATATATTTTAATGTAAAATAATATTGGTATTTAAAAAAATCAATTTTTATTTATAATTTAACGTAAATTTAATTATTAATAATTCTTTTGAAGATAAATTCATTAGAAAAATCAATATTATTGAATACTTCATCTTCATCAATGATATCGGGTAATTGAATACCATTAATTAATTCTTGGTTATGACTATTTAAAAAATAGTATTTTACTTCAAAATTTTTAAATAAAGTGATATATATTTTAACATGTTGATGGTCAGATGATAATTGACAAATAGTTGATAAATAATTATCACCAATTCGAATATAATTTTCATCAGATTCATTAATAGCGAACCATCCAATACAAGAAGTATCAAAAAACTTAGTACTTTTTGAAGTGATAAGTTGTTGAGAAGCTAGATTGTATTTAGGCGCTCCATATTGTCTAATTAATCCAAAGATGATATCATCAATATTAGTATTTTCAATAATATTTTCAATTCGAATAATCATGTTATTATCGTTAAAATAAAGTTTAAAAAGATAATTGTGAATATCTAAAATGCGATATTGTTCATTAGTTGAATTATCGGTGATAATATCACCAAGAGTAATATCACTTCTAAAATAATTAGTATATTCTTGTTGAATTTCCATTTTTATTTTTTTTATATTTTAATATATTTTATTATAATTTAATAAAATTAAATATTATATAATATATTATTCATTTTTTTTTAAATACAATATATGAATTAAACGTAAAAATTAACTAAATAGTACTTAAAAAAATATATAATAATATTATATAAAATAGATAATATATAATTAATAAATAAAATGATGCAAACATTAAATAAAATATTTGGAAGAAGTAAAGAATTAGCATTAATTCCTTTACAAACAACGATAACAATGCCTTCAAAAGAGGAACTAGAAAAAGCTAGATTAGAATACAAATTGAATGAAGACCAGAAGTTAAAAAATGATTGTGAATATATGATGAATTTATTGAATAAGACATTAAATGATTCAATAGATGCAGGAGAAAGAAAATATATTATAAATAAAATAGATAAAAGTAAAATAAATGATTATAATAATATAACAATTAAAAAATGTTTACAATATGAAAAGTACATGGAAGAGTTAAATGAAAGAGATGTAAAATTTAAAATAGTTAAAACATCGAGTGAAGATTGTGATGTGACTTATAATAGAGAATCAAAAGAATTAATGATATATACTAGATGGCCATAAATTAATTTATTTTTTATCCACTTCTTTCAATTATTATTTTAACAAATTAAAATAATTCTTCAAACATATCAAAAGATTTTGGTAAATTATGGATATTAAAATGGTATTGATTATTTTTTGTTAAATCAACAAAAACGAATTTAACATTATCAAAATCTAGATAATAACCATATGAAGCATCATATTGATATTCAGAATAATGTTTATCCATAATAATAATATATCCAGATTTAAGCATTTTTTGAAGTTTATTAGTAATTTCGCTATTCATAAAACCATAAATTGCATCCATACTATTTAATGTTAATTGATTATTAACAATTCTGAATAAAGTATTATTCCATTTAGAAATAACAATATAAAAAAAATTCAATATTTTATTGTGGTCTTCAATTGTAAGTTTATTATCAAAATCCTCATCATTTTCAATAACTACAATATTTTCTAATAAATTTTTCCATTCATTAAATAATTTATTTTTAACCATAAATTTAATTTCTTGTAAAATATCATTTCCTAATCTGTCAGGTTGTGAATCGCAACGATTATGAACAAGATAATATTTACCTTTGTAAAAAAAACCGAAAAATCCTTTTGTTCCCATTATAGTATTTATATATATAATATATATTTTTTTAAATTTTAAAATAATTCAATTTTTTTTATAATTAATAATTTATAATATTGATTGTTTTACATATTGCCGTAAATGCGGGACTTGTAAGCACCACAATCAGACCAATTCCATCCAGCTGAATAATTTGTAGGCATCATATACTCATCATCGATATTAATACCATTATTCCTCCACTTATTGATCTGAGAATGAACCAATGAACGCTCTCTCTTGTGAAGAGGAATCATGCTTTTCACATGAAACTTATCACGACGACCCTTGGTTCTATTCTTGAGACGGTACTTGACCTTTTTCTCTCCATACGTCTTAATATCATCAAAAATGGAAAAGTCCTCATCTGGTTGGAAATTCTGCATTTTATTTTATTGTAACTTTAGATTAGATGTTAATTAACAAATAGTCTTTCCTGTTAAATTTATTTTAATAGTAAAAAAAAATTCAATTTAAAAAAAATATTTCAATTTTTTTAATATTTTTTACGTTTTAATTAAATTTATAATTTTTATTAATAATTTTTATCTAGAATTACGAAGTTGAATGAGAGCCAAAGCAGCTTGCATTTCACTAGTAACATCTTCTTGAACTTCTTCTTCACCATCAACTTTATGAATAAAATCTCTAGGATGAATATAAAAAAAGAGGTTAAAGAAGTTTTCAAGGTGTCTAAAAATATAATCTTGATTTTTCATCATAGTTCGACCATTAACAATTCTAAAAAGAGGTTTAACAAATAACTCTCTATCGGATGGTCTAATATTAAATTGTTTTAACCATAATAAATTTTGGAAATGGCTAAAAATAACATGATAAATATCATTAATACCGTCACTAGAACGAATATTGTACTTTCTATTAAATCTATCCATTGTTTCAATATTATTTTTCAAACCTCTAATCATGTTCAAACATCTACCAGAGATTTTAGTTCCACATTTAGTTTCAATGAACTTAATAATATGTTTCTCTTGGCAAAAGTTAATAATATTGATTGGGTATTTTGTCTTTAATTTAACTAAAACATAGTATAGTATCTGATTAAATAAAGTTGTACTGCGTTCAGGTGTCTCTTCACCTATTATTCTAAATGTAGGATATCTGAAAGAAGTATCAAATTGAAGTTCTTCTTTAAGAACATCTTTAAGACATCCTATAAGGTTATCGTCTTTATTGTAAGAATCGCAAAAATCCGAAACAAATTGACTAATGTCAAATGAAGGAAGTTTTACGTGTTTTACAGTAATACCATCAATAAAAGTAATAACACTTTCATCACCATTCGGTGAATCTACGTATTGATAATTTGGCATATTAAAAAACAATATGAATTTAGAACATTATATAAAAAAATAAATTTAGATGATAATTTATTCAAATTTTTTTAATTAATAGTTTATTTTTAACTTAAAAAAATAAATCAAAAATAATTTATAATAAAAAGAATAAAAATGGAAAATAAAGAATTAATAATTGGAAAAGTTTATAAAATAAAAGATATAAAAAATGAGAAAAAAGAAGAAGCATTAAAATATTTTGAGGAGTATTTAGAGAATATAGATATTAATAAAATAACATCAGATTATTTTGAGTTAATTGATAAGTATTTAGAATTAGAATTAAAAAATAATTTAGTAGGAGAAGTAAAATTTGGTTATCCTATTTTATTAGATACTATTTATATGGATTATGAAACAGAAGTAAATAAAATAAAAAAAGATATGCAAGAAAAGTATGGGTATATACCATTTAATGAAGGTGGATTTTATACAGAATATAAAAAAAGGAAAGAATATTTTAGTAAGAATTATGTAAAATACGTAGAATATTTATTGAATTTATATCCTGATAGTTATTTATTTGGAGAAGATTTATTTTTAAACTCAGGATTTCCATCAAAAAGTTTACCATGGTTATTAAGATGTATTATACCAAAAGAACACAATATATATCAATATGGAAAGAAAGGTATAGATTTTGAGGAATTATTGAGATTAAAATTCCCAGATGTTGAAAAAATAGAGTTTAATGATAAATTTTATAGAATTTATTTTTAGTTTAATTTTTAACGTAAATAAGAATTAAATTATAAAAAAATGAATAAATTTATAATAGATTAATGATTAATGATTAAAACAAGGATTATCAAAAATAATATGATAAATATATTTTATGTTTTATTAATATTAATATTATCATTTATATCGATAATGTATATGACGTATAAAAGATATAAAAGATTTAATTATATAAAAATACCAAATAATGATGAATTAGTATAAAAAAATGAATAATATTTAAATTTAAAACCTAATAAGAAAATTATAAATAAAAAAATCATTAAAAATGACGGAAAATTGTAAACAATATTTTAATGATAATGATTTAAAAACAATAAATGATTATATAGAAGAAAAGGATAATAATCATCGATTTTTGAATATTTATTTTAATGAAAATAATCAATTAATTAATGATTATTTTTTAGAAAGTATGAAAAAAGAGTATAAAGATGATTGTTTAGTATTGAGCGAAGAAGAATTAGAAGAATTTGAAAGAGTTGATAGATTAATAGGAATGACACCCGATTTATTTGGAGAAATTGAAAATGACGAACCTGAAAATAATATGAATGACGAAGATAATTTTCATGAAAATCATGTTATATGGGAGAATTATTTAAATTTATTTAATGAAAAAAAGATAGTAATTTTACCAAGAATAATAAATAAAAAAAATAATGGTATATTTAAAATGATATTAA
>JACCEB010254463.1_pt1 | contig 31424 bp, 24 predicted proteins | sample 7454761 | NCBI WGS metagenome assembly JACCEB01 (sample SAMN15323454, study PRJNA562643) | freshwater metagenome | isolation source: river surface water | place: USA:Blue River Watershed | collected 2017-08-18
GCAACAGATGTAGGTACAAACCGTGCCTATAATGATGGTGCAGTTAACCTATCTTGGGATCTACCAGCAGCATCTCCACCAGCAACCTTATACACAATCACAACAAGTCCAACCACGACTACTCAAACAACAGCAAATAAAACATTTTTATTTCAAGGTTTAGCGTCTGGTACAGCTTATACATTTACAGTTATTGCAAGCAACGCTGCTGGAAATTCTTTACCAGCAACTGCTAGCGCAACAGCTACAACAGTTCCATCTTCTCCAAGAAATGCAAGCGCATCAAGCCCATCAAACAACTCAGATAGAGTTGTCTGGGATGCACCTGCATCAGATGGAGGAAAAGCTGTATCAAGCTACACAGTAGTTTCTACAGATGGACCTTCTTACACAAACTCTGTATCTCCAAAAGATATTCCAGAAACAGGTAATACAACTCAGAGTTATACAATTTATGCATTAAACGCAAACGGAACATCACTTGGTACTAGTACTAATAGCGTTACTACATTTACGCCGCCGTACTTCCCACCATTCTTCCCGCCTCACTTCCCACCATTCTTCCCACCATTCTTCCCACCGTATTTCCCACCATTCTTCCCACCTCACTTCCCACCATTCTTCCCGCCATTCTTCCCACCGTATTTCCCACCATTCTTCCCACCACACTTCCCACCATTCTTCCCACCATTCTTCCCACCGTATTTCCCACCATTCTTCCCGCCTCACTTCCCACCATTCTTCCCACCGTACTTCGCATTCACACCACCGTACTTCCCACCATACTTTAGCGGATACCCATACTTCGCATTCACACCACCGTACTTCCCACCATACTTCGCACCACCACGGTTCGGATTTAGATACTAAAATAAATTTAAGTGGGGCTGGCAACAGCCCCACTTAAATGATATAATTATTGACAGGAGAAAAAAATGGCAATTGCAGAAAATTCATATGCTTTCGTTTCAAATAATATTGTTATAGGAACAGTTACATTAGATCCAGAAGCACCTTCTTACGATAGAAAAAAGGCTGGCTTTGAAAATACAACTTGTGTTATTGATATAACAGATAATGAAGAGGCAAGAATTGGCTCAACATGGGATGGCACATCATTTACACATGATGACAGCGAACCAGCACATATAGTAGAGGGACAGCATAGATTTGCTTTTATTTCTGACAATAAAATCTTTTTTATTAAAAGAGTTATGTATGTAGGACAAGGAACAATACAAGCATTTTTAAAGGCTACAAATGACGGAATCTCAGTTCACCCAATAACATCTGAAACACTCCCAGAAATTGGAAGTGCTTGGAACTAAATTAATTTTTTTATTAATTTAACTAATAGTAGAAAGAAGTAATTAATGTCAAATATTGGATACTCTTCAAAAGAAGAGCTATTTCCTGGATTATGGCTATATCGTGATGTTTTAAAGCCAGAAATTAATGCTATTGAAAGAGTTGAAAATACTCTAAAAGAAAGTAATGGACTTTATAACTGGAAAGAAGCAACTGTAGGATACAGGGAAAAAATTCCAGAGTATCGTGATTGCTACGATTTTAAATTAAAAAAGATGGACTACCCAGGCAAAGACAAATACATGACTGAATTTGATAGCATCTGGCAAGATCTTTATGATGCTCAAAAAGTTGCTTTGGACGACTATTCTAAGTTTTACAATATTGATATGAAATATTGGGAAGCCATGAACTTTATTAAGTATGGTCCAGGACAACACTTTGCTGAGCATGCTGATCATGGCTGGTCGTACATTGCTACAGTCTCAATGGTTGGATATTTAAATGATGATTATGAGGGCGGAGGCCTAAGCTTTGGAAAAATTGGCATTGAGGTAAAGCCAAATGCTGGTGATTTATTTATCTTCCCATCAACATATTTATTCTCACATAGAGCTATGCCAGTTTTAACTGGAACAAAATATTCCTTAGTAACAATGACTGATTATAATGATGCCGCACATTCGCCAGAATTTTATAGACAGCATGCCACAAATCTTTCATTAAAAGATGACGAGTACTAATGCACACATTTGATGTCTACCAAACAAGACCAAACTATGGAAAACTTGAACCTCTAGGAATAAAAAGATCCTGGATGGATGAAACCTTTAATGCACATGCATATAAATGTTTTCCAGTAAGTCTTTCAAATGGTCTTGGTTGGGGGATATCTTTCCCAGAGGATATTAGTTTTATATGGGACGGAATTTCTGATTCACAGTCAGACCATGTAAAAATTCTTTCAGGTGAAAAGTATGCACATAATACAAGAGGAAATGCAACAATAAGTTTTAATACTGGCCTATTATTTAGAACAGAAGAAAATCTTAGCATAATGGGAATGCCAGTACCTAATCAATTTATAGATGGGGCACACCCATTTACTAGTTTAATATCAACTTCATTTTTTAAAGGGGAATTCCCAGTAGCATGGAGAGTCACTAGACCAGATACTGTAATTACAATCAAAGCTGGTACCCCAGTGATATCTATAATGCCAATATCTTTACAAGAGCTAAATAATTCAGAGGCAGTAATGCGTGATTTATTTGAACTACCACCAGGGTTTTTTCCAGATGAAAAATATGGAGATATTGTTTATGAAATAAATAAAGCTGGTAAGTGGACAAACTTCTATAGAGACGGTGTAGATCATTATGGAAATAAAATAGGTGACCATGAAGTAAAAGCTTTAAGGTTAAAGGTTAATGACGGAAAGCCAGTGGCCTGCAGTGACAAATAAAATAACATTTCATTCTAATAAGATATATAACAAAAAAGATGGAACCCATGCGCCATCACCAATGAGCAAATCACTTGCAACGTGGTGGCAAGATGCAAGTATTTATATAAAAGATCCAAATGGAAACCCATATATTAATCCAGACGGCATAACAAAGGTTATGTCCTACAAATCCTGCCCAGCACTTCTTGATATATTTACAACTGGTTACGCATTACTTACCCCATGCGATATTGAATTTTATGAAAAGCGTGGAAGAACAAAAGTAAAGACAGATGTTGGCTTTGAAGATTTTGTTGGAGAACGAGCAAAGATGGAAGGGTTTGTAACCCCAGCAGGTTATGATGATGACCATTTTCATTGGTATGCAAACTGGGCACCAGTCCTTCCAGAAGGATATAGTGCAATTTATCTGTCACCAGTTAATAGATTTGATTTACCATTTTTAACGGTGGCTGGTATAATAGATAGTGATAAGGTAACAAACTCAGGACTTATCCCGTTTTTCTTACAAAAAGGGTTTACAGGCGTAGTGCCAGCAGGCACACCATACATGCAAATAATTCCTTTTAAAAGAGATGATTGGGAAATGGATCTTGTTTTTAGGACAGCAGAAGAAATTTTACAAAAGCACAAAGAGACAGCAGATACATTTAGATCACCAGATGGTGGAGTCTATAAGAAGAAGTTTTGGTCAAAAAGAAAATACCAATAGGAGAAGAAATGCAAAAACAAGTAAACACAAACAAAGAGCATAATTATAAAGAGCTTACATCAATTACGCCTTCTGGTTTTTTTGGTGATTCTGTAGACAATATTGTTGAGCTAAAAAACTTCTTAACTGAAGAAGAAAAACAAAGATTAACTGAGTTTGCATTCAACAACAAGACATGGGACATAACAGAGTCACATTTTAATGAAAACGGTACAGTTATATATGATGCTGGCGTATGGGCTGATAGAGTATGTACAAGACGCTCAATGGAAATATCTCATGATCCATCAATTGTTCATGTAGTAGAAGGTCTTATTACAAGACTTAAAGTAGAAGTTGATAAATTTTTTGATGTTGATGTACAAGCAACAGGCCCAGCTATTGTAAGATGGCCAGTTGGAACTAGACAAGATCCTCATGCAGATAAAGAACTTCACGAGGGTCCAGATGCTGGAACACCTAATGATTTCCCACATTATGATATTGCATCAATATTTTATTTTAATGATGACTATGAAGGCGGAGAATTATTCTTTCCAATACAAGGAATAGAATTTAAGCCAAATGCTGGATCCGCATACTTTTTTCCAGGAGACAGACATTATGTTCATGGAGTAAGGCCAATTATTTCTGGAAACAGATACACCTCACCATTCTTCTGGAATATATTAAAGCATACTGGAGAGAGACAGCCATAATGGAAATAGAATATAGAGAAGTTTATCCAAAAGTTTTTGTATATAGCAATATATTTAAAGACCTAGACTCTTTTCTAAATGTAATAGTAGAGTCAGAAAAAAATCCTGAAGGATCAATGATCTTTCCTTGGGAGGATTGGTATACATTTGGTTTAGAGGCAGACAACTTTATTCGTGATGCCGAAGACACTCCAAGAGTTATAAAAGAAAAAGAAGCCTTAGAAGAAATAGAAAGAGTATTTTTTACAGTAGTTGATCATTATTTTGAAAAACATAACGTTGAATATTCATTTGATACATTTGTAGATACAGTTGACGGTAAAACAAAAAATAAATGGCAAAAAATGGGGCCTTCAATATGCAAGTATAACCCAGAGACTGAAGTAGCATTAGACCTTGCAATGCATTACCATACAGACTACCAAGTAGAAAAAAGAGATGCTAGAGGATATAATTTTTCTGTAACTGTAACAATGTATCTTAATGATGATTACGAAGGTGGCGGAATTGATTTTTATGTAAACGATAAATTATTTTATTACAAGCCAAAAGCTGGAGACGTAATTGTTTTCCCAGCGGGAGATCCTGGATTTTTAACAGAAGGGGATGAGCTATATCATCACGGAGTTAGAAAAATTATTGGTTCGCCAAAATACTTTATAAGAAATAATATGCTCAGATTTAATGAGGGTACTGAAGAATGGATTAATAATCAGCAACTTTATGGAGAAGAAATATGGGCACAGATGGAAAGAGAAAGATGGAAGCGGGACAGAGCAAATGGAGTTTATCAACAGATAACTAGAGAAACAGTATCGAAAGCGAGAAGACTAAATGATGTATAATCTTGATGGTAAAAAAGTTTTAAAAAATGATATAGTTATATATGAAAATTTTATATCACCAGAACATTGTGACGCAATATTAAAGTATTGGGAGCACTCAACAGAAAAAGGTACACTGTCTTGGGGACCCATTTCTTTTTATGAGTCATTTTCATCAAACCTCCCAGAAGATAGCGACATGCTTGAATTTGGACTACCAGAAAACTTTTTTGCAGAGTTAGAAAAGGGAATACAGGAAGCAACAGCAGATACCAGAGGCAAGCCAGTTAGAAAGGTTAGCTACCATGCACAAAAGTGGATTGAAGGCGCATTTGCTGGATTCCACTCAGACAATAGCCCACTGGATACTCCAGACTACAATGCTTTTGAAAGAAGTAAGATGGCAACCTTCCTTTATTTAAATGATGATTTTGAAGGTGGAGAATTAAACTTTAGAGATCATGATATAAGAATTAAACCTAGAAAAGGCCTGCTAGCAGCCTTTGAAGGAGGACACCATAATATACACGAAGTTCTTGTTATAGAAAAAGGAACTAGATACACAATTGGTTCGTTTTGGGATTTTGAAGAAGTAGAGTACTCAGATGAAACTAGAGCAAGATGGGAAACAGAAATTTCTGAAGCAAGAGTCCAGCAGGCAAAAGATGCAGAAGAGTGGGCAAAAATGAGAGAAAGAGGAGAAAGGCTTTTGCCTGGTCCAGGAGTTTCAAGTAAACCAGCAAAAGAATATATGAATGATGAAGCATGAAATAGTATACGACAAAATAGTTTACTTTGAAGATGCTATTCAGAATCCAAAAGAATGGCTTTCTAAGATAGACAGTGTGGATAATTCATTTATATCAGCATGGCTGCCATGGGAAGCAAACTCTGAACAAAAATATGTTTACGGAGAAAGAAAGTTTGTTGGAGTAAAAGAAGATAAAAATAACCCAATAGACCCAGAGTCAGAAGAAATTATTATGGAAATTATAGATGCTATGTATGCATGTGCCGAAAAATATGCTGAAATATATAGCATTGAAGATAAAATCAACATAGGCAAAATTTTTGTTTTAAATAAGTATCGTGAAAATGAAGAGATGGGCCAGCATACAGATTGGAACGAAGATCAAAATACATTAGAATATTCTTTTGTAGTTTATTTAAACGATGACTATGAAGGCGGAGAAATTTATTTTGGAAAGCAAGACGTTAAAATAAAGCCAAAAGCAGGTAGCATAATATTGTTCCCTTCAAAAGAACCATACTATCACGGTTCATTAGCATTAAAGTCTGGGAGAAAAATATTTATACCTCATTTTTGGCAAAATGGAACTATAGTTCACTAAGGAGAGATAATGAATAGAGAAAAACTAGAAGAAAATGTATACTATTACAAGAATGTAATAGAAAATCCAAAAGAATTTATTGACCTTATAAATTCTACTGAGGATTATGACGATAACGACCCAATAGTTAAAGTTGTTCCAAAGTGGGATGAGTGGTCTGCTTGCAGCGGATTAATGTATGTTTATGGAAATAAAAAGAATCTAGCATTGGACTCTTTAGAAGAATTAAAAAATGCCTCCCCAGACCAATATGAAAAAGCTAAGACAATTATAGAAACAATACTAAATGGATTACAGTCAGTATGTAAAGACTATGCAAAAGAAAAAGGAATAGAAGATGATGTTTTATTACAGACATCAATAGGTATAAACAGATATTCAGCTGGAACCACAATGGGTGGTCATTATGATCAACAAGAAGGAGATACAAGACTAAAGTATTCTTTAGTAATGTATTTAAACGATGACTATGAAGGTGGAGAAATATCATTTACAATTAAAGACGGTATAATGGATTCTATCGATAAACCACATCAAGATTTAGAATTAAGCAAAGACACAGATAGAGTAACTTTCTATTTAAAGCCAGAGGCTGGAAGCGTATTAATATTCCCTTCATCCTCACCTTATAATCACACAGCCCATCTAGTAAAGAGTGGTCATAAGTATATGGTACCTGGGTTTTGGATGAATAAGGATAATCATGGCAATGTATAATTTTCAAGAACTAGCTCCTAATATATTTTATTTTACAAATGCAATATCTGAGCCAGAGAAGCTAGTAAAATTTATTGAAGAAACAGAAGATGATGAATCAATAAATACAAATCTTATATCAAAATGGAGACTGTGGAAGGCCAGCAATAGACCAGAAGATATTTATGGTTTAGAAAAATATATAACTGCTGATTATGAAAAAGCAGGAGCGCTACCAAGTGCAAGAGAGCTATACATAATAAACAGCATTAGGTCTAGTATGCATTTTTGTGCTACACAGTATAAGCTATACAATAATGTTGATGGAGATGTAAACTTAGATAAAGAGTTTGGAATTAAAAAATATAACCCTGGCCAGACACTTGGTCAACATGCAGATCAGTATGATGGGAATACTAAGCTTAGATATTCTATAGTTGCATATCTTAACGATAATTATGAAGGTGGAGAGCTTTCGTTTAGTAATCAAAATGTAGTTATAAAGCCACAAGCTGGTAGTATAGCAATATTCCCATCTTCAGAGCCATATCTTCATGGATCAAATGAGCTTAAGTCTGGAAATAAATACATGGCACCAGGGTTTTGGCTTTGGTAATTTAGGTGGTATAATTAAAAAATGGCAACAGTACCAAATGACAAAGGCTTTAGTTATCCAGACTATACAGATACCCCTGACGTACCTAGGGATATCTCTCAGCTTGCTTTTGACATTGACCAGTACTTAGACGCACACCCAGGCCCTGTAGGGCCTGCAGGACCCACAGGAGCCACAGGAGCCCAGGGCCCAGAAGGTCCACAGGGATTGACTGGAGCAACTGGCCCACAAGGTGAGCAGGGCATACAGGGGCCAGCAGGTCCAAAAGGCGACAAAGGTGACGCTGCTGCAACAGTAACAGTTCAATCAACAACAACTGGCGCAGCTGGAACAAATGCATCTGTAACAAACTCTGGTACAAGCTCTGATGTACAATTAAATTTTACGATTCCAAGAGGTGCAGACGGAGCAACTGGAGCAACTGGTCCACAAGGTCCAGCAGGACAAAATGCAAACATTGATCCTTTAGATAATAGAATTAGTTTAAATCTTGCAGTTTCCTCTGCATACGGAGTTAACTCAAACTGGTATCCATCTTCAAATAACTTATTTGATATTGGCCAAGAAGTAGATTCTTTGTCTGGAATATTTTCAGCAAAAAACTGGAAGAGAGGGTTCTTTCAGGGATCAGTATATGCAGCATCACTAATTACTCCTTCTGATTTAAATTTAAAAACAAACATAGAGGCATCTGATCTTGGACTAAACTTTATTAACTCATTAAATCCAGTAAAGTATAAGTATATTGTTGGCGACACGGTTACAACATTTGACCCAGAAGGAAACCAGATTGAGACACCAGTTGCTGGTGTAAGAACACATTATGGTTTAATTGCTCAAGAAGTTAAAGCAGCAGTTGATGGATCTGGAGTAGAAGACTTTGGCGGATGGATTCTTAAAGAAGATGAAAGCCAAGCATTAAGATATGAGCAGTTTATTGCTCCACTTATAAAAGCCGTACAGGAATTATCTACAAGAGTTGCACAACTAGAACAGGGGTAATTATGTCATATAAATACTCTGTCTTAGCAGACAACCCAATAGTATATTATAGCGGGGCAATAACAGAAGCATTTAGTGTACCTTCTTATCAAGATTTGCTTAATGACTACGAGACATACCAAGAATTTCAAGCAGCATTTACAGACTATTCTTTAGATTCTGGAAATGCAGTTGTAGATATATCTGGGTGTCAGAATAATGGATTCTATTCAGGAGAGGTTAAGTCTGACATATTCCCTCTTATATACGGAGATCCATACGCATTAAAAATAGACAATGTTGCTTCTATAAATATAAATAATGCAAGAGGTTACAACGGAGAAATTGTAAAAGGCGGGTTTGGAAAATCTGGATTCTCTGACAACACATTCTCGCTTGAGCTATTCATATACCCAGTCATTGATTCAGAAGAAACAATCATGATCCCTATTATTGGAGATCTTTCTAATAGCGTTGGTCTTTTTTACGACAATGGAAATATTGTTTTTAAGTTAAATTCATACAAAATAGAATATACTCTACCATATAAAAGAAAGTCTTACTATGTAGCTGCAGTTTATAATAAGGATTCCGCAATGCTTTATATAGATGGAGAAATGGTTTCTTCCATAAGTATTAGTGGATTTCAGTTTATAAATTCAAATCTATCTCTACTATGTGGCCCAACACAAAATGAGGGGAACTACTTTTTAGTTAACGGCTTAGCTATATATAGATATGCACTTAATGACCTTAAAATAAAAACTCATTATATAAATGCAACCTCAATCAGACCACTAGATGTCTATGGTCCAGCCAAAGGTAGAGCATTTGAAATTAACGATAGCAACTACATGACGGATTTTGTTTTTAGATACCCAGCAGATAAAGACTGGGCGGACATATCTGTTGATGGACTTGATCATAATACAACTAAAAAAACATTATCAATATCAAAAACAGACACAGCAGCAGAGTCTACTGTAGAAGTAGTAGATATGATTTACATGCCATACTCACTGAGTCCTACATCTTCAAAGATAGAGTGGGCAGGAGATAACGGAATAACAGTATTTTCAAGTACAGATGGAATAGTGTTTGAAGAGTGTGAAAACAACTCTGTAATACCACAATATACAAAACTTAATTTTAGCGAATCTAAAAAACTATACATAAAAATAGTATTTACATCTACAGACACATCTAAATATATCCCATGCTTAGAGTATCTAATAATAAAAATGTATGCTGATAATAAAGAGTATTCAAGCAACTCACAAGACTACCTTTACCCAGGAGACTATAACATTGGAATAAGCAACAGGCGATACCCGCTAATAAACAGAGACTCAAGAAGCGGAGTCAGGGTTGAATCTGGATCAGGGTTTTTTATAAATACTTCTAGCCAGATAAATACAGTGGAAACATTTTATACTCCAAATGAGATTGCATCTGGCGCCATAATAGATGGTGTCTCATGGGATGAGACAGGCCAGCTTACAGTAGGAAGCAATATTCTTAGATTCTATGTGAATGGTGTAAACAAGATATTTGATGCCAACATATCTACTATATTTGAGCCTGGCCAAATGTACCATATACTTATTGTGCTAAAGACACCAATATCTGGAGATATAGAATTTAATGGTGCTGGACCTAGCGCTATATATCAAAATATAACCTTGTACGAAAAGCAGTTTAATGTTTCTGAATGCTTATATAATTATTCATTATATATAGGCAGAGATACCGCCATGGTCTATGATTCTGGCATCGGCATGACCGAAAGTTCTGTCGAGTACTACGATAATGACTGGATAGTTCTCCAGAGTTCATAATTTTGTACAAAGACTTGACAAAATCTGGACTTTGGCATCAAGTAATGGTAAAATTAATTACTATGGACATCTTAAATCAAAAATCATCAATTGTAGAAGAAACACGCCTTGGCATATATGTATGGGAAATGCCAGACGGACGATGGATTGGTGACGACGATGGAAACTTCCTTTCAGTCACATCAATGAAAGGCAACAAATCAAAGATGGACCAGCTTGCAAGAGAAGTCCGTTCATATGGTATTGACGTAGGTCAGCCTAAGTTTTTAGCAGGACGCAGAAAAATTGATGATGAAGAATTTGAACATCAGTCACAAAGACTTCAGTGGGGTCTTGTTCCAGATCCACTAGACATTGGTAACTACAAAGATGGTGCCTTAAGGAATGGTAAAGTACAATGACAGCACAATTTATTGAAGATGGCGACGATAACTCTTCAACAATTAATATATCAAATACTGCTGATTGGTTTTCATTTAAAAAAGAAAAAGAGCATTTTGATCCATTTGCAATAGGCATTGATGACTTAAAAAAGGTAAGAGGTCTTGGCACTAACTTTAAAAGAAAAATAAATAGAGATTTTTCTAAATCGTTTACTGGTCAAGATGGGGCGGCTACACAACAGAACTTAATGGCTCAAGCAATTAGCGGATATGCTATGTTTGACTTAATTCAGCCACAATATAATTTAGAATACTTATCACAGGTATATGAGATATCAACATACAACTACGCAGCAGTTAATGCCAAGGTTGCAAACATTGTTGGTCTTGGCTACAATTTTATGGAGACAAGAAAAACTAATGACGCCATTGATGAGATTACAGATGAGAAACAGCTTGAAAGAGCAAGAAGAAAGATAAATAAACTAAAGCAAGATCTACAAGACTGGCTTGATTCTACTAACGATGAAGACACATTTACAGAGACTTTAATTAAGGTGTATACAGACCTAGAGGCAACTGGTAATGGCTATATTGAAATTGGAAGAACCACAGCTGGAAATATTGGTTACATTGGTCATATCCCGTCAAAAACAATGCGTGTTCGTAGACTGCGTGATGGCTTTATGCAATTGCTATATGGCAAGGCGGTGTTCTTTAGAAACTTTGGAGATACAGAAACTCCAAACCCAATAGCAGGTGCAGAAGATAGACCAAACGAAATTATTCATTTAAAGAAGTACACCCCAATGAATAACTACTATGGCATACCAGACATCATTGCTGCACAGATGGCATTAACTGGAAATGAATTTTCAGGAAGATACAATCTTGACTACTTTGAAAACAAGGCGGTCCCAAGATACATTATTACAGTCAAGGGTGCAAAGTTATCACCAGAGTCAGAAAGAAAATTACTTGAGTTCTTCCAGGTTGGATTAAAGGGCAAGAATCATAGATCCCTATATATCCCACTGCCAGCAGATACACCAGATTCTAAGACTGAATTTAAGATGGAACCAATTGAGGCGGGAGCCCAAGAGTCTTCATTTAATGTATATCGTGAAACAAATAGAGACGAAATATTAATGGCACATCGTGTTCCAATTAATAAAATTGGTACCCCTCCAGGAGTTAATTTAGCTGTTGCTCGTGATGCAGACAAGACATTTAAAGAGCAGGTCTGTCGCCCAGCGCAAATGAAACTTGAGAAAAAGATTAATGCAATTATTGAAGAAAAGACAGATGCGCTAGTAATTAAATTTAACGAGTTGAGTCTTACTGACGAAATCTCACAGAGCCAAATTGATGAAATTTACCTACGCATGCAGGTGCTTACCCCTAACGAAGTTAGAATTAGAAAGGGTATGATCCCGCTAGACGGAGGAGACGAAGTCATAGAATTAAAGCCACAGCAAGAGGCAGACCAGAGAGCTAAATCTACTGGTAATAAAACTAGAGACCAAGAACGTGCCAAGAATGCCCCAGATAAAAATGGGGAGGGTAGAAATGCCAAAGGCGATGGTCCAAAAGTCAAATAACTTTACTCAACTGCTATTTGCCTTTTGATATAGATACATATAAAATTAAGCATATGATTATCGAAAAGTCTCATTGGTCCAGTGATGGAGAAAAACTCCATCTCTCAGTACCATTTACAAAAGTAAACCGTGAACAGAGAACTGTTTCTGGTTTTGCTACATTGGACAACATTGACCAGACAGGCGATGTAGTCACTGCAGAAGCAAGCATGAAAGCATTTGAAAATTTCCGTGGAAATCTTAGAGAGATGCATCAATCAATTGCAGTTGGCAAGGTTATTGGTTTTAAGCCAGAGACATACTACGATCAAAAGTCACAAACATTTTACAATGGAGTTTATGTAACTTCATATATTTCAAAGGGTGCACAGGATACTTGGGAAAAAGTTCTTGATGGCACTCTTTCTGGTTTTTCAATTGGCGGAAGAATTAATGAATCAGATAATGAGATTAACAAAGCAACAGGAGAACAGGTAAGATTTATTAAAGACTATGATCTTATTGAGCTATCAATTGTTGACTCACCAGCAAACGAACTATGCAACATCTTTTCTATTGAAAAGGTTGGTGGCAAGATGGTTTACAAAGGTTTAGCAACAGAAGTAGTTGCTGAGAATATTTTTTATTGTGAAGAAAGTGATTCTGTATTTATATCAACAGAAAAAACATTTGACTCACCAGTATCTGGAAAGCCAGCAACATTAATTGGCTGGGTAGAGTCATCAGATATAAACAAAGCAAAAGAAATAGATAAGATTCTTGCTTCATTCAAGAAGACAAGATTAGCGTTGCCTGAAACTCAAATCGCAAAACAGGCAAACGTAGAAGGAGGTAATGAAGTGTCAGACGTACAAAATGAGACAGTAATTGAAAAATCTGTAGACGTACTAGAAGAAGCACCAGCTGTTGAAGCTGTTGCAGAAACTGTTGTAGAAGATGCTCCTGTAGCAGAAGCTGCAGTAGTAGACGCTCCTGCCGACTCCGTTGAAGAAGCAGCCACAGCAGAGGTTGATACACCTGATTTTGCAAAAATGTTGGGCGACCTAAAGGGCTTTTTCTCGGACACACTTTCAAAGGCTACGGAGGCAAATGCTGCACAAGTTTCACAGATCAAAGAATCTGTCGAAGCATTCAGCAAGAATGTCGATGTTAGAATTTCAGAGTTAGCAGAGAAGCACAGCGCACTTAGCGCAGCAGTAACAGAAATAAAGGGCACCATTGATGGCGTCCAGAAGCGTGTAGATGCCGTAGAAGGCGAAACAGCAATTAAGAAGTCTTCTGACCTTGGCGGGTCTGAAGTAGTAACAAAATCTAAATCAAAATGGAACGGTTCTTTCCTCGGTTCCGTAAATGAAATCTTTAACTAAAAAGGTAGGTGAAATAAATGAGTAATGAATTATTAGCAAAAGCAGCAGCTGAAGGTACAACTATTGCTGGTGGCCCACAGGCCGTCAACGGTACTTTCGCATCTGCAACAGGTGGTACAGGAGATCACGTTGCATCAGAAAATGGCAACGGTGGTGTTCTTAACCCAGAGCAGTCAGCAAGATTTTTAGATTATATGTTCGACGCTACCGTAATTGGTAAGGTTGCAAGAACGGTCCGAATGAAGTCTGACACAACAGAGATTGACCGCATGTCAGTCGGTGAGAAGCTTGTTCGTCTTGCAACTGAAGCAGAGAACACAGGTGAGAACTCACCAGTGACATTCTCAAAGATCTCTCTAACAACAAAGAAACTTCGTTTAGATTGGGAGCTTTCAACTGAGTCTCTAGAAGACAACATTGAAGGTGCTGATCTCGAAGATCACATTGCCAGAATGATGGCAACACAGGCAGGTAACGACATTGAGGACTTGCTCCTTAATGGTGATACCACAAAGACATCAGATGCACTTTATAAGTCATTTGACGGTGTAGTTAAGAAGGCAAAGGCTAACGGTCACGTTGTTGATGCAGCAGGAGCAAACATCTCCCGTGCTGTATTTAACTCAGCTCTTAAGGCTCTTCCACGTAAGTACAAGCAGCGTCGTACAGACCTCCGCTTCCTATCAGGTTCAAACTTGATCCAGGATTACTTATACTCAACATCACAGAATATCCAGAACGTTAACCCACAGGACATTGCTTCAGGCATCATCCGTGGTGAGGTTGCACCAGTTTCTGGTCCTGCAGGATATGTAGCTCCATACGCATTTGGTATTCCAATCGTTGAAGTTCCACTTCTTCCAGAAATTCAGACAGGCTCTTACTCAGGAGCATCAGGTTCACACGGTGATATCCACTTGACATTCCCAAATAACGTAGTTATTGGTATCAAGCGTGACGTTACAGTTTACCGATTCTTCTGGCCACGTAAGGACTCAATCGAGTACACAATGTATACTCGTGTTGGCGTTCAAATCGAGCAGGCAGACGCTTGGGTTGTTGTAAAGAACGTTAAGGTTGCTTCTTAATTAATTTAAGAATTAAACCACAGAGAGGCCCCCAATTAATTTTGGGGGCTTTTCATTTTAATTGACTAATGCTATAATTAAATGACCTACAAGAAGGAGAAATAGATATGTCGTTTGACACATTAAAAGTAGCCGAATTAAAAACAATAGCCGAAGATTTTGCGGTAGATACAGAAGGCCTTAAAAACAAAAAGGACATCATAGCAGCACTTGCGGAAGAGGGCGTCACCTATTCAGTATATGCAAAAACATTGCAGAACCTAGAAGAGGCAGCAGAAGAAATTGAAGTTTTACCAAAGTTTGATCCAAAGGCACAGCCAGAAGATACAGTATTGGTACGCATGACAAGAGCAAATTTCAGATACGATATTCATGGATACACATTTACAAATGATCACCCATTCGTAGCTATGTCTGAAGATGATGCTCAAAAAATCTTTGACTCAGAGGAGGGTTTTCGTTTAGCCACACCAAAGGAAGTTCAAGACTTCTATAACTAAGCGAAACATTATATATGGCAGAAGTATATAAGAACAGCAACGCACCAGCGTCTACTAAAATATTTTGGGGTGGCGCTATTGTTGATGCCGAAAGCGATGTACTTGTAGACATATATGACATCACACAAGACCCAGCAGTTGTCCCATCAATAGATCCACAAGAGCCAATCCTTACAGATTTAGTAGCATCTAAGTCAGAAGTTGATTATGGTTCATATCAAATTAATATTCCTTACTCAATAACAAATAGAGATAAGAATCTTAAGCTTGTTTGGAAATATGAGATGGAGTCAAATGATATTCAGCACGAAACATATGTTGATGTTGTAACTCCATATGCTTCTCTTGCTGAAGTTATTGAAGACCTTGGTCTTGGAACAGATCCATCTGACCCAATGTATAAAAGCTATCATGAACTTGTTATGGCAGAAAAATTTGCCCGCAAGGTAATTGAAAGCTATACTGGGCAAAGATTTTATTTGTATGACGGAACTGAATCAATATACGGATCAGGCTCAGATGTACTCCCACTGCCATTTAAGATTAATTCATTGCATGAATTATATGGCAATGACATTAAGCTAGTTGATAACATTAATCAAGAAACAAATTGGATCTTCAATCCTATTATTTCTGAGACTGGTTTTGGACTAAGAGTTGATAGAACTAATACTCTTGATAATATCACATATAGTGCTAATGGTTTAATTCCGCCATCAATTAATGACACATATCATGGCGCATTTCAAAAGGATGTAAAGTACCGTGTTCAAGGAAAATTTGGTTGGTCGGAAGTTCCAGACAATGTTGAGCAGGCAGCAATACAATTAATTGGAGACTACTTCTCAAAGGACAGAGTCTGGACAAACAAATACCTAAAGAACATTAAGACATTTGACTGGCAGTTTGAATACGCATCAGATGCTTACAGAGGAACAGGAAATGCATATGCAGACCAGCTCCTCTATCCATATGTCATAAGCAGCATGGTTGTTATATAATGTTAGATCTAATAGACTCAATACTAGTAATGAGATTGGATCTATATAGACAGTCTGACTCACAAGATCCAAACACAGGCGCAATATTAAAATCTTGGGCGTATTATAAAACATTAGATTGTCATGCTAAAGGAATCATTAGCAACTCGTCATCTAGCAGCACAAATGATAGACAAACATTTGGAAATAAATATACTAACCAGCAAATGATTCAGGTTAGAACTGCAGAGAGAATAACCTACAGAGAAAAGGTTACAAATATTCGTGATGCAAAAAATAAATCAATTTGGACAGAAATAGATTTCCCAACAGAAACACCTACGGTTTTTGAGGTTGTTGGTTCAACTCCGATTACTGATCCATTTGGAAATGTAGTAGGGTATAACACTACATTAACAAGGTCGGAGAATCAGAAAATTGGCATCTAATAATGTAGCACTATTACAGGCAGCTAGCGGTCTAGAGAGATTGATGGTTGGCACACCAACAAGCGGAAGAGTAAAAGATAGTAATGTAGCACAAATATCTGCATTCCTATATTACGAAGCAAATGTAATGGCACAGCTTGAAGCAAATGAAGCATTTAAGGCTTTATTTAAACATACATTATTTAAGCAGATAGACAAAGATTTTGGCTTTTATGTAGATGCATTGGCAAGAACAAAGCCAAAAGCATTTCATCATGTTTATGAATGGGGCAAAGGCGGAAAGCCAGCGGCAAGATTATTTAAATTAAGAACAATTGAAACAACTGGATTATCTTTTAAAATAGATTTTGATTTTAAATTATCAAAGTCACCAGTGCCATCAAAGAATCCAAGACAAAAGAAAAAGTATATATTTGAAAATAAAGCTGCAGTGATGGAAGAAGGAATGCCCGTAATAATCCGTCCTAGCTCTTCTGAGAGGCTTGTGTTTGAGTTGGATGGTGGAGTAGTCTTTATGCCCAAAGGGGCCTCTGTGACCGTCAAGAGCCCTGGAGGAAGGGCTTCCACAAACCAGTTCAAACTTGCCTATAGTATATTTTTCAGCGGGCAGTTAGTTAATGAATCAATTAAGAATTCTGGTTTCCAACAAATATTTGGATCCAAAATAACAAAAGCTTTAGCAGTACCACTTAATATTAAAAAAGTTCAATATTCTTTTTCTCCAGGCGCAGTAAGACGACAAGCAGACCTAGCATTAACACAATCATTTGGAGGGGTATTATGACAAAATATAAAATAGATTCAATGTATGAAATACGCAAGCATCTCTGGAAGGAACTAACAGAGTCTGGAGTATTTGATCCTGATGATTATTATAGCGATAATATTGGTCAAGAAATTATCCCAATTATCCCTGTCCAGCAACAGCCAGAATTAAATCAATTTTTAAGCGGGAAGAAGCATATTGTCTATGATAAGGTTGGAATGACTTATGAGGATATATGGCTACTGTCATGTGAGAAACTTCTATTCACAATATATGCCACGGATGTCTCAGATATAAATGAGATCAGGAATCTAATGTACGATGTATTTAGAAGAATGGATGATTCCGCTAGGGACATCAATGGGGCTAAAACAGAGGATAGCCTTATATTCCATAATACTATGATTGTAGAGTCATCCCCAACAGCCCCTTCAGAAGAGCTCCAGGGCTTCTTTTCAGCAGATGTCATAATAGAGGTAAAATACTCTAGAGTCACAGGCCCAGGCGGAAGATTTATTTAGGTTGCATTTGGGCATATTATACTCTAGAATTATCCTAGAGGAAAAGAGCCTAGCCAGCACTTTTGATTTTTATAAATCAATATATATATTTATTTAACAGGAGGTAGTAAATCATGGCACAAGCCACAGGTAATGCTAAGAATATTCTCGTTGGTGCTTCACCACTATTCTTATCAGCAAAAGATTCAACAAATTCAGCATACGTAGAAAACATGCAGCCAGTATTGGGTACATCAGGAGTTGCTCCAGTAGCAACAGCTTCTTACATCGATACACTTAACGCAACAGACGGTTCAAAGTTCCGCAATGTTGGTTACACAAACAACGGTCTTCAGATTACTTACAACCCATCATACGGTTCAGTAACAGTAGATCAGCTTCTTGATACAGCTAAGCTGTTCAAGGAGTCAATGGAAGTTATGATTGCAACAGAAATGGCAGAAGGTACTCTTGAGAACGTTCTTGCTGTATTTGGACAGGGAGGCGCATCAGTAGCTGGTTCAGAAACTGATTCAAAGCAAATTGGTCTTGAGGCAGGTGCACTTGGTGTAGCTCCAACAGAGCGTCAGCTAATTGCAGTTGGACAGGCTCCAACAACATCTTCAACACGTGCAGAGCGTGTATACTATGCTCGTAGAGTTCTTTCTGTACAGCAGTCACAGTTCTCACTTGCACGTAACGCAGCTACAACATTCCCAGTAACTTTCCGTCTTCTTCCAGACGGTGGTTCAAGCTATGTTGGCAAGGAATACGGTTTGATTATTGACCGTACCTGGACACCAGCATCATAATTAATTATATTAATTAATAGTAAGTCCCCCCAGAAATGGGGGGATTTTCTATTTGTGCTGATAAAATCTATATGATACAATAATTAAGACTAGATCCTAGGAGGATTAAAATTGGCAACAACAGTATATAACGTAGAAGAAATTACTCTACAAAATGGCACAACAGTAAAGCTAAAGCCTTTAACAATTAAAGAGCTTAGAAAGTTTATGGTTGTTATTCAGAAGACAGCAGATGTAACTACAGAAGATGAAACATTAACAATCCTCATTGAGGCATGTGCAGTAGCTTTAGAAAAGCAGTTACCAGATTTGGTAAAAGATGTAGATGCTTTTGAAGACGTTTTGGACGTACCAACAATTAACCGTATCCTAGAAGTTTGCGGTGGAATTAAGATGGACGACCCAAACCTTCTAGCGGCAGCGGTTCTGGCTGGGCAGAACTAGACTTAGCCGCTTTATTAGGAGAAGTTTTTCTTTTAGGTAATTGGAAAAATTACGAAGAACTAGAAGAAAGCCTCTCAATGCCAGAACTTGTTCAAACATTTAAGTCAATGCAAAAGACTGAAGCTGAGAAAAGAAAGTTCCTAGCAGCAATTCAAGGCATTGAGTTAGATGGTGAAGAAGAAGAAAACAAAGGTCCTACCTTTGAAGATATACAAAGAAGAGCACTTGGTATAGAAGCATCAGGAGACGATGTAGTTTCATTACAAGGTGCATTTGCAGCAGAAGCTGGCTTTGGTGTCGGAGCAGGATTAGGATACTCTAGGGAGTAGATTACTTGGCTGAACAAAATATTTACACGAACATAACTGCGACGGCAAACTTTTCAAGTTTAACAGCGCAGTTAAGAGCCGTCACCGCCGAGTTAATTAAACTTCAAGCTACAACCATTGGATTAGATAGAAACCTATCTAATGAAGTAGGCAGAATGAATCGTTCATTTGCCGAAACAATGAGAGCAACTGGACAGTTTTCTACACACTTTGTAACCCTTGAATCTGATGTACAGAAGTTTGGAAAGAGGCTAGATACTGGCCGAATGAAACTTGGCGAGTACTATGGAGTCTGGCAAGGACACGCAAGAAAAACCAGTACATTAATTAAAGATCTTGCTAAGCAGCAAGTATTAATGGAAAATGCTGTATTGCAACCCCTGGGAAGAAATGCCCAGGGGCAAATGCAATACAATGTCCATGTAGCAAATGGACTAGATGTTTTAAAGAATAGAACAGCATTACTAAGACAAGAAGCAGCAATCCTTAACAAGGTTATGCTTGACGGATCTAACCAGCTTATTAACTGGGGTAAAAATACACAGTGGGCTGGTCGTCAGTTAACAGTTGGATTAACCGTTCCTATGATGGCATTTGGGGCGGCAGCACAAAAAGCATTCTTAGAAGCAGACCAGCAGCTAGTTAGATTAACAAAGGTTTATGGCGGATTAGGTGACACATCAGCGGCAGAGCTAAAACAAGTAAGAGAAGATGTAGCTAAGACAGCAAAAGAGCTTGCATCTATATATGGAGCATCTTACAAAGATACAATTGCTTTATCTGCAGATATTGCTGCAACTGGTAAAACAGGAAATGATTTATTAGTATCAACAAAAGAAACAACAAGACTTGCAATTCTTGGTGAAGTAGATAGACAAGATGCAATGAAGGCAACACTTGCCATTCAAAATGCATTTAAGCAAAGCAATGATGAATTAGCCAAGTCAATTAACTTCCTCAACGCAGTTGAAAACCAGACATCAACATCTCTTGCTGATTTAATTGAAGCAATTCCAAAAGCAGGTCCAGTAATTGAATCTCTTGGCGGAGACATTCAAGATCTTGCTCTTTATTTAACAGCAATGAAAGAAGGCGGAGTAAATGCATCAGAAGGTGCTAACGCCATTAAGTCATCTCTTGCATCTCTTATTAATCCAACTAAAGTTGCAAAAGAAATGTTTCAAGGCTTTGGTATTGATCTTGAGGGAATAGTAAAGAGAAATGCTGGAAATGTAACAGGTACAATATTAGAATTACAAGGTGCTTTAGATAAGCTTGACCCATTAAAGAAATCACAGGCAATTGAGCAGCTATTTGGTAAGTTCCAGTTTGCACGTATGAATGCTTTGTTTGCCAACTTGGGCAAGCAAGGGTCACAGACACTTCAAGTACTAGATTTAATGAAGGCAAGCTCAGAAGAGCTTGCTAATGTAGCTTCACGAGAATTAAAGCAGATGACAGAGTCTGCTTCTGGACAATATAAAAGAGCTCTTGAAACAATTAAAGCAGAGCTTGCTGGCGTAGGAGATCAATTCCTCAAGATAAGCACATTTGTATTAAATACAATAAGCGGCATACTTAAATTTGTTGACAACCTGCCAGGCCCAATTAAATCATTGTTAACATTCCTTGGTGGACTAACAGCATTTGCTGGTCCACTTATTATGCTTACTGGTGTACTTGGTAACTTCCTTGGATATATTATTAAGGGTGTATTTCATCTAAAGCAATTATTTAAGGGTGGATCAGGATTTAAATTATTAACTCCTGAAATGCTTGCAGCAGCCGAAGCTGGCAAAGTTGTAGAAAACTCATTCTTTAGCGATGCTCAAGCTGCAATAGCACTAGAGACTGCTGTTAATAATCTTGCAGCATCATTTGATAGATTAAAGGCAAGCGCATTAAATTCAGCGGTTGCAACAAGCTCAAGCATAAGCACAATGGGCGGATCAACTATATTGTCTCCAGCGGGATCTGCAGCAAATGCAGATAGAGTTGCAGACAAAGACAGTAAGTTTATAGGAGCTCCTTATAGCAGACAATTTGCACACACAATTCCTTCTGCTATAGAACAGCCAGGAACAATCTTTGGTGTTGTTCCAAACCCAGGTCCAGTAAATGTTAGAGTAAGCAATAACCCACAAATGTATATGGATCAGGATCTTCCAAGAGTTCCTGGAGTTACATCTATCAGTGGCGTTTCAACTGGAATCGTAGCTGGAGAAGCTGCTAAATGGCATGCTATGACAGCAGCAATTGCCACACAATCACAGGCAGAGCTTTCATTATTAAAGACTGAAGTAGCTGCAACTGGCACAGTCACACATGAGCTGTCTTCAGTTTATCAAGCAATGCTTCCACAAATGCAACAGCTTACACAGCTAGCTGCAGATGAAGGAGCTATGATTGTAAGACAGCTACAACAAGGCGTAATTACTGTAGATCAAGCAAGAGCAAAAATTATTTCATTAAATGCAACTATTGAAGTTATGATGGCAGAGACAGCTGCACAGGTTGCAGCAGGTATGGGAAGAGGAATAAATCTAACAACAGTCCCATTTACTAGTCAGCCAACAGTCGACCCAGTAACTGGTAAGTCTAACATGAAAGAAATGTTCCATAAACCAGAGACAGCAGCTCTTGTCGATAAGGTTGCAGAAGGATTAGGTGTTAGAACTTCTGGCGGTGGTTATAGTATAGAAACAACTAAGCCAAGAATTATACTTCCAAAGAGAGGTCCACTTAGAGGATTTAATGATGGCGGATACGTATATACGTTAGCAGACGGTCCAGTTGTCCCTGGAGATAAGAGTGTAAACTATGACAATACAATGGCAAAAATTCCAGTTGGCGGATTTGTATTAAATCAAGATGCAACAAGAAATAATCCACAGTTAGTAGAATACGCAAAAAAGAGTAAGCCATACAATCGTGGTGGAATGATTGATGCAATGCTGACTCCTTATGAGACAGTATTTACACCAGAACAAACACAAGAAATGTTGCCTATACTAGAGGCAGCAAATAGTGGACAAAGAATTCAGTTTAGAAATTCTGGTGGAATTTTAGGAGGACCAATTGTTCCATCAAAAAAGAATTATGGAAGATTTGATTTATTAAAGAGTTTGTTTAGAAGAAAAGCAACAGCATCTGCAGATGATCTTGCAAACTTGTCTCCAATAATGAAACTTGGAAGAAAGACAAAAGTGTCAGCTGATGACGCAGGACAATATGTAGATGAAACATTAGGTGCAGCCGCACCAAAGAGAAGAAAGCTTGGAAACCCAGATGGATACTTCTTTGTTGGAAACTGGGGCCTTGCTGTAAGAGATAGAACTAACACAAAATTAGCTGGAGGAACAGCAAAAGCACAAGAGATTGTAGACGACATTATGTCACTATCTCCAACAGAAGCACTGCCAGCCCTTACAAGATTTTTAAAAGTTAATGGAATAGATGATCAAGCGGCAGCAGCTTTAGTTTCTGAAGCCAGAGATAGAATATCATCAAATCTATTGTCTCATGGAGACGATATAATTAGTGAGCTAAGATTTTCAAAAGCACAGCACCCAGTATATTTAGAAATAGCAGAGTCTCTTGGATTAAGAAAGAAATACTTAGACTCACTAAATGTTCCTGGACAGAGAAGAGCATTTAGGCCAGAAGGTGATAGTAAGTCTGGATTTAAGGCCGCCACCGCAATAAACCCTTATAGCACAACTGATATTGATGTCTTGATGGCAAAAAATGCAGAGTTTGGCACAAACTTTATGGGATCTTACGAAACATTTGGCGTAGGTAAAGTCCAAGGTGAAAAGGGCGCATTTGCACACATGATGCTTGACGAATACGCAATGGGCGGAATCATTGGTAAGAATAAAGCTAACTATGGAAGATTATTCCTTGGAATGCCAAGATCTATCAAACAGGTTCAGGAACAAAGAAGACTTAAGAAAGTTATGGAAGAAACCACAGAGGCAGTAAATAATAGCCGCCTTGCAAAACAAGAGCCAGAAAACTTTGGCGAGCTGGTATCCCCTAGCACAGGAAGAAGTTTTCCAGTACCAGGAATTGGTGGAGTTTACAAAAAACCAGATGGAACACAGGTATTTGTTAAACCAGTCTTAGATGAAAAAGCAGCTTTAGCAGAACAACGTGCAACAATAATTGCAAGAGAAGCACATGGTTTAAAAGCCCCAGAGCAACAGATTAAGGTTATGCTAGACCCTACTGACCCACAAGGCAGAAGAAAAGTTATTGTTCTTGAGTCTAAGTTTGATGATGCTTTTGCAATTAAAGATGCTAAGTTTAGTGAAGATGATTACTTTAAGCAGCTAGTTGCTTCAGCACTTAGAGGAGATAAAGATCTGTCACCAGATAATTTATCTGGAAGAGTTCTTGCAGATGTAGGCACAGCTGGTGTATTTAAGATGGCATCTGGACTCAGAGATTATGCAGACATTATGCCATCAATGGCAGAGCAAGCAAGAATTAATTTGCTTGGAGTTAAGGGCGGGGCTAGAAGATTTTTTGCAGAAGCAACAGTAGATATTCCAAAGGGAATGTCACCAACACAATATCATAGCAGAATGATAGCTGAAATTGATGATGTGCTACCAAGACTAAAAGACACTATTTCTAAATTTGATTTAAATGAAGAAGAATCTGCTATTTACGCAGCAATGATTCAAAGACTTGAAGATGCAAGACATGTAAACTGGAAAGAGTTCCACGGCATACATTCCGCAGTTAAACCAACTCCTGCAAAGGCCCTGACACCAGCAGCTCTTGCTAAAATAGAAGAAGCCGAAGCATTAAAGAGAAGACAAAAGGGTCATGCTGCAAGTTTAAGCGATATAGAATTTAAATCTGATGCTAATGGATTTAATGGCGGAGGGCTAATTAATATTATTAAGTCTCTTGCTATGCGTAGAATCGGCGCAGGTTTTGGAAAAAATACAACTGGCGGATGGGGAGTAACATCACTAGAAATAGGAATGGCAGAAAAACTTTTTGCCTCTAGCGGATTAACTAAGAGAACACAAAAAATACTTTATGATAAGTTTGCAGAAGCACTTGCTAAAGAAATGCCATATGGCTACACCAAGAATGCACAGGGACATTTAATAAAAGCTCTAGAGCCAGATATTATGGACTCAGTCTTGAGATCAGCAGCGTCATCTACTTTATCTGCACCAGAGGGGAGAAGAATACTTTCTGCAATAGATAGAGATATCCTTAGAAAGAGATACACAAACTGGGAGTCTAAGAAAGATGCGCCTCTAACAAAAGAGCTAAAAGAATTAATATTTGGTTTAGAGGGTAGAGAAAAAGGCGGACCTGTATCTGGAGGCACTCCTTATATAGTTGGAGAAAAAGGACCAGAACTATTTGTACCAATGAATAGTGGTGGCATTGTTCCTAATCATGCATTAGGCGGAATGATTAGAGGAGGTAAATATAACTATGGAGCACTAGGCCCAGTTGGAAGTGTTGTTGCACAGCAAGCAATACCCCTAGCTTTATTCATGCTATTACCAAAAGCTTTAGAAAAATTAGGAATAGCTAGCGAAAAATCAAATTCTATTTTATATGCAATATTCCTTGCTATGACAGCTGGATCAATTTACAAAGGAGTAAAAGTTGCTAAAGCAGCCAAGGCAGCTAAAGCAGCAACAGCAGCAGATGATGTTGTAGACGGAGTAACAGCAGTAGCAGCCGCAGAAAAAAACATTGGCAAGTTTGGACAAACACTTGCTAAGCTAAAGGTTGCAGGAAAGGCAATTCCTGGTTGGGGTAAAGTTGCAATATTCACGCTAACAACATTAGCGACAGTGTCTTATGGAGCATGGGAAAATGCAAGAAAAGCAAGACTTGCATCTCAAGAAGCTTTTGATGTAAATGAAGCACAAGCAAAGCAGCTTGGAATAGCCTATACAAGCCTTACAGATAAAATTAAAAAAGCTACCGATGCGGCAAAAGCACAAAGCCAGTTAGCAAAGGTTAAAGCTGCTGGATCTACAGCTATTGGTGGCGGAATCAATATGTCTGTTAAGGAGCTAAATGCCCTACAGAAAAAGGCTAAAGAAACGCAGGGCGACATCGTACAGATGTTTAATAATCTTGATAAAAATGATGTTACTAAAGCAGCAACAGCACTAAAAGTTCAGTTAGTAGCAGCAGGCAAATCTGCACAAGATGCAGCAAGAGAGATTTATAGCATTATATCTGTTTCTAATAAAGCTGCACAGGCTACAGAAGCCGTATCGTCAGCAGACTTCTTAAAGGTTGTAGACGGAGCAACTGCTGCAAGAGTAGCAATAGATACATTTGTTAAGTCAATGAAGGCAGATGATGTAGATAAAAAAGAAATAGCTGCATCATTTAGCGGAGGTCTTGATGCAATACAGCTATACTACCAAAGCTTAGTTGGACTAAAAGAGAATGGCGGAAAAGCAAAGACCCAAATTGAAGCATTAAATGAAACCATTGAAAAGATGAACGCTCTTAAGTCTAACCAAACAGAAATTGGGGATGACATACTAAATACTTTGGTAAAAGAAAATCCTTTATATAAAGATATATTGAGTTCAAATGATAGTATGGTTGATGCATGGGCAAAGATACAGCTATACACAAACGGTGTTACAGCCAACCTATCTGATTTAAGCGGACAAGAAGCCCAAGACCTATTGCAGGTAGTAACAGCAATTTCACAAGCTGCTACTGAAATGACCACTAATGCAAACTTAATGAACAACCCTCTTGATGCAATTGCAGATTATGGTACCGCAGCTAAAATTGCTTATGACAAAGCAAAAGAAGCCTCAGACGCAGCAACTAAGAATGCACAAAAAAATGCCGACGCAGAAATAAAAGCTATTGATAAAAAGATAGATAAAATTAATGAAGAAGCAGATGCAAGAATTAAAGCCATTGAGTCTCAATCTGATAAGCAAGACTATTTAACTGAAGTACAAAAAGAGCAGCTAAATTATCAGCAAGCACTTTTGGCTGGAGATATGTCAAGGGCCGCACAGTCTCAATTAAATATTCAAAGCCTTACAAATGAAAGACAAAAAACTTTAGCTATAGATTCTATTAACGAAAAAAGAGATGCTGATCTTAAAAAGCTTGAAGCTCAAAAAGCTTCTGTGCAAGAAAGGCTTGTTAAGCTTCAAGAAAGAGCTAATAAATTACAAGAAGAGGCAAATAGAAGGCAAAAAGAGTACGCACAGATTCAATCCCTCCAACAGAGCATCGCAGCAACTATTTCAAAAGCTGGCATGACAACCGATGAAGGAGTGCTTAAAACTCTTTCAGAGGGCCTACGTTCAGATGTTTCAGCACTTGCAGCAATAAATGCAGATGGAGCAAAAGCAGCAGCTTCGTTAACAAAGGGTGTTCCAAAAACAGCTGCAACATACATGGAGGGCCCAGGCGGGGTGAGGATATCACAACCAGGCTCAGCAGACTGGTTAGGCTATTTAAAGAAGCTTGTTAATGATCCAGGAGGAGGAAACAACTCAGCAGTAGAATATGCTAAGAAATATTTTGATTCTTTTGGAACACACGTAGATTCATTTGGAATGTATGTCAAAAAACTTCTTGGCTTGCCAGAAGTTGGGTCAGCTAAAAAGTTTGCAAATGCTTCAGGTGCACCAGTAAAATTAATTCCAAAAGAAGGCGACCCTAACAGATATACAGATGGTGAAGGAAAAACATATACTACTGCTCAAGCATGGTCGATAGCAAAACCAGCAGAAGACACAAGGCCATCATATAAATCATTTAAGCACCCATTAGCAAAACCTCGTGGTGGCAAAATGATTTATGACAGCATGGGGCAACCAATTTATAAAGAGCATGTTGATCAATCTACTGGCAATAGATTTATGCCAAATGGCACTGTAATAGATAAAACTGGAAACACAATTGGTCTTTGGGCAAATGCTAATCACACAGATGGAACAGTAGTTTCATACAATAGAGGAGGCTCTGTAAAACACTTTGAGCCAGGAGGGTCAGTTACTGGTCCAGGAACTGGAACATCTGATTCTATTCCCGCATACCTTTCAAATGGAGAGTATGTAATAAGAGCATCTGCTGTAAACCAATACGGTAAAGATTTTTTTGATGGGCTAAACCAGCAAAAATTTGCAAATGGTGGAGCAGTCGGAGTAAATTCTTCAATACCACTAAACTCAGGATACTTAAATCTTGGCGGAATGATTCCAGGATATCGCTTTGGCGGATTATTGTCAGGAATATCTTCTAAGTTTTCAAAATGGATTAGCTCATTGTTTGGCAAAAAAGCAGCATCTGCTGTGGTTCCAAAAACAATGCCATCAACTGTAACAAGAAAAACATTAGATGATTTTGGATCAGACTTTATTATTGGTAATCATTCCCCAGTATTATCTGATCAGTATGCATCGATATTTAATATTCCTTACGCACCAAGAGGTCCCCGTGCTGTTGCTGGAGAGGCATCACTATTCCACAACCCATTAGCTGGAGAAACTACAATAGACTCCGTATTTGGTTTGCCAGGTTCAAATAAATCTGCTTTGTTTGGAATTGCATTGCTTGAATCAATGAAACGAAATAATAGACTAGTTCTTTCATCAGACAGATCAGTTTATGCAGAACGATTAGCAAGCCTAGTTTCACAAAAGAATTTAAAAGACTTAATAAAGGTTCCATCAAAAGAAGCATCAAGCATAGATAATACTGGCAATCCATTTGCATGGGCATATGGTCAAGCAAATACTAGTACAGAGCATCTTGAAAGAGCTTTAAATCCATGGATTCCAGGAACACAGCATGCATTTAATCCACTTGCTCCGCATCAAATAGATGCAGCATCTCAAGTAACTAGATCATTGCTTGGAGGAAATTCCGTAGACAACATATTCCTTAGAGATATGCTTCAGCAGTATTTGTCTGGAGGCGGTAAGAAGTTTGCAAATGGTGGCTTAGTAGAAATTCCTAAATTTGGTTTTGGAGGGCTTGCATCATTTAAGAAGATGTTTGCAAGCGGCGGAAAAGCTGGCGCATCTGGTTTTATATGGCAACTAATGGAAGATGCAGAAACAGCAATGTCATTAAAGTGGGGCGCAGATCAAGATGCTTCTGGTTATGATAAATGGAACGCAGCAATTGGAAGAGTAGCATGGAATGCTTTACAAGGAACTCTTGCAGGATCACCTTATGCTAAAGGACTTGGCAAACCTGGATATGTTGGATTAGCTCTTGGTCTTACTGAAGGACTTATTGGTTTAATAAGAGACGGCTCACAGTACGGAGTAAAGGGCGGCTCTAAAGCAACTGAAAAGGGATTTGATCCAGAAAAAGCATTAGCTGATATGAGTTTAAAGAAAACACTTCTAAACTCTGTAGGAACTGGAGCTGTATCTGCACCATTTGGCCCATTAGGTGATTGGGCTATGCCAAAAATTGGTGCAAAGTTTGCTCCACTACTTAAAAAATTAAAAACTAATTCTACAAATGCTATTACTGCAGCGTTACTTGGTTTTGGTGCTCCATTTGCTCAAAAGAAATTCTCATCAGTATTGTCAAAGCCAAAGATAAAAGTAACAGCAGATGTATCTGATCAGTTGGCAAAAGCAGTAACAGAAGATTGGCTAGAGTATAACGGCAAAAAGATACCTGTTTATACTGGTGGACCATTTAAAGGAACAAGCACAGTATACCAAGGACCAGGTGAAGACTTTAGTGAGCTTGTTACTATGGGAAGAGTAGGTCAAGTTATACCGACATCACCAGAAGGAATACTAGGGTTTTTAGTTTCACAGAGGCCAAAAGATAAAAAGCTTGCAGCAATGTTAGCTAATTTTGAAGCTGGTGGATATGAAAACATGGGTCCAGAGGAAATACAATATTTAACAAAATGGGCAGCAGCCACTAGCTTTGGTCCAAAAAGCTTTGATATGAGAGGGCTTGTTTCTGAGTTACCACAACCTTACCTAGACTTAATGAAAGCTAAAGATCTTCCATTAGGATATAGTTTTGCAGGTCAGAGAGTAGATCAGCTTCCAAAAGAAACTTTAGAAGAATTACTTACTCTCAAGCAAAGTCTTGAAGATCAGGCATTTAGAGTAGCATCTTTAAGAGCTGGTCTACCTAAAGTAAGTAGCAGTAAAGATCCTGATCTTGGTTTAAATCCAACTCCTGACATTAAGGGAGTGACTACACTAATAGCCTCTATGCTTGGTGATAAAACCGCAGCAGCAACAGTAGATGCAAAAACAAAACTATTTGGTCCATACCTTACTAAAATACAAAAGGCCTACGCAGACAAATTTGCAGAAGGAGCACAGGCTAGAGGAATAGACGCAGACGTAGATCTTTCACAAATACCAATGGTAAGAGAATACAATTATGGTTTTCAATATGATGAGTTTGGAAACATTGTTTCTCCAAATGCTGGTTTCCCAATAAAAGATTCTATTAAATCTGGCGCTATGGAAAATGTTGATGAGAACAGGTCTGGTAGAGTTACAGAACACTGGGCTATTTGGGATGCAGTAAGAGCTGGCATGTTCCATCGAGGAGGGTCAAGCTGGTCTAAATCTGATACAACAGTAGTTACACCATTGAGCAATTTACTTAAAACAAGTGACTTTGAATCCCTTAGCTCTTTTGATTCTTGGAGAACTTCACCATTTTCAAAACCGCATACTGTTATTAGAAAAGATGCAAGTGTTATTAGTGGTTTTAGAACAAAGAAAGACTATATAGCGGCATTAAAAGAAAGAGGCTTATATAAAGAAGGAGATAAAGTAAAATTAATTACAGAAATTCCTGAAACAAAAGAAGTTCTTTATCTCAACAAGCCAGAGTACACAAATGCTGAAATTGATGAAATTCTTGCTATGTATGAACTAGAAGGCAGTAATATGCCAGCACTCAAAAAGTCGGATGCTCCTGCTACAACAACTGATGGAGAAAAAATGCATTTTGAGGCAGAGACTTGGGGCGGCACAGATGCATATACTGGGCAGAGAGCACTACACATGCTTGCTATGAGAAAAGCTCAAGTACAAGTTGGAATTGATCAGCCATTTAGAGAAATGCAAAGAGGCGCCGCAGAAACATTAAGCCCAAACACTATAAAAGCTATTTCAAATTTAACTGGAATACAAAACCTTGGGCAGCATGGAAACACCTCTTTAGCATGGGGTGAAAAATTAGGCGGAGATAGCAATCCATTCTTAACACTTTTAACTCACGGCGGAGTAAAATCAAAAGAAGGAGCTCTTGCTTCTATATTGATGCATGGATATTTTGGAAAAATTGGAACAGACGCATACCCAGCACACTACACTCTTGGTGAGCAAGATAGAACAAAAAAGATTATTTCTGAATGGGCAAGACAAGCTGTTGCATATAAGCATGGCGATACACAAATAAAGCCAATGACCATTAAGAAGCTTAAAGAAATGCTTGGCAGAATTAAAGAAGATTCAGATGATGGTTTTGCAAATGGTGGATATGTAGGAAAGATGAGTCTGCCTAAATTTGAAAATGGCATAAATATGGTTCCAGCAGATATGCTTGCAATGCTACATAAGAATGAAGCAGTTGTTCCTGCAAATATGAACCCCTTTAATCCTAATGCTAATAATGCTACAATGGGTGGAGCAGTATATAATATTACTAACAATATAAATGGCGCAGACTGCGACA
>JACCEB011645340.1_pt1 | contig 31381 bp, 15 predicted proteins | sample 7454761 | NCBI WGS metagenome assembly JACCEB01 (sample SAMN15323454, study PRJNA562643) | freshwater metagenome | isolation source: river surface water | place: USA:Blue River Watershed | collected 2017-08-18
GGCCGACGGAAGGGCGTCACCGCGGCGGATACAACGCGAAATCCGGATACGTTTCCGGTTTCGCGGCCGGAAGCGGCCGGCGCGGGCAACGGTGATCTGCTGTGGGCGGGATTTTCGCCCCGACCCGGGTGCGAGTCGCGGACTTGGCCCGCTTCGGCGTTTCGGTGCCGACCGCGCCGAGGTGGAGCATGCCCACGCGAGGGAGGAGTTTGCGCTTGAGTCGGCCGATGGGAAACCGTCGTTACCTGCCGACCTCGCGCGGTCCCGGAAAATGCGGGACCGACTCAACCCCCCTCTTTCGTCTGCCGCCGCTGCGCCGGGCTTCCGTCGCCTCCCCATGACTCTCCTGTCGCTTTGTTGTTCGGTGTGTCCGGCGCGCCTGCGCCGCTCCGGTTTTGCGTTGGCGCTGATCGCCGCCGCCGTGTCTGCGTCTGCGGCGGGCGCGGCCAGGAAACCGAACGTCATCCTGATCTACAGCGACGATCACGGCTGGGCCGATCTCGGCGCGCAGGGCATCGACTCGGATATCCGCACGCCGCACCTCGATGCGATGGCGCGCGACGGCGTGCGTTTCGCGCGCGGCTACGTGACCGCACCGCAATGCGTGCCGTCGCGCGCGGGCGTGATCACCGGGCGTTACCAGCAGCGCTTCGGGGTCGACGACAACACGCGCGGCCCGATGCCGCTGGCGGAGATCACGATCGCCGAGCGCCTGAAACCCGCGGGCTACATCTCCGGCCAGGTCGGCAAGTGGCACCTCGAGCCGCCGCCGGCGCGGGAAGCCGGCGCCGGCGGCGGGCAGGCGGCCCGCGGGCAGAACGGTTTTCAACCGCAGCATCAGGGCTTCGACGACTACGCGACGGGGCAGCTCGGGACGTTCCTCGCGTCGCACGATCTCCGGGGGGCGCCGTTGGCCAACGCGCCGCAGCGGCTCACCGACCCGCGCTTCCGCTGCGTGTGGCAGGCGGACGCGGCGGTGTCGTTTGTCGAGCGGCACGCCGGGCGGCCGTTCTTTCTCTACCTCGCGTTCTTCGCGCCGCATGTGCCGCTCGAGTCGCCGGAGCCCTGGTTCAGCCGCACGCCCGCCCATCTGCCGCAGGAGCGGCGGCAGGCGCTCGCGATGATGGCGGCGATGGATGACGGCATCGGCCGGCTGCGCGCCGCGCTGCGCGCGAAGGGCATCGAGCAGGACACGCTGCTGTTCTTCATCGGCGACAACGGCGCGCCGCTGAAGGACGGTGCGTGGAACGGCTCGCTCAATCTGCCGCTTACGGGCGAGAAGGGCATGCTCACCGACGGCGGCGTGCGCGTGCCGTTTCTCGCCGCCTGGCCGGGCACGCTCCCGGCCGGCAAAGTCTATACGCCGGTCGTGAGTGCGCTCGATGTCGCCGCGACGGCCGCCGCGTTGGCCGGCCTGCCCGCCGATCCGGCGCTCGATGGCGTGAACCTCGTGCCGTATCTGACGGGCGAGAAGTCGGGCGTCCCGCACGACGCGCTCTATTGGCGGTGGCGCTCGCAGGCCGCGATCCACGACGGCCGTTGGAAACTCGTCCTGCTCGGGTCGGAGCGCTATCTCTTCGACACCGACGCCGCCGACGGCGAGACGCGCAATCTCGTGACGCAGCAGCCCGAGATCGCCGGGCGGCTCATGGCGAAACTCCGTGCGTGGGACGCGACGTTGCAGACGCCCGGGCTGCCCGAAGAGGTGCATGCGCAGGACCGGAATTTCTTCGATACGCATGTGCTGAAAAAGGCCGGAGCAACCGTGGGCAGGCAGGGGGCGGGAAAACAGAAGAAGAAAAAACAGTGACCCCGCGCTTCTCCCGCCTCGCCGCCCTCGCTTTCGCCGGCCTGCTGTCTCTCGCCGGCTGCAACGTCGCGCGCCAGTCCGGCGGCGGCACGTTCACGCCGGCCGCGGCGATCAATCCCGGCGTGCCCTGGCCCGCGACCGACGGGCTCGACCGCCCGCTGCCGGTGGCGGCGGCACGTGGCGGCGTGCGGCCCGACCGCGTCGTCGGCATGTTCTACTTCCTCTGGCACAACCGTCCGGGCGGGGACCTGCCGAAGAACATCGCACACATCCTCGCGCGCGATCCCGATGCCCTGCAGAAACCGGATTCGCCGCTCTGGGGCCCGCCGGGCTCGATGCATTACTGGGGTGAGCCGCTCTACGGTTACTATCACGCGATGGATCCGTGGGTGCTCCGCCGCCATGCCACGCTGCTGGCGGATGCGGGCGTCGACACGGTGATCTTCGACACCACCAATCGCCGCACCTACCCCGATGTTTACCTGAAACTTTGCGAAGTCTGGACGCAGGTCCGCCGCGAGGGCGGCCGCACGCCCCAGGTGTGTTTCATGGTCAACACGAAGGCCGGCGAGACCGCGCAGGAGTTGTTCAAGGAATTCTACCAGCCGGGCCGTTATCCGGAGCTCTGGTTCCGCTGGCAGGGCAAGCCGCTCCTGCTCTGCGACCCGAAGGAAGCGACGCCGGAGATCGCGGCGTTCTTCACGCTGCGCAAGGCCCACTGGCCGTTTACCCTGATCAATACGCAGAACGCGTGGCATTGGGAGGCGACGTATCCGCAGGTTTACAGCTACGACCGGGACCCGGTGCGCCCGGAGCAGGTGAATGTCTCCGTCGCCCAGAATCTCCGCGCGTCGGACGGCAAGGTGACCAACATGAGCCAGGGCAACGGCCGCGGCCGCAGTTTCCATCAGGGCCGCCGGGAGACGGCGCCCGGTGCCGTGAACCACGGCTACAATTTCGCCGAGCAGTGGCTGCGCGCCTTCGAGCTCGATCCGCCGTTCGTGATGATCACGGGGTGGAACGAGTGGATCGCGGGCCGCTACAGCCGGCCGAATCTGCCAATCGTCTTCGTCGATCAATACGACCAGGAATTCAGCCGCGATATCGAACCCGTCTCCGGCCTGCACGGCGACAATTACTACTATCAGCTCGTCGCCGGCATCCGCCGCTACAAGGGCTTCCCGGCGGTGCCGGTGGCGGGCGCGCCGCGCACGATCGATCTCGCGGGCGGCTTCGAGCAGTGGCGCGGCCTCGGACCGGAGTTCACGGATCATGCGTTCGACGACGACCGGCGTGAGTTCGGCCAGGGCGCGCGCCGCTATGTCAACACGACCGGCCGCAACGACCTCGTCGCCGCAAAGGTCGCACGCGATGCCACCCACGTCTACTTCTACGCCCGCACGCGCGAGCCGCTCACGGCACGCGAGGGGGCCGGCTGGATGTTGCTGCTGATCGATGCCGACGCCCGCCGCGCGACGGGGTGGGAGGGCTACGATTTCATCGTCAACCGCAGCGCCGATGGCGCCGACACCTGGCTCGAGCGCAACACCGGCGGCTGGAACTGGGAGCGCGTTGCCCGCGTCGCGCTCCGCACCGCCGGCCGCGAACTCATGCTCGCCGTGCCGCGCGCCGCGCTCGGACTGCCGCCCGGCGCCCGCGCGGAGGTGACCTTCGACTTCAAGTGGTGGGACAATCCGCAGCGCGCCGGCGACCTCATGGACGTGTATCTCAGCGGCGACGCTGCGCCCGATGCGCGTTTCAACTACCGCTACACGACGCGCGCGCAGCCGTAGTCCGGCGCGTCTGCCTTCCGCCTCATGTCCGTTTCGCGTCTCCCGTTTCCCCGCCGGTGCCGGTGCGGGGCGATGCGCGGAGTGACGCTGTTGCTGGCCTCCGTCGCCGCGCTCCTCGGCGCCGATCCCGGCCGGCCCAACCTTCTCTTCATCCTGACCGAGGATCAGGGCGCGCATCTGGGATTCATCGGCACACCGGGACTCGTGACGCCGCACATGGACGGGCTCGCGCGCAGCGGGGTGTATTTCGACCGCGCGTTTGTGGTGTATCCGGTCTGCTCCGCCTCGAAGGCCGCGCTCTATACCGGGCTGCACAACCACACCAACGGCCTGCTCAACAACACGCTCAATCTGCACAAACCCGCCGCGCAGGTGACCGAGGCCGAGCGCGCGGCACCGCTGTATCGCAATAACCGGATCCGCGACGGCATCCCGACGCTCGTCGAGCGGCTGCGCGACGCCGGCTACCATCAGGGCGTCACGAGCAAGCTGCACGTGCTGCCCCCCGGGAAGTTTCCCTACGACGAGTTTCTCGGCCCCGGCAGCGCGGTCGTCGACGTCGCGGCGTTCATCGCGCGGGCGCGCCAAGCCGGCAAGCCGTGGCACCTTTTCTACAACGTCGCGCCGTCGCACCGGCCGTTTCCGAACCGGGACACCCAGGGCATCCGTGTGTCGCCCGCGGCGGTGCGGCTGCCGGGCTTCCTGCCCGATACGCCGGCAGTGCGGCAGGACTGGGCCGAGTATCTCGCCGCGCTCGAGCTCGCCGACGTCGCGGTGGGTCGCGCGCTCGCGGCACTGCGCGCCGCCGGCGAGGAGGAGCGAACCATCGTCGTGTTCCTCGGGGACCACGGCCCGGCGTTCACGCGCGGCAAAATGACGCTCCACGACCTCGGTTTGCGCACGCCGCTCGTCATCCGCGCGCCGGGGCTGCGGCGCGGCGTGCGCAGCGACGCCCTCGCGAGCACGGTGGATCTTGCGCCCACGCTGCTCGATCTGCTGGGACTCGCGCCGCTGCCGCGCACCCACGGCGTCTCGCTGCGGCCGGTCCTCGCCGGCGCGGCCGGTGCGCCGCCGCGCGAGTATGCCTTCGCGGAGATTTCGCACCGCGGCCCGCTGCCCAACGCGGGGCTGCAGGAACGGGCGGTCACCGATGGCCGCTGGAAACTCATCTACCGCGAGAAGCACCGCCCCGCGTGGCGGCTGGTGCAGGCGGATGCCAGGGACTGGAAGCCGTGGCGCAACCGCACCTACGCCGCGACCCTCGAGGCGCGGGAACGCTTCCCTGAGGCGTATCGGTTCCTCACCGAGTTCGATCCGCAGAACCTCGACGGCATTCTGCCGGCGCTGGAGCTCTACGACCTCGCCGCGGATCCGGATGAGCTGCGCAACCTCGCCGGCGATCCGGCGCAGGCGGCCGCGCGGGAACGGCTCCTCGGCGCGCTGCGCCGCTGGGCCGTCGCGACGGAGGATCCTGCGCTGGACCTGTCGTCCCAGCCTGCGCCGTCGGCCGCCCGCGCCACACCCTGAACCTTCACCCCATGCACCCCGCCGTCCGTCCGCTGTTCACGTTCGCTTCGTTGCTGCTCGCCGCCGGTGCGCGGGCGCCCGCACAGACCGCGCCGGTGCCCGCCGCCCCGCCGGCCGCCGAGGCCGTCCGGCTCACGCCGTTTGAAGTCAGCTCGTCCAGGGATACGGGATACGCCGCCAGCGAGACCCTCTCGGGCACGCGGCTCAAGACCCGGATCGAGGACACCGGCGTGGCCGAGACGATCATCACGCCGGACTTCCTGCGCGATCTCGGGCTCACGTCGCTCGACGAGGTCTTCAAGTTCGTGCCCAACACCGGCACCGACGACCCGCAGCTCGGCACGTCGGCGGGCAACTCCAGTCTCTTCTCCAGCGTCGCCTACACCTCCCGTGGCTTCTCGGTGGCGAGTGCGCAGCGGGATTTCCTGCCGACCACCGCGGGCGCGGACATCTACAACACCGAGCGCATCAGCTTCACGCGCGGACCCAACGCCATCCTCTACGGGCTCGGCAATCCCGGCGGCATCTCCAACGCCGTCTCGCAGCGGGCGAATCTGCAGCGCACCAGCTACGAACTCGACACGCGCTTCGACACGAACTCCGGCCGCCGCGCGAGCTTCAACGCCAACTGGCCGCTCCTGCCGCGCCGGCTGGCCCTGCGCGTCGCCCGGCTCGAAGACGAGCGCGGCTCGCACCTGAAGCCCGACGAGAATCTCCACCGCCGCACGTATGCCGCGCTGCGTTTCCAGCCGTTCCCGAAGACGATCGTCGATGTGAACTACGAGGACGGCGACCAGCGGCGCCGCGCGCTCGCCCGCGGGTTCACCTACAGCGATGCGTTCAGCGGCTGGACGACGCTGCCCGAAGCCGCGCGCCCGCGGGTGACGACGGCCGGCGCGGTGCTCAACAACACCACGATTCCCGGCCTCGATCAGCTCATCGCCGCCAACACGATCTTCATCGTCGACGGTGCGACGCCGGCGGTCGCGCCGATGAACTGGGCGCGCATGGGCCGCACGCGCACCGCCGCTCCCTCGCTCAGCGGCAGCATCCACGGAGTCACGCGCGACGAGAGCTTTGCCCTGCCGTTTCCCGTCGAGAGCAACCTCATGGGCTACTCCGACGGCACGCAGGTCGATTTCCGCACGCTCACCGCGACCTGGCAGCAGAGCGTCCTGCCGCAGTTGGACTTCGAGCTGACCTACAACCGCCAGTTCAGCGACCGGTTTGCCGACTACTCCAAGCCGGCTGCCACCGATACGCTCCAGGTCGATCCCAATGCCGTCCTGCCCAGCGGCGCGCCGAATCCCAACTACGGCAAGTTCTACTACGATGCCGGGGCCAACGGCGGCGTGATCTTTTTTCAGAAGAACCGCATCGAGCTCGGGCGCGCGACGCTCTCCTACGAGTTCGACGCGAAGAAGCACCTGCCGCGCGTCGGCCGCTGGCTGGGGCGGCACCGTTTCGCCGGACTCGCCGAGCAGCAGCGCAACCCCTTCAGCGGGGTGAACAACGCCACGCTCCGCAACCTCACGCCGAGCAGGACCAGCGTGCCCGGCCTCGCCGCGACCTGGGCTGCGGCGCCCGGCGCCGCCTCGAACCTGATGCAATACCGCTTCTACTTCGATCCCGCGGCGGGCATCACCTACATGCCGAGCCTCTGGGACAAGTATCCGCGGCTCGCGAGCAGCGACAACATCGCGCGCCTCCAGGCCACGCTGCCCGCGGAGGCCAACGGCGTCACCCCCGGTTTCGCCAACAACGGCGCGCCGATCGTCCGCTACACGCGCGTCGATACGCGGATCTTCGCGACGCACAATTACTGGCTCGATGAGCGCGTGATCACGCTCTTCGGCTGGCGCAGCGACAAGCGCACGCAATACAGCCGCACGCTGCCGCTCGATCCCGTTTCGCAGCTCTATCCGGACCCCGTGCCCTACAACGCCCGCGACGGCGTGAACACCAAGACCGTGCAGCCGGCCGGGACGTTTTCCCGCGGCGTGGTGCTCGTCGCGACGAGGTGGCTCCGGCTCTTCTACAACGAGTCGAGCAGCCTCGTGCTGCAGGATCCCAGCGCCAGCGACCTCTACAGCCAGCCGATCGACAACGCGGAAGGGAAGGGGACGGAGCTCGGCGTGCGCGTCGCGTTGCTCGGCGGTCGCGTGCAGGCCTCGGCGAGCCGCTGGAAGACCGACCTCCAGGGCCAGGCGGTCGCGACCATCCGCAATCAGCTCGGCCTTTTCAATTTCACCAACGCGACCAACACGCTCTGGAACACCGCCGCCCAGCTCAGCGGCGACAACAAATACCTCCAGCCGCCCTACCGGCCCGCGCAGAACTTCACCGATTATCAGGACTATGTCGCCGAGGGCTACGAGTTCACGCTCACCGCCAATCCCACGCCCAACTGGCGGTTCACGCTCAACGGCGGCGCGCAGACCAACCGGCAGAGCAACATCGGGCCGGTGCTGAAGAAATACTGGGCCGAATACGAATCGGTCTGGCGCAACTTTCCCGGCCGGGACCTCAACGGCAACGGCATCATCGACGCGACGCTGCCTGCCACGCCGCAGGCGCAGATCGAGCGCTTCCTCGACCGCACCGGCGGGGCGGAGGCACCGACCATCGGCCAGCTCATCGACGCCTACGGCGCGGGCGTCGGCCGCATCGTCGCGTCGAGCGGCGTTTCCACCACCAGCATTCCGAAGTGGTCCGGCAACTTCGTGACCAACTACCGTTTCTCCGCGGGGCCGCTGCAGGGCGTCGGTGTCGGCGGCAGCCTGAATTATCGCGGCCCGCGGCGGATCGGCTTCCTGCTCACGCGCGAGGGTCTCTATCGGCCCGACGCCGCGATCCTCGGTGAGACCACGTGGGACACCGGTTTCTGGCTCTCCTACGGCCGCAGCTTCAAGCTGGGCGGCTCGCGCACCGTGCGCTGGCGCGGCCAGATCAACGTCCGCAACGTGCTCGACGACCGCGAGCTCGAGCCGGTCACGGGCCTCGACGACGGCACCGGCCGCGGCGAGGTGGTGCGCTGGCGCGTGCCCGAACCGCGGACATTTGTTTTCAGCAACACCTTCGAATTCTGACTCCGCGCGCGCAGCCCTTGCTCGAATCCCGGGGTGGGCGCCAATAACCCGCAGTCCGGCACAGGAAAAAAACGCAGTCTTGAATCTACCCGGTATGAAACGTCATCGCCTCTGTGCCGCGCTTGGTCTGGTCGCCGGATTTTCTCTCCTCGCCCCGATCTCCCCCGCGGCGCCGGCGGCCGCCCCGAATTTCAACGTCATCTTCATCCTCGCCGACGACCTCGGCTGGGCGGACACCGCGCTTTACGGGCACACGCGTTTCCATCGCACGCCGAATCTCGAGCGGCTGGCGCAGCGCGGGATGACGTTTACCCGTGCCTACTCCGCGAGTCCGCTCTGCTCGCCCACGCGCTCCGCGGTGCTCACCGGCCTGAGTCCGGCCCGCACCGGCATCACTGCGCCCAACTGCCATCTGCCGCAGGTCATCCTCGAGGCGACCACGCCCGCGCGCGCCGCGCCGACCGCCAAGGTGGTGATGCCGGCGTCGGTCACGCGGTTGAAGCCCGACTACCGCACGCTCGCCGGGGCCCTGCGCGCGGCCGGCTACGCGACGGGACATTTCGGCAAGTGGCACCTCGGCGCCGCACCGTATTCGCCGCGGCAGCACGGCTTCGATGTCGACCTGCCGCATCACCCCGGACCCGGACCGGCGGGCAGCTTTGTCGCGCCGTGGAAGTTCAAAGATTTCGATCCCGATCCCGCGGTGCCCGATCAGCACATCGAGGACCGCATGGCGAAGGAAGCGGTGGCCTTTATGGAACGGAACCGCGACCGGCCGTTTTTCCTGAACTACTGGATGTTCAGCGTGCACGCGCCGTTCGACGCGAAGAAAGCGCTGATCGAAAAATACCGTGCCCGGGTGAATCCGGCCGACCCGCAGCGCAGCCCCACGTATGCGGCGATGATCGAGAGCATGGACGACGCCGTCGGCACGCTGCTCGACACGGTGGACCGGCTCGGTCTCGCCGACCGGACGATTGTCGTCTTCACCTCCGACAACGGCGGCAACATGTATAACGAGGTCGACGGCACGACCCCGACCAGCAACGCGCCCCTGCGCGGCGGCAAGGCGACCCTGTTCGAGGGTGGCACGCGCGTGCCCGCCGTCGTGGTGCTGCCGGGCGTCGCGCGCCCCGGCGCGCGCAGCGACGAACTCGTGCAGAGCGAGGACTGGCATCCGACGCTGCTCGAGGCGCTCGGCCTGCCGCCGGCGCCCGCGCAGCGCTTCGACGGTGCGAGCATCCTGCCGGCGCTGCGCGGCGGGAGTCTGGGCGACAAGGCCGTGTATCAGTTCTTCCCCCACGCGCCGGGCGTGCCGGACCGGCTGCCGCCGGCGGTGTCGGTGCATCGCGGCGACTGGAAACTGATCCGGGTGTTTCACGACGGCGAGCAGGGCGCGCACCGTCATCTCCTGTTCAATCTGCGCGAGGATCTGGGGGAGCGGCATGACCTCGCCGCGATCCAACCCGACCGGGTGCGGGAACTCGGCGCCATGATCGACCGCTTTCTGGCCGAGACCCGCGCCGTGCTGCCCGTGCCCAATCCGGCCTTCGATCCGCTCGCCATCCCGCCGGAGACGAAGAAGGCGAAGGCGAAACGCGTGCCCAGCGCCGAGAAGTAACTCCTCCCCGGGGCTACCCGACGGGAACCTCGAGCGGGGCCGGTCGCTTCGTGTTCCAACCGCGCCCGCCGAGGGTTTTTTCAAACGGCGGCCGCGCGCAGCGCGTGCCGCCGTGGCCACGCACGCTCAGCCGGCGTGGGCGCCGTGCGAACGCGCGGCGCTGGAACGCAGCGGGGCATCCGTGAAGTGATCGTGCGCGCCGGCCGGCGCCTTCGGGATCGACGCCGACGGCGCCGTGCGGCGGATGGGTGCCGGGCGCGCGACGGGCCGGTGCGCGAGCGGGGCGGATGCCGCCGGCGCGGTTTCCACGGCCGACCCGCCGGCGCTGCCGCCGCCTTCGAACATCCGCCGGAGGTCGTTCACGAGTTCGCGCAGGACGATTGCCTGCTGACCGAGTTCCTCCGCGGCGCTGGCGCTTTCCTCGGCCGTGGCGGCGTTGGCCTGCGTGACCTTGTCCATCTGGGCGACGGCGCGGTTGATCTGGCCGATGCCCTGGGCCTGTTCGCCGGAGGCGGTGGCGATGCCGCGGACGAGTTCGTCGACCCGGCGCACCTTGCCGACGATTTCGTCGAGGCGCTCGGACACGCGGGCGCTGATTTCCACGCCCTTCCGGCTCTTGGTGATCGAATCCTCGATCTTGCCGGCGGTCTCGCGGGCGGCGTCCGCGCTCTTCTGCGCGAGGGACCGGACTTCCTCGGCGACGACGGCGAATCCCATTCCCGCTTCGCCGGCGCGGGCGGCTTCCACGGCGGCGTTGAGGGCGAGCAGGTTGGTCTGGAAGGCGATGTCGTCGATCATGCCGACGATCTTGGCGATGTTGTCGCTCGAGGCCTGGATATCGTCGACGGCGGTCTTCATTTCGCGGACCTCGCCGGCCCCGCTCTCGGCGGCGATGCGGGCCTCGTTGGCGAGCAGCTTGGCGCCCTCGGCGCCCTTGGCGTTGCTCTCGGTCATGCCGGAGAGCTCCTCGAGCGAGGCGCTGGTTTCCTCGAGCGAAGCGGCCTGTTCGGAGGAGCCGGCGGCGAGCGTGGCGCTCGCATCCGAGATCTCCGCGGAGGCGGCGGCGGTCTGGTCGCTCGCTTCCTGCATCGCGGCGATGGATTGCCGCAGCGGCTGCACGATCATGCGGCGGTTGAGGAAGTAGAAGCCCACGGCGGTGCCGAGGGTGAGAGGAAGGACCCAGGTGAGGCTCTGCCACATCCCGCTGCGCACGACGCCCTCCACCCGCTCCAGTTTCGCCTTCAACACGAAGGCGCCGTGGACCTCGCCGCTCTTCCAATTCTCCATCGGGTAGCCGAGCACGTCCTTGCCGTCCTTGGTCAGGCTGTTCTTCGGGTCGCCGTGACACGCGAGGCAGTCGGCGGTGAGCTTGATGGGCCGGGCGTAGGTGATGATGCCGGCGTTGTGATCGACGTCGACATATTCGGGCAGATCGCCGCGCTCGAGCCGGGCGAGGATTTCCTTCTCCGCGGCGGTGGGGTTGTTCTTGGCGTTGCGGGCCTGGTTCTTGGTGACGCGAAACTCGAAGCCGGCCTCGTCGGCGGCGCGGGCGATGGCTTCCCAGGCGGCGACGACGGGAATCGTGCGGTAGAGCGTGGAGCCCTGGAGGTCGCCGCTCTTGCGGTATTCGGCGAGGAGCTTCTCGCGGTCGAAGGCGCCGCGCTCGCCGAGTTCGGAGACGCTGGAGCGGACGTTTTCCGCCTCGACGATGGCGGCGCGCATGGTGTCGAGGGTCATCCGGATGCCCTGTTGCTCGATGACGTGTTTCTGGACGAGCAGGGTGGCGGTGAGGGTGAGTGCGATCGCGCCGATCGCAGCCAAAATGATCTTCGTGCCGAGTTTCATAGTCGGAGATAGGATGCTGGGAGTGGGGTTGCCCCGTGGAGGCGGGATACCCACGGAATTCGGCACCGGCCCAGCGGGGCCCAACTCACATTGCACTCACATTAGGCGGTGAGGGGCCAGAATGTGGCGGAAGGACGCTGCGGGCGGAGGAAAACGGCCCGCGGGACGGCCGGACCAAAGATGCGGCTGGCGTTTTGGCGGCTTCGGGGTTTGGGGAAGCGCATGGCGAAAGCGAAACCCGCACCTGCAGTCGATCCGTTGCGCGAGCGGCGCGAGGAGGAGAAGGAGGAGCGCCGGCAGGCGATCCTCGACGCGGCGGAAAAAGTGATCGCGCGCGACGGCTGGGAGGCGACGAACTTCGGCGAGATCGCGAAACGCGCGCGGCTGAGCCGGCCGCTGGTCTATTTCTACTTCCCCACGCGCGACGAACTTTTCCACGCCATCTGCGGCCGGGGGCTGCGCGAACTGGAAAAGCGCTTCGCCGCGGCGGTCGACGGCGCGAAGAACGGGCTCGAAGCCGTGCTCGCGATCGGGCGCGCCTACCACCGCTTCTCGTTGGACGAGCCGCTGTATTTCGCGGTGCTCTCGAATCTCCAGGCGCGCGATGTGGACCCGAAGGACCAGACCGCCAACGAGGCGGAGGCGCACGCGCACGGGCGCACCTGCCTGACCTACGTGGCGGAGTCGCTCGGGCGCGGCGTGGCGGACGGCTCGATCCGGCGCTCGATCGGCGACCCGGGACCGACGGCGATCTCGGTCTGGGCTTTCTCGCACGGACTGATCCAGATCGCGTCGCGCAAAGAGGCCATGCTGAAGGAGGATTTCGGCCTGACCGCGGCGAAGGCGATGGAGCACGGCTTCAAGCTGCTGCGCGGTTCGCTGGCTGCGGAAATAGACTGACAGAAAGTTAGCCGTTGACAGAGTGTCAATGTGGGCCACGGATTTGGCCGTATGGTCCGACACATCTGGTTTTTTCCGGCCGTCTGGGTGGCATCGGCGGCGCTGGCAATGGGTGCGCAGGGGGTGACGGCGGCGTCCGTGACGCCGGCGCTGCCCGCCGCGGCGGAGCGTTACGTGCAGGCGGCGTGGGAAGGCAACACGGCGCTCCGGAGCCGGGCGCTCGACGTCGAGGAGGCGCGGGCCCGGCTGGCGGAGGTGCGGAGTGCGCTGCAGCCGCGGGTCGATCTCGTGGCGCGGTATTCGCGGGCGGACGGTGGGCGGACGATCGGGTTTCCCACGGGCGATCTGCTGAACGGCGTCTACCGCACCTTGAACGACTATCTGGCCGGGCAGGGGCGGCCGGCGGCGTTTCCGCAGCTGGAGAATGCCGCGATCCCGCTCCTGCGGCGCGAGGAGCAGGAGACGAAACTCCGGGTGACGCAGCCGCTCTACCGGCCGGAGATCGCGCGTGGGGTGCGGGCGGCGCGGGCCGGGGTGGAAGGCCGCGAGGCGCAGCTGGGGGCGTTGCGGCGGGAACTGCGGCTGACGGTGCTCGCGGGCTACTTCGGGCACCAACAGGCGGTGGCGGCGGTGCGGATCCTCGAAGCCGCGGCCGAGGTGACAGCGGAAGCGTGGCGCGTGAACCGGGTGTTGGCCGAGGCGGGCAAGACGACCGAGGACCGCGTGCTGCGGGCGGAGGCGGATGCGTTGACCGTCGCGCAGCAGCTCGCGGAAGCGGTGCGGGATCGCGACCTCGCGCGGGCGCAGCTGAATTTCCTCGTGGGTCGGCCGCTGACGACCGCGATCGAGTCGCCGGCGCCGGGCGAGATCGAGGCGCTGGCGGAACGTCTGGCGGCCGCGGGGCCGCCGCCGGAGACGCTCTCGACCGAAAGGCGCGAGGAGCGGGTGGCGGTGCAACGGGCGGTGGAGGCCGCCGTCGCCGCGGAGGGGGCCGTGAAGGCGCGGCTGCAGCCGACGCTCGGGCTGGGGATCGAGGGCGGGGTGCAGGGCGAGCGCTACCGCACGGGCGGCGAGGCGAATTTCGTGATGGGTTCGCTCATCGCGGAGGTGAATCTCTGGGACGGACAGGAACGGCGCAGCGCGCTGGTGCGGGCACAGGTGGAGCGCCGGCGGGCGGAACTGCAGCTGAAGGACACGCAGGACCGGCTGGCGCTGCAGCTGCAGCAGGCGCGCGACGATCACGGCGCGGCGCTGGCCGGCTACCGGGCGGCGCGGGCGCGCGCGACGGCGGCGCAACGGGCGTTTGCCGTGGTGCGTGAGCGGGACCGCGAAGGGCTGGCCAACCAACTGACCTTCCTGGATGCGCGCAACGAAGCCACGCGGGCGGAACTCGCGCTCGCGATCGCGCAGCAGCGGCTGCTTGTGGCGCAGGCGGCGCTCGATCGGGCGGCGGCGCTTTCCCCGCTGCGTTGAACCCTTTGCCACCGATTCGAATTTTCCCATGAAAGCTGCGGTTCTGATGTTTGTTTCCACCGGCCTGCTTTTCGCGCCTGCGGCGCGGTCGGCCGACAAGCCTACTCCGGCGCCCCGCGCGGTGCGGGTGCAGCTGGAGCCGGTCGTCTACACGGACGAAGCGGTGCCGGTGCGCGTTGTCGGCGTGCTGGCGCGGAAGCAGGAGGCGGAGTTGTCGTTCAAGATCGGCGGACTCGTGGCCGAGGTGAATGTGCGGGTGGGCGACCGGGTGGCGCGCGGGCACGTGCTGGCAAAGCTGCGCACCGAGGAGATCGATGCGCAGGTGGCCCAGGCGCGGAGCGGACTGGCGAAGGCGCAGCGTGACCTCGCGCGGCTGGAGTCGCTGGTGGCGAACCGCGTGGCGACCCTCGAGAACGTGCAGGACGCGCGCACGGCGGTGGAGGTGGCGCAGGCGGCGGTGCGGATCGCGGAGTTCAACCGCGAGCACGCGGCGATCGTGGCGCCCGATGACGGGATCGTGCTGCGGCGGCGCAGCGAGCCGGGCGAACTAGTGGGGCCGGGCGCGCCGATCGTGGGTTTTGCGTCCGAGCGCGGGGGCTGGCTGGTGCGCGCGGCGCTCGCGGAGCGCGAACTGGCGCAGGTGACGCTCGGGGACGCGGCGGCGGTGACGGCGGCGGGCGAAACGGTGTCGGGCCGGATCGTGCAGATCGCGGAGGCGAGCGACGCGGCGACGCGGACGACGCCGATCGAGATCGCGCTGGAGCGCGTGCCGGCCAAGGCGCGGTCCGGGGGCGTGGCGGTGGCCGTGGTGCAGCCGCGGCCGGTGCCGGCGCGGGCGCGGGTGGCGGCGTCGGCGCTGCTCGAAGGCGATGGCGGGGCGGCGAATCTGTTTCTGGTCGCGGAAGGGGCGACGACGGCGCAGCGCGTGCGCGTGGAGGTGGAGCGGCTGGTGGGGGACCGGGTGCTGCTGCGGACGGAGCTGCCGCGCGCGGCGCGCGTGGTGGTGCGGGGCGCGGAGTATCTGCGCGACGGTGCGGCGGTGGAGCCGGTGCGCTGAGGCGGAGCGACGATCATGAAAATCACGGATCACGCGGTGCGGAACCCGCAGTTCACGTTCATCATTTTCCTGCTGCTCTCGGCGCTGGGCATCGGGGCGTTTGTCTCGATCCCGCGGTTGGAGGATCCGGATTTCAAGGTGCCGTCGTTCTTCGTTGTGGCGGTCTATCCGGGAGCCAACGCGACGGACATCGAGCAATTGGTCGCGCGGCCGCTGGAGGATGCGTTCAAGGAGCTCGACGACATCGACAAGCTCCGGTCGACGGTGAAGGACGGCTTTGTCTTCATCGGCGTGGACTTCGTCTACGGCACGGATCCGGAGAAGAAATACGACGAGCTGCTGCGGCAGGTGAACGTGGAGCGGCCGAAGCTGCCGGAAGGCGTGCGGGATGCGGAGGTGCGGAAGATCCAGACGACCAACGTCGCGATGATCCAGACGGCGCTGGTGTCGGCCGATGCGAGTTATGCGCGGCTGCAGGACCTGGCGGAGAATCTGCGGAAACGGCTGGAGAGCGTCCCGGGCGTAAAGCAGGCGCGGGAGCACGCGATCCCGGAGAAGGAGCTGCGGATTTCGCTCGATCTGGACCGCATTGCGCAGCTGCGGCTGCCGCTCGGGCAGATCATCGGCGCGATCCAGGGCGACAACGCCACGATCCCGGGCGGAGCGATCGAGGCGGGTGGCCGGCGTTTCAACCTGAAGACGAGCGGTCCGTATGCGGATATCGAGGACGTGCGCCTGACGTCGGTGGCGGGCAGCGGGACGGCGGTGGTGTATCTGAAGGACGTGGCGGACGTCGCGTGGACGACGGCGGACAAGGAGGACTTCGGGCGCTACAACGGGGAGCGGGCGGTGTTCGTCACGGTGCGGCCGCGCGCGGGCCAGAATCTGATCGCGCTGAGCGAGGTCCTACGGGGCGAACTGGAGGCCTTTCGGGCGAAGCTGCCGGGCGATGTGCGGTTGGAACTCGGCTGGGACCAGGCGCGCAACGTGGAGCGCAGGCTCGGGCGGCTGGAGCACGACTTCATGATCGCGTTTGCGCTCGTGCTGCTGACGGTGCTGCCGCTCGGCTTCCGCGCCTCGCTGCTGGTGCTGGTGTCGATCCCGCTGTCGCTCGCGATGGGCATCGCGGTGCTCCACTACGCGGGCTACAGCCTGAACCAGCTGAGCATCGTGGGCTGCGTGATCGCCCTCGGCCTGGTCGTCGACGACTCGATCGTGGTGGTGGAAAACATCGCGCGTTTCCGGCGGCTGGGGCACAGTCCGCTGGCGGCGGCGCTGGAGGGCACGCGGCAGATCGCGGTCGCGGTGCTGGGCACGACGGCGACGCTGCTGTTTGCGTTTCTGCCGCTGCTGATGCTGCCGGGCGGGCCGGGGCAATTCATCCGCAGCCTGCCGCTGGCGGTCGTCTACACGGTGCTGGCGTCGCTCGTGGTGGCGCTGACGATCGTGCCGCTGCTGGCGCGCTATGCGTTGCGCGGCGACGAGAATCCCGAGGGCAACGTGCTGCTGCGGGGCCTGCACCGCGGTATCGAGCGCTTCTACCGGCCGATTCTGCATGCCTGCATGCAGCACCGGGTGGTGACACTGGCGGTGGCGGCGCTGTTGATCGCGGGCAGCCTCGCACTGGTGCCGCGGATCGGCTTCTCGCTGTTCCCGAAAGCCGGCGTGCCGCAGTTCCTCGTGCAGATCGACGCGGAAGAAGGCGCGAGCGTGGCGGCGACGGATGCGATCGCGCGGCGGGTGGAGGAGGTGCTGGCGCGGCGGCCGGAGGTGGCGAACTACTTCACAACCGTCGGGAACAACAACCCGCAGATCTACTACAACGAGGTGCCGCAGGCGCCGAAGGCCAACGTGGCGGAGATCTTCGCGGCGTTGCGCGACTACGATCCGAAGGGGACGCCGGCGGTGCTCGAGGCGATCCGGCGCGACGTCGCGGCGATTCCGGGCGCGCGGATCGTGGTGAAGGAATTCGAGAACGGGCCGCCGATCGAGGCACCGATCGCGGTGCGGATTTTCGGCGAGGACCTGGACACGCTGGCGGCGATGTCGGCGCGGGTGGCGGCGGTGCTGGACGGCATCGACGGCACGAGCGCGGTGAACAATCCGCTGCGCACGCGGCGGACGGACCTGCGGCTGGCGATCGACCGGCCGGCGGCGGCGCTGCTCGGCGTGAGCGAGGCGGAGATCGACCGGGCGGCGCGGCTGGCGTTTGCGGGGCTGGAGGTGACGCGTTTCCGCGAGAGCGACGGCGACGAGCGGCCGGTGGTGGTGGCGCTGCCGCGGGGCGACCGGGCGACGCTGGAGAACTGGGACCGTATCCGGGTGCAGAGTGCGACGACGGGCGAGTATCTGCCGATCGCGCAGGTGGCACAGCTGCGGTTCGAGGCGGCGCCGCCGGTGATCCAGCGTTTCAACCGGGAACGTTCGAGCACGGTGTCGGCGCAGGTGCGGGACGGCTACAATGTGAACGCGCTCACGCAGCAGGCCGCGGCGGAACTGGCGAAACTCGACTGGCCGGCGGGCACGCGTTGGTCGTTTGGCGGCGAGGTGGAGAGCCGCAAGGAGAGTTTCGGCGGCCTGGGCAGCGCGATCCTGATCGCGGCCTTCGGCATCCTCGCGATCCTGGTGCTGGAATTCCGGAGCTTCCGCGGGACGCTGATCGTGGGTTCGGTGATCCCGCTCGGCTTCGTCGGCGGGCTGGTGGGGCTGTGGCTGACGGGCTACTCGCTGTCGTTCATGGCGGCGATCGGGTTCGTCGCGCTCATCGGCATCGAGATCAAGAATTCGATCCTGCTCGTGGATTTCACGAACCAGCTGCGGGCGGAGGGCGTGCCGCTGCGCGAGGCGATCGAGCGCGCAGGCGAGATCCGTTTTCTGCCGGTGGTCCTGACGACGCTGACGGCGCTGGGCGCGCTGCTGCCGCTGGCGCTGCAGGGGAGCGGGCTCTACTCGCCGCTGGCGATCGTGATCATGGGCGGCCTGATCAGTTCGCTGCTGTTGTCGCGACTCGTGACGCCGGTGCTCTACTCGTTGTTGCCGCCGCCGATGGCGGACGAGGAGGCGACGAAGATGGACCAGGCGAGCGCGGCGGGCGCGGCGACGGTAAAGGCGGCGGGCTGAACGGCCCGCCCGCGAGACGGGCGGGCGCGTAACGGAGCAACCTCTTCACCTCGTGCGCGCGTTGGGCACGGCCGCGGGCGCGCGGAGCCGGTCAACGGCGATGCGTGCCCCCGAGGGCATCCTGCACGGCGGCGAGGAGTTCCTCGGCGGAGGCGGGTTTGGGCAGGACCTGGGTGACGCCGAGACGGATGAGTTCGTCCTTTTTCTCCGTATCCGCGAGGCCGCTGGTGGCGATGATCGGCAGCGCGGGGTTCAGTTCGCGCAGTCGCCGCACGAGGGCGATGCCCCCCATGACGGGCATCATGACATCGGTGATCACGAGCGCGACGGTGTCGGCGTGGGCGGCGAACACCTGCAGGGCGTCGCGGCCGTTTTCCGCGGTGCAGACGGTGAAGCCCTCGGCGCTGAGGACGACCTGGGTGGCGAGGCGGACGTTTTCCTCGTCGTCGACGACGAGCACAAGGCGGCCGGCGCCGGAGATTGTCTCCTGCGGGCTGGCGCCGGCATCCTCGGCGGCGATCTCGGGCTTGGCCGGGAGGTGGATGCGGAAGGCGCTGCCGCGACCGGGCTCGGACTCGACGGTGACGAAGCCGTCGTGGCCGCGGGCGATGCCGAGCACGGTGGAGAGGCCGAGGCCGGTGCCCTTGCCGAGGGGCTTGGTGGTGAAGAAGGGCTCGAAGATCTTTTCGCGCACGTCGGCGGGAATGCCGACGCCGGTATCGCGGACCTCGAGGATGAGATACGGCCCGGGCTCGGCGCCGGGCGGGAGCACCGGGTCGCCGCGGGCGAGCGTGGCATTGGCGAGGTGGATTTCGAGGCGGCCGCCCTCGGGCATGGCATCGCGGGCGTTGATGCAGAGATTGAGGGCGATCTGGTGCATCTGCGTCTGGTCGGCGAGGACGGGCCAGACGCCGGGATCCCAGCGGTAGGAAATGACGATCTCGCGCGGCAGGGTTTCCCGGAGCATCCGGACGAGTTCGGCGATGACGTAGCGCATCTGCACGACGGTGCGGTCGCCGCCGAGACCGCGGCTGAAGGTGAGCAGCTGCTTGATGATGTCGCCGCCGCGGCGCGCTTCGCGGTGCACCATTTCCATCAATTCCTGATGCTCCCGATCCGCGAGCTGGGTGCGCAGCAGGGAGGCGATCATCACGATCGGGGAGAGGATGTTGTTGAGATCGTGCGCGATGCCGCCGGCGAGATTGCCCATCGCCTCCATCCGCTGGGCCTGGAGGAAGCGGGCCTCCATGAGCTTGCGGTCGGAGATGTCCTGCTTGATCGCGACGCAGTGGGAGATCTCGCCGTCGTGGTCGCGGAGCGGGGTGAGCGTCATCTCGCCGGTCCAGCGGCGGCCGTCGCGGCGGGTGTTGGTGACTTCGCCGCGCCAGACCTCGCCGCGGTGGACGGCGGTCCAGATGCGGTCGAATTCCGCGGGGGCGAGCGTGCCGCCGAGGAGTTCGTCCATGCGCCGGCCGATGCAGTCGATGAGCGGCCAGCCGGACAGGGTGGTGAAGGCGGCATTGACCCATTCGACCCGGCCGGCGGCGTCGGTGATGACGACGGCGTTGGCGGCGGCCTCGAGGGCGCCGCTCTGCAACCGGAGGGTGCGCTCCGCGGCCTGGCGTTCGGTGATGTCGCGGGCGGCGGCGAAGAATTGCCGGTCGCCGCCCGGGCCGAACGGAGCGATGTGCACCTCGACGGGAAACGAGGTGCCGTCCTTCCGCCGGTGGAGGCCGCGGATCGTCGCCCCGGCTTCGGGGGCGATCATCCGCCAGAACGGCGTGAGTTTATCCGGAGCAAACGTGCCCTCGATCTGTGCGACGTTCAGACGGAGCAATTCCTCGCGGGTATAGCCGAGGCTGCGGCAGGCGGCGAGGTTCACGTCGAGGATGCGGCCTTCGAGGTCGTGCACGAACACGGCGTCGACGGCACCGTCGAAGAGGCGGCGGAAACGCATCTCGCTCCCGCGGAGTGCGGCCTCGGAGCGTTTGAGGTCGGAGATGTCCTGCGCGATCGAGAGCACCTGTTGGCGACCGCCGACGCGGATGATCTCCGCGAAGTAGAGGCAGACGATTTTCTCCCCGCCGCGGGTGGTCGCTTCCATCTCCAGGCCCGCGACGCGGCCGTGGGTGGCGAGTTCCTGCCGCAGGCGGGCACGGGTGGGGGCGTCGATCCAGCCGGCGTCGGCGGAGGAGCGGCCGAGCAGTTCCTCGCGCGGGATGCCGCTGCGCCGGATCATCGCATCGTTGGCATCGATGCAGGCGCCGGTCTCGCGATCGCTGAGCGTCATCATGACGGGCGCCACTTTGAAGATCGTGCCGAACTTTTCCTCGCTCTCGCGTTGCGCGGCTTCGGCGGCGCGGCGGGCGGAGAGATCGCGGCAGATCGCCATCAGCATCCGCTGGCCGCCGACTTCGACGACATGGGCGAGGATCTCGACCGGCAGCACGCAGCCGTCGCAGCGCTGCACGTCGAGTTCGACGGGACGGAGCAGGCGCTGGCCGGGGCCGGTGCGCACGGCGATGGAGAAGAGCCGGCGGGCTTCCGCCTGGCTCGCCGGCGGGTGCACCTCCCAATGGTGCAGGGCGAGCAGTTCCTCGCGCGAGCGACCGAGCAGCGCGCAGGCGGCCTCGTTGACCTGGGTGATGCGGCCGGTCTCCGTGTCGCCGACGAAAATGGCGTCGGGCGCCTGTTCGAAGAGGAGCCGCAGCTTGACCTCGCTCTCGCGCAATGCCGCCTCCGTGGCCTTGGACGCGGTGGTGTCCATGACCATGCCGTGCCAGAGGATGCTGCCGTCCGGGCGGCGCTCGGGCTGCGAGTGGGCCTGGCGCCAGCGCAAGCCCTGGCGCGGGAGATCGACGCGGAATTCCACGCGGAACTCCTCCAGCGTCCGGGCCGAGCGCAGGATGCTTTCCTCGACGCTTTTCCGATCCGCAGGGTGGATGCGCTGGAAGAGGATCGAGGCGTCGCGGCGGAGGTCGTCGGGCGCCACCTCGAAAATCTCCGAGATGCCTCCGCTGGCGAAGGGGAGGCAGGCGCGTCCGTCGGGGAAAAGCTGATACTGATAGAGCGCGCCCGGCACCTGGGCGGTGAGTTTTACGATCAGCTCGTGGCTCGTGGTCAGCGCCGCCTGGGCGCGGCGCTCGTGGACGATGCGCCAGACCGCGGCGCCGATGAGCTGGACGGACTGCACGTCCTCCGGCGTGTAGTCGGTCGCCTTGTTGCCGACGCCGAGGATCACGTGCACCTGGCTGTCCTCGATCACCGGGACGCTGAGCAACCGGAGGAGGGGCGAGTGGCCGTCGGGCAGGCCGTGGCGGGCGGGGGCCGCACCATAGTCGTTGATCACGACCGGCTCCCGCGTCTGCAGCGCATCGGTCCAGACGCCGGCCTGCCCGATCGGGTAGTGGCCGGTGGAGGCGGCGGGGCCGGGCCCCTCGAGGGTGCGGCGCGACCAGCCCATGAGCTCGACCGCGGCGCTGTTCGGATGGACGAGGTGGAGGAACGCGATCCGGCTGCCGGTCACGTCCTCGGTGAGCTCGAGCGCCCGCTGGAGAAACGATGGCTCATCGAGGGTCTCCGCGAGGCGAGGCAACTCGAGCAGCACGGCGGCGCGCCGGGCGTTGGCCTGCTGTTCGCGTTCCGCGCGTTTCCGGCGGGTGATGTCGCGCAGGAAGATGCTCAGGTGACCGTCGTCGCCGGGATTGTAGCTGGCGCTGACCTCCACGTCGAAGGTGCTGCCGTCCTTGCGCCGGAGCAGCGTCTCGAAACGCTGGGAGCGCTCGGCGATGATGAGGGCGATGCGGGCCTCGATCTCGGCGGGGGTGAGCGCGGCTTCGAAGTCGCGGATGAATTTCCCGCGCATTTCGTCCTCGGTGAAACCGCTCATCACGGTGAATGCGCGGTTGGCGTGGAGCAGCCGGCCCGTAGGGTCGGCGAGCCAGAAACCGTCGATTGCGGTCTCGAGAATGGTCCGCAGCCGGGCCTCGCTGCGGCGCAGGGCCTCGACGGCGCGCCGGCGGTCGGTGATATCCTGCACCAGCACCTGAAACCCACCCCGGCCGGCGATCGGCTCGATGCTGATGTCGAGTTCGGCGATGCCCCGGCGCTGGGTGGGCAGGTGGCCGTGCCGGCGCATCGCATCGAAATCATAATGCGTGCGGTAGCGCACCGTCTCGCCGCGGCGGAGGGCGGCGGCGAACTCGGGGGTGATGCTCGGGTCGGAAAAGAGATCGCGGCCGAGCACGGCGTCGGCGTGGGGGAGGCCGAACACGCCGACGCCCGCTTCGTTGAGCCGGACGAGCCGGCCGGTCGCATCGTAGGTGCCGAGGGAGATCGGCACGGCGTCGTGCGGCGCGGTGGCCACGATGCGGGCGGGCGACGGGGGGCTCCGCGGCGGCTCCGCGGTGTGGCGCGCGGTGACATCCTGGGCGAAGCCGCTGATGCGCACCTCGGTGCCCTCCGCCTCGATCCGCGTGGCACGGTCCTCGAGCCAGCGCCACGTGCCGTTGGCGTCGCGCACGCGATACTCGAGGTGATAGGGCGGCGAGTCCGCGGTGACGGCGCGCGACCGGTGCCACGTGGCGAGATCGTCGGGATGGACGGCGGCGGCCCAGCCGTCGGGCTCGGCGAGCAGGTGCGCGGCGGAGCGGCCGAAGAGATCCTCGGGACGGCCGGCGCAGGCGACGAGCCGCCCGGTGGTCGTGGAGGTGTAAAGCACGCCGGGTAGAGCGGCGAGCAGCGCGTCTGCTCCGCGGCGAGGGGAGTCTCCGAGAGGCGTCGGAGGGGGATTCATCGTGACGTTTCCTGCTCGGGAAGCGTCGGCGGCGGAAAAAGGGACGGCAATCGCGGCGGCCCGGCGGGATTTGCGGAATACCGCGTGGAAATTGTCTCGCGCTAGTCCATGGCGATTCGTCCCGTCCGATCGGACGGAGTCGCCAAGCGCCGACGGGAGGGCCGGGCGGCGGCAGGCCGGCCCGGCTCCCCTTTCCTGATCATCGGCCGTAGAATCGCAGAAATAATACGTTTCTTCTCATGGGCGCCGGTGGAGTTTGCTGCTAGCCTTTCGGGCCATGCGGTGCCGACAGGCACCGCGCCCGACCGGCGCAGTGCCGGTCCATCTCCCCTTCGTCCCGACCCCATGAGCCCCACTTCACGTCGCCCAGCGTGGACCGCGATCGTCGCCGGTCTGACCGCGCCCCTGGCCTTTGCCCAGTCGCCCGCCGCTTCGCCGGCGGCACCACCGGTCGCGCTTTCGCCGTTTGTCATCCAGGCCGACACCGAAACCGGCTGGGTCGCCACGCAGACGCTCGGGGGCTCGCGGATGAAGACGGATTTCAAGGACCTCGCGCAACCGATGGAGGTCATGACGATGGATTTCATGCGCGATCTCGGCGTGAACAGCTTCGAGCAGGCGTTGATCTATTCGACCAACATCGAGGGTCGCGACGAGATTGTGGACGGCGACGGCACGGGCTTCGGCGTGTTTCAGCCGCGCAACAACACCCGCGTGCGCGGACTCACCGGCGCCACGCTCTCGCGCAATTTCTTCGAGGCCTCGATGCCGACGGACAACTACAACCTCGACCGGGTGACGATCGCGCGCGGGCCGAACGCCATTCTCTTCGGTCTCGGGAGCCCGTCGGGCATCGTCGACGTCAGCCTGCAGCGGGCGAATCTGCAGCGCCGCAGCGTGGCGACCGAGCTCCAATACAGTTCGGAGGATTCGCGCCGTGCCGCCCTCAACTTCAACCAGCCGATCCGCAAGGGGCGCCTCGCGCTGCGGGCTGCGGTGCTCTCCGAAGAGTCCCAGACCTTTGCGAAACCGAATCTCGACCGGCAGGATCGCTACTACGGCGCGGTCACCGCCCAGCCGTTTCCGCACACGACGATCTCCGTGCATGGCGAGAAGGTGGAACGGTTCAGCAACCGCGCGCCGCGCATCACGCCGGTCGATGCGATCTCGGTCTGGGAGACCGCAGGCTCCGTGCGCGGCAGCCCCGACACGACGAATCGTCCGATCTTCGACAACCGCGCGACCGGGGCGACCAATCCGGGCGGATTCACGCTCGGCAACCTCGCCAACCACCCGGTCTTCGCCCGCCAGGGCAATCCCGCCGTCTGGCTCTTCAACGCCGGCCCGGGCCTCGACGGCACCTTCCGCGGTTGGAACAACGCCGTCGCCACGCGCCAGCCGCAGGACATCCCCGCCGCGCTGAATCCCTACGACGCGCTGGACCGGCAGGCCTTCACGCTCGGCGACGAGCGCATCACGCCCTTCGACGTGAACCTCTACGGCATGAGCCGCGGCCAGCGGATGCGGTCCGATCTCGCCAATCTGTTTATCGAGCAGCGCCTCGCGGCGGACCTGCATCTCGAACTGGCGTTCAACAAGGAGGATTACGACGAGCGCACTGCGGATTCCGGATTCGGCCCGGGGACGATTCTCGCCGACGCCAACCGCTACCTGCCCGACGGCGTGACGCTCAATCCCAATGCCGGCCGCTACTACATCCAGGGTCGGGCCACGGGCAGCGAGATCTGGGAGGATCGTGAGGACTGGCGGGCCACGCTTTCCTACGAGTTCGACTTTGCGCGGCGCTTTTCCGCAAACCGGGTGCTGCGGTGGTTGGGACGAAACCGTTTTGCCGGTCTCGTCTCCGGCTCCGACTCGATCAGCCGCCGCCAGCAGCTCCAGCGCGGTATTCTCGAGCAGACTCCGAACGTCACGGGGGTCGCGTATCCGACCGGCTCCGTCGGCGCGGCCACCGGCACGGGCGCGCAGCTGTGGGCGACGAATGGCGCGCGGGATTTCCAGACGCGCCTCTACCTCGGCGGCCCCGCCGGCCAGCACGCCTCGCTGCCGTTCGGCGACCTGTTCGGCACCTGGCGTTTTACGGATGCCGCGGGGCAGCCCATGGGCGCCTACCTCTTCGACTCGCCCTATAGGAACAGCCAGGGCTGGAAGCTCGTCCGCACGGGGTCGGGTCCCGAAGGGACGCACACCCGCGTGCAGACGCAGATGTTTGCCTGGCAGAATTACCTGCTGAAGGACCGGCTTGTGCTGCTCTACGGCTACCGGAAGGACACCGCGAAAAGCGCCACGATCGACCCACTCTACCAGGTGCGCGACTGGAGCGGGCTTTATCCCAGTGTCGAAGTCGCGCGGTTCGGCGCGTGGGGCGCCAGCCAGTCGGGGCTCACGCGCACCTACGGCGCCGTCTTCCATGTCACTCCGTGGGCGTCGCTGACCTACAACCGGTCCGACACCTTCCAGCCCAACATCGGCCGCTTCGATCCGTTTGGCCGGGAGTATCCCGGCGCGGTCGGGCTCGGTGACGATGCGGGGCTCTCGTTCGGGCTTTTCGGCGGCAAGCTGGTCGCGCGGGCGACCTACTTCACCAACACGGCCGGACCCACGCGCGCCGGCAACCAGGGCTTCAACGATCCGTGGCGCGATCAGCTCTACAACATCGACAACGCGATGCGCACGCTCGACCCGCAGCTGCCCGTGATCGGCGCGGGTGCCGGCGGCTTCCGCGAGAAGGGGCGGGCGAACTACTGGGTGATGTTCGATGCCGAAGCGAAGGGCTACGAGGTCGATCTCAGCTGGCTGCCCAACCGCAACTGGAGCTTCAAGGCCAACGCCGCAAAGCAGGAGTCCACCGAGTCCAACATCGGCACCGAATGGTTCGAGTGGATGGCCGCCCGCTTGCCGGTCTGGCAGGCGCTCAACGTGCCCGAAGGCGGCAAGACCAATCCCCGCGACGTCGACGGCAACGGCACGATCGGCACCTGGACGTGGAACAACGCTCCGTTCGATGGCAACAATCCGGCCGCCAAGACCTTTGCCCGCTACTTCGCGGAGGACGTCGGGTCCTCGGTCGCGTTCATCCGGGCGGTCGACGGGCGCGGCCGCAGCCAGGGCCGCGGGCTGCGCTGGAATTTCATCGCCGACTACAAGTTCACCGAAGGCCGGCTGCGCGGGCTCGGGACCAACGTCGCCTTCCGCTACCGCTCCGCGCCCAACCTCGGTTACGGCCTGAAGACGCTGCCCGACGGCACGGTGAGCTTCGATCTCGCGCGTCCGCTCGAGGGGAAGCACGAATTCTACACCGATCTCGGCCTCGGCTACCGCGGGACCGCGAAGTATTTCGGCGGCCTGAAATACCGTGTGCAGCTCAACGTCCGCAACGTGTTCGAGCCCGACAAGCTCGTGCCCAACCGGGTGCTCTCGACCGGCCGATACGTGGCGTGGGCCCGCGTCGAACCCCGGCTCTTCGTTTTCACGGTGGGCTTCGATCTGTAGCCTCGCCGCCGGCGCCGGTTTCGTCGCAACCTTCACGGGCCGTGCGCGACTAGCGCGGCAACCATCATGCCGAGCACGATCCCCGCGCCCTCCGGTCCGCCGCCGACGGTCAATCGCCGCTACTTCCTGCGGGCGGCGGGGATCGCCGTCGCCCTGCCATTGTTCGAGTCGCTGAACCGGCGCGTCTTTGCCGCCGGAGCCGGCATCGGTGCGCAGGCGGGCGCGGCGATCGGCGCCGCGCGTCCGCGCCGGCTCGTCGCGATCGGCAACATGCTCGGTTTCTACCAGCCGGCGTTTTTCCCGCAGTCCGGCGGCCGGGATTACGACCTGCCGGAACTGCTCCGGCCGATCGCGCCCGTGCGGGGCGACCTCACGGTGTTCTCCGGCCTCGATCACGGGGTGAAGGGCGGGCATTTCGCGATCCACTCGTTTCTCAGCGGGGTGCGGGCGATCGACGCCAAGTCGATGCCCGAGGGTAATATCACCCTCGACCAGCGCGCGGCGGAATCGGTGGGCGGCGCGACGCGTTTCCCCGCGCTCACGATCGGTTCGGAAGACGGACTGCACGGCGGCTGCATGATGTCGTGGACGCGCAGCGGCACGCGGGTGCCGACCATTCCCGGAGTGCAGGAGCTGTTCCGCACGCTGTTCATCTCCGACCACGCCGCGGACGTCGCGCGCGCCACGGACCGCTTCTCGCTCCACGGCTCGATTCTCGATGCGGTGCACGGCGACGCCAAGGCGCTCGACCGGCAGCTGGGCGCGCGCGATCGCGAGAAACTCGACGAGTATCTGACCAGTGTGCGCGACGTGGAGAAGCAGCTCGAGCTCAGCCGGCAGTGGGCGAAGATTCCGAAGCCGGCGCCGGGGATGCGCGAACCGGAGAACACGAACTTCGTCTCCGATCTGCCGACCTTCTACGACCTCATCGCGCTGGCGCTCCAGACCGACTCCACCCGGATCGCCACGCTTGAAATTGCGGGCGGGTTCAACGCGTCGGCCTTCGGCATCCGCAAGGACTACCACGCGCTGTCGCATCACGGGCAGGAGCGGGAGGCGATCGAGTCGCTCGTGAAGATCGAGAAATACCAGATGGAGCAGTTTGCGCGGTTCATCGCCAAGCTGGCGTCCATCCGGGACGGCGAGGCGCGGCTGCTCGACCATACCTCGGTGCTCTTCGGCTCGGGGATGGGCAACGCCAACGCCCACACGAACCACAATCTGCCGATCATCCTGGCCGGCGGCGGGTGGAACCACGGCGAGCACCGGGCGTTTCCCGCGAAGGGCGCCGGGCGCGTGCCGCTGTGCAACCTCTACCTGTCGCTGCTGCGGGACTTCGGCGTCGACGCCGAGCGGTTCGGCACGAGCACGGGCCCGCTGCGGGATTGGGCGAAGGCTTGAAATGACGGGTCGATGCCGAGCCGGGGGGGCGCGCGGTTGGCGCGCCGCGGTGGTGGGGGCAGCGTTCGCGTGCGGAGCGGCGCTGGCGGTGGCGGCCGACGCCGGGACCGCGCGGACGTTTTTCGACGCTTACTGCCTGAAGTGCCATGGCCCGGAGAAACAAAAGGCCGAGCGCCGCTTCGACACGCTGCCCGCGACGATCACGCATGCGGATCAGCTGACGGAGGTGCAGGACGCGATCGACCAGCTGAATCTCGGCGAGATGCCGCCGGCGGAGGAGAAGCAGCCGACGCGCGCCGAGGTGGCGGCCATCGTGGAGTATCTCACGCGCCAGGCGGCGGACGGCCGCACGCGGCTGGCCAGCACCGGCGGCCGGACGGTGCTGCGGCGGCTCAACCGCCGCGAGTATCTCGCCACCGTCGGCGATCTCTTTGCGCTGAACATGACGATGTTCGATCCCACCGTGAAGTTTCCGCGGGATCAGACGGTGCAGCACATGGACAACATCGGCGATGCGCTGAAGACCTCCGGTTATCTCCTCGCGCAATACCTCGATGCCGCCGATGCCGTGGTCGAGAAGGCGCTCGGTCAACCGCCGCCCCCGCCTCCGCGCACGTGGAGCTTCACCGGAAACTTCCAGCAGCAGCCGGAACTCGCCTACTCGCACCGCAAGGTGCACCAGTTCCGTTATCTTTGCCTCTACGAAGGGCTGCATTCGGAGTCGCACGAGGGCGCGTATGGGCCGCTGCTGGCGTTTGCCGAAGGCGTGCCGGCGGACGGCTGGTATGAGATCCGCGTGCGGGCGGAGGCGAAGAACCGCCGCAATCCCTATGACCCGCGGATCTACGGGCACGACCCGGAGGCGCCCTTCCGGCTCGGTATCGTCGCCGGCAACGCCCGCGTGGGCGCGCTGCACCTCGAGCAGCCGATCCAGCCCCAATTGGGCGAGGCCACGGTGCCCGACGAAGCGCCCGAGTGGCTGACCTTCCGCGTGTGGCTCGATCGGGGATTCTCGCCGCGCTTCACGTTTCCCAACGGTCCGCTGGCCTCGCGCAACACCTACCTGCGCGTGCTGCGCCAGTATGCGTCGAGTTTTCCGGAAGAGCTGCGCCTCCCCGGAATCGTCGAGGCGCGCGCGACCGTGATGCGGCACGGATTCCCGCCGCATATCCGGATCCATGCCGTGGAAATCACCGGACCGCTCGACGCGCCGCACCCGGGCGCAGCGCACCGGGCGATCTTCGGCGAGCGGCCGTTTGCGCCGGAGCGGACGCGGGAAATTGTGACCACGTTTGCCACGCGGGCCTACCGGCGGCCGGTCGCGGCGGAGGAAGTGGACCGGCTGATGGCGGTGGTCGCGCGGCGCCGTGGCGAAGGGCGCACGCCCGAAGAAGCGCTGCGCGACGGACTCAAGGCAGCGCTCGCGTCGCCGGCCTTCCTCTATCTGTCCGATCCCGCGCGGGAGGCGCGCGGGATCCGGAGTGAAAGTGAAGGTGAGAGTGAACGTGGGATCACGCGGCGTTTGTCGGCGCATGCGTTGGCGACGCGGCTGTCGTATTTTCTCTGGAGCACGATGCCGGATGCCGAACTCCGCAGCACCGCGGATTCCGGCACGCTGCTCACGCCGGCCGTCCTGGTGGCGCAGGCGCGGCGGCTGCTGGCGAGTCCGCGCGCGGATGCGTTTATCGCCGGCTTGCTCGACAGCTGGCTGAACCTCCGCGCGCTCGGCGACATGCCGCCGGACCGGGCGGCGTTTGCCCGCTACTACGCGCACAATCTCGAGCCCGCGATGCGGCGGGAGACGCAGCTCTTCACGCGCGACCTGCTCGATCGCAACGCGAGCATCCTCCGTTTCCTCGACGCGGACTACACCTTCGCGAATCGGCCGCTCGCGCGACTCTACGGGCGCGAGGCGGACGTGCCGCCGGAGGCGGCGCATGAGTTCCGGCGTATCGCGTTCGACGATCCACACCGCGGCGGTCTGCTTGGGCAGGGCAGCGTGCTCACGGTGAGCGCCAACGGCGTCGAGACCTCGCCGGTGATCCGCGGGGTGTGGGTGCTCGAGAACATCCTCGGCACGCCGCCGGCGCCGCCGCCGGACAACGTGCCGCCGATCGATCCCGATGTGCGGGGCGCGACCTCGATGCGCGACCTGCTGGCGCGGCACCGCGACAACCCCGCGTGCTACGAATGTCACCGCAGGATCGATCCGCTGGGTTTTGCGCTGGAGAGTTTCGACCCGATCGGCGGGCTGCGGTCGACCTACGGGAAAAACGTGCGGATCGACACGTCGGGCGAGCTCCCGGGCGGCCGGGCCTTCCGCGACGTCGCCGAGCTGAAACGGCTGCTGGTCGAGCGCAAGGAGCAGTTTGCGCGTATGCTCACGGAGCGGTTGCTGACCTATGCGTGCGGCCGGCGGATCGAGCCGCTGGATCGGCCTGCCGTCGATGCGATCGTGGCGCGTGCGGCCGAGCGCGGTTACGGGTTGCGCGACCTGATCGAGGCCGTGGTGGCGAGCGATACGTTTCGCGCCGACTGAGGCCGGAGCCGCGGCGGGCGGTTCAGCGCCAGGTCGACCAGATGACGACGGCGGCGATGATCACACCGAACCAGACAACGGGATTCTTGAGCGGCCAGGTGAAGGCGACGATCTTCACGCAGCGGTCGCACCACGCGCCGGTGTAGGGCACGGGACCGGGAAAATGCTGCGTGTGGCCGGGCTGCCCGCAGCGTTCGCAGATGCCGCAGAAGCCGTCGGGAATGCCGCGGGCGCGGCGGTCCTCGGTGTTCGTGGCGTGGCAATAGCACTGGCGCGTCGACGAGGCAGGGGTGGGCGAAGGGGAGCCGTTCATGATGTCTGAGGTCGATGGCGCGGATTACGGGCGAGAGGCGGACAGCCTTTCACGTCGGAGAGGGTAGGCTGAATTAATAGGGTGTATTACCGGTATGTCGGTCAGTGGTATTGACTATGACGTTGGTGAGGGCGAACCCCTTTCGCGTTTGCGGCGCCCGTAAGTTTACGGGTGCCGATTTCATAACGTTAGCCCTACCCACATGCCTAAGTTCTCTATCACGTCGTTTAACCTCCAGCAGGCACTCCCGAGCAATTTTCAATCCGTGCTCGCGGTCGTCTCCAACGATCCGAACAACCCGGGAGCGATCACCCGCGGATGGATGGGAGCGGTCAACATGCCCGCCGGCAGTCTCAATCCTCCGCTCGAAATCGGATCGGGCAGTCCGTCGAGCCCGTCGACGCCGAGCTTCTATCTCGAGGTCGCAACCTCGTTTCCGAACCTGAATTCGTTCGTCCTGTTTTGGGACTCCGTAATCAACAACAACACGATCACCTATTCGGTGAAATGTTACGCGTGGCTGAATGGGTGGGTTGTGACGCTGTGGACGGGCACGCCCGTGGATGTCTCGCAGTCTTCGACCTA
>JACCEB011711144.1_pt1 | contig 31379 bp, 28 predicted proteins | sample 7454761 | NCBI WGS metagenome assembly JACCEB01 (sample SAMN15323454, study PRJNA562643) | freshwater metagenome | isolation source: river surface water | place: USA:Blue River Watershed | collected 2017-08-18
AAAGATAAAGAAACTAATGATAATATAAATGATGTAATGTTAGATACATATCATACAAATAAAGATACTGCAAATAAAAAATATATTGATATTTCAAAAATGAATAAATTAAATACTACAGAACAGGTAGAGACAAAATCAGTCAATAAAAAAGAAAGAATAAATAGAAATAAAAGTGAATTTATCAGCAGTAAAACTACTATTGATAATATAATTAATGCTCGTAATGAAGATATTTATTATTTATATGACTCTGATGGAAATACAAAAGCATAATTATTATTATTTATAAATTATATTCAGTAAAATATATAAAATAACTTTATATAATTATTTTTATATAAAGTTATATTCATTAAGTTAGTTATATTCATTAAGTTAGTTTTATTATAATATTTTAATTAAGTATCTAACGGAAAGGTACTTTTAATTAAGTATTCATTATAAAGTGTTTGTTATTAAAGTACTTGAGTCTCGGGTTCTAACAAGAACCCTCGGCGGGGGCGCTTAAGCGCCCCCATTTACAGTTACTTTTTGTAAGTTATTTCATTTAAATACTGTTTAAAGTACAATAAATAATAATATTATTTTTATTAACTTTATATATTAAGATTAAAATTAGTTATTATATCTACAGTAACTTTATATTTATAATAGTTAATATTATTAATTATTATAATAACACATATATATATTATTACCATATATATATGTATGATATAAATATATATAATGGATTAAATCGCAATTATATACATTTAAGGTACCGTGACTGAGATATACTTTAAATTAAATACTTTTTAAGTAATTTTAATTAAGATACTTGAGTCTCGGGTTCTAACAAGAACCCTCGGTGGCCGACCCTATAGGGTCGGCTGGGTGGCTTAAGCCACCCATTTACGGATTACTTTTTGCAAGTTATTATCATTAAATTATCATTCAAATAAAAAACTTTATAATAGTTAATATCATTAATTATTATAATAACACATATATATATTATTACCACATATATATGTATAATATAAATATATATAATGGATTAAATCACGATTATATATATTTAAGGTATATATTACATATAAATATTATTATTTCTTTAAGTACTTTTAATTAAATGTTTTTATTTATATATTTAATATTATGATGAATTGAAGGATATATATATGTATCTAATGATTTTAATTTATATAATTCTATATATTTATTCCATATATTATATATATAATTAATATCATAATCATCAATAATCATTATACATCTATCTTTAGTAACATTATAACAATTAATAATATCTCTTTCAATTATATCTGGTTTTATACTTCCATCAATATGTATTAAATCATATTTATGTGTTATAAATTTGTCTAAATAAATACTTTCACTTTTAAATAAATGTAATCTTTCACCAAAAAATGATTTCATTTTCATAAAACATGGTAACATATAAGAATGTTCTCCATTATCTATACATGTAACTATTATATTTGGATTACTTAATAACATTAATAATGCTGAAAAACCTGCATTAAATCCTATTTCAAGTGCATCTCTTATATTATTATTTTTGGCAACTAATATTATATTTTTAATTTTATTTAAATATACTTCTGTATAATCTAATGTATTATGTGTCATAAATACATTTCCTTCTAATGGTTCATTACATTCCTTTATAATTGGTAATAAATTATAATTTATATAATTTTTAGCATCATTTATGACATTTCTAATATAATCTTCTTTTAATAAAGTTAAATGTTCTGTCATTATTTCTATTTTTGTTTTATGATGTCCGGGACCACCGGGAAAATGATGAACTACAAATGGTGTAAATATTGTTATACAATTATTTATTGCATATTTTGTCAATATTTCATTATCAAATAAATTATTTATCATACAATGATATACAAAATATGGTTGATCGTGACAACCAAAATTATGTGGTCTCTTTATAATATCTTCTCTTATTTCTTCAAATAAATTTTCTATTATATTGCAATTTCTAAATAATAATATTCCACTTGTAAATCCTGTTCTACCTACATATTTATCTATATTATCTTCAAATAATTGACATCCCCAAAAATCATTATGATCTTCTACTGGATTTTTAGATATTACTCCTTCTCGTAATGTATATATTATATCTTCTTTAATTAAATCATATAATATATTTACTGGTCTTTTTACTAATATATCTGTATCTAAATATAATATCTTTTCATATCTATTTGCACTTTCTAATTTAAATAAATCTAATCTTGCTTTACATGCCTTATCAGTATTATTATATGTATCATTTATTTCAAATTTTATATGATTACTATATAAATTACTTTTCTTTATTATTTCCATAAATTCGGTTGAAGTATATATTAATATATCAGTTTCATTATCTAATTGTCCATATAAATATATTGAATCTAAAAATATATATAACATATCAATATATTTTATGTTACTAAAAACGCAAACAAATATGCATTTCATATTATATAATTTAATGTAAAATTATATAATATATTATTACGCACTTTTTTATTATTTCTATAATTTAATTTTTATTATTTCTATTATTTCTAATTATTTATATCATTTTCATTTATAACTTAAAAATAAATAATAGTAAATTATTCATTTAATACAACTTCGCCCCATGCAATTATTGATATTCTTCCTTCTGTAAATCTTTTATTCGGTTCTATTTGCGGTATTCCATGTTTCCATTCAATATTTATTCTTTTTGAAAATGCATATGCTGTACAATTATCTAATGGAATAGTTATTGTTGTATTAGTTTTTGCATGTTGAAATGCTATTTCACGTACTGCACCTAATGATATTCCCACAGTAAAATTCTGGATTTTTGATATATGTTCCTTTATTGCGGCTGCATCATGATGATATGGTTTCCAATCATCTGAATTTTTATATAAATTAAATCTTGTACTCCTTATTTTCATATTAAAGTATTTCTCTAATTCATTTACTATATAATTAAATGTTGGTGTGTTCTTCTTCCAATCTAAACTATCATCTGCTATTAAATGATTATTTCCATGCCATTCCATCCATAATTTATCTTTATTAATTCCTGTATTCTCCATTTCATCTAATAATTTTTTATATAATTCACCTTCATATGTTTCCTTTATAAAGTTTGGAACAATAACAACATCATTATCATTATATTTATTTAAACTTTTATTTACCAATATTTTCATATCCAATGGTTTATGATCTGGTGTAAAGTCAGTAGTGTTTTTTGGTTTGTTTCTTTTATGTTTATTTTTATTCAAGTTACTCTTATTTAAGTTACTCTTATTCAAGTTACTATCATTCAAATTACTGTCATTCAAGTTACTCTTATTCAATTTACTATCATTCAATTTACTATCATTCAATTTACTATCATTCAATTTACTATTGTTTAAGTTACTGTCATTCAAGTTACTGTCATTCAAGTTACTATCATTCAAGTTACTATCATTCAAGTTACTATCATTTAAGTTACTGTTGTTTAAGTTACTGTTATTTAAGTTACTGTTATTCAAGTTACTGTTGTTTAAGTTACTGTTGTTTAAGTTACTATTATTCAAGTTACTCTTATTTAAGTTACTTTTATTGTAATTATTATTATTTAAAGTAAAATCATGAATAAACTTACATTTATTATTTCTTTTGCAGTTTCCTTCAAAAAAGTATTCTCTACAAATATTATTTTGATGTATAAATTCACAATTGTTACCTTTAGAACAATTACCTTTTACATAAAACTTGCATATTTTAGTTTGTTTATTATCTTCTAGATTATTATTCATCATATTTTATCTCTATTTATATTATAAATATGTCTTTATATATAAAGATATTGATTATATAATATATAACATATATACACTATATAATAATATATATATAATTAATACATAATATTATGAATAAAGATCTATTAAATGCTATTAAGGGGGCAACTGTACATAAAAATGTAAAAATTAAACTTATTGAATATATTAAACCAAATTTAACTCTTAAAAATATTGCCAATTTTATTGAAAATGAAATCAAAATACAAACAAAATATGATATTGATAATCCACTCAATGCAGGTATTGGTTTTCCAACTGGTTTATCATTAAATAATTTAGCAGCACATTATACCCCAAATACAAATGATGAAGATATTATATTTAAAGATACTGATATTATAAAAATTGATTATGGAGTACATTATAATGGTGTCATTATTGATTCCGCTTTTACAATGTCATTTAATAGTTTATATGATGAATTTATTGAAATATCGAAAAAAACAACTGATTATGCAATATCATTATGTGCTCCAGATGTTATATTAGGTGAATTAGGTAAAGAAATTGAAGAATATGTTACTTCTAAAGAAATTACTATTAATAATATTACTTATAAATTAAATGTTATGAAAGAATTATGCGGACATAACTTGTCTCCTTTTCATATTCATGCTGGTAAAGCAGTTCCTAATATTTCAATTAATTATCCAAAAAGAATGAATGTTGGTGAATTTTATGCAATTGAACCTTTTATAACAACTGGTAATGGAATAAATATATATAAAGAACCTAATAGTCATTATATGATTAATAATATTAATAATAATGTCATTAATAAATTAAATAATAAAGATAAATATTTATATGATTTAATTAATAAAAACTTTTCTACATTACCTTTTTGTGAAAGATGGATAATAGAATTGATAAATAAATATGACAATAAATATAATAATGATGATAATAAACTATTTGATAATTTAATAAATAAAAATATATTAAATAAATATCCTCCTATATATGATATTGAAGATTCAATTATATCACAATTTGAACATACAATTTATATAAAAAATAATGGAATTATTAACTTGACTAGTTAAGAATATATTTATCTTTCAACATTTTATTTTTAATGAATATACCATTATGAATATCCCTTTTATTTTCAATATTTGGTATAACTATTAATTTTTCTAAATCTATATTACTTTTAATATGTCCAAATGTATTAAATCCATCAATCTCATCAAACATATTACAATATTCCATTAATTCATAATATGACATATTAGGTTTATAATCAATAGTATTTATAATATAATCTTGTCCAATAAAATATGTATATAAATCACTATAATTTAATTTATTATAATAATCTTGTTTAATGAAATATTTACCACATGCTACTTTATAATTATAATCATAAGTTCTTACATTAGATTCATGTAAATGAACTATTTTTATATCAAAACATGGATTATATACTTTTAAACCACTATCTACTAAATTATTTATTACACTATCATCTGAACCCCCTACATTTTGAACATGTAATAAATTTTTTAATATATTACGATTTATATATTTAGGATAAAATATAAATGCATCATATGCTCCAAATCCATATACTACACATTTAAGATTTTTTTCATGTCTTGATAATGCATATACATTATTATATAATTTACTTAATACACTTTTATCACATTCATATAAATATATATCTGAATTACATATCATACATATTTCATCTTGTAAATAATCCATTGTATAATTAAAAAAATCTGCATATAATGGTTGATGTGGAATATAAATTGGACGTATTTTATTATTAATATTTATTTGATCTATTTTTATTCTAATCATTGGATCTAAACTATCTACAAATAAGTGTATTATAGATATATCATTATTTAATACATTTTTACGTAATGCTTCTTCTAATTCATTATTTCTTTGTTTTATTTTTTCATCATCACCATTTATTATATAAAATGATGTTATAATATTTATTTTCAAATTATTTTTATCTTCAATTCCTTTTTTTAATATATTTATATGTTGTTGTGGTCTACTATTATCATGATGTACATATTCACCAACAAAAGTATAATCTTCTGTATAATTTATAGGAAAATCTATTGTATCCATCTCATATTTATTAAATGAACAATGTTTTACCGATGAATTTACTATTATTGGATATATTATATCTTGTAAAAAATCTTGATCACTACATTTATAATTCTGTTTTGGACTATAATTATTTATTAGTTCTGTCCAACATGGTATTGCTTCAAGTTTCTTTGTACCAAACATTCCTGCTTGTATTACTGCACAATGATGTGGATGATCTCGCATTATATGAAACTTTTTATCAGTTTTTAACCATTCATCTACTGCCATTTTTTCTCTTAATAATATTCTTGTGTCAGTATCTCTACTAAGCATTATCTCAACTTCTGGATCATCAATTGCTTCAAAACGCCACATCATCGGTTTACATTTATTAATATCACCATTTTTTATTATTATTTTTGTATTATCTAATTCTGATAATCTTTGTATTATTTCTTCTGGTACTGATTCTTGATGAATGTAATACCAACATTCATAATTTGGATAAATTTGTTTTGCTATAAGTGCATTTAATATAGCACCAGCACAATACATTAAATTATTTCCCCATAAACTAAATGATAATACTTTTTTCATTAAATATAAATTATATTATAAATTATATATTATTATTTACCGCATCCTTTAATATATTTATATGTTTTAATTCTCTATTACCATTATGATATACATATTCTCCTACAAAATTATAATCCTTATTAAATTTAATTGGAAATTCAATTGCATCTTCTTCATATTTATTAAATGAACAATGTTTTATTGAATTATCTTTTATTATTGGATATATTATAACTCTTAAAAAATCTTGATCATAATCTCTATGATAATTCTGTGTCCAATTATTTATTAAATTCTTCCAACATGGTATTTCTTCAAGTTTTTTTGTTCCAAACATTCCTCCTAATATAACTGTATTATGATATGGATGATCTCGCATTATATGAAACTTTTTATCAGTTTTTAACCATTCATCTACTGCTAATTTTTCCCTTAATAATATTCTTGTGTCAGTATCTCTACTAAGCATTATTTCAACTTCTGGATCATCTATTGCTTCAAAACGCCACATCATTGGTTTGCATTTATTTATATTACCTTTTTTCAATATTATTTTTGTATTATTTAATTGTAATAATATTTTTATTATTTCTTTTGGTACAGACATTTGATGAATATAATACCAACATTCATAATCTGGATAATATATTTTTGCTAATTCTGCATTTTTAATTGCTCCTATACAATATTTTTTATCATTACCCCATAAACTAAATGATATTACCTTTTTCATTTTATTATATCATATTATTATAATTTATAATTTATGATTTATAATTTATGATTTATAATTTATAATTTATGATTTATAATTTATGATTTATAATTTATAATTTATGATTTATAATTTATAGTTGTATTATTTTATTTGCAAGTTTTATTTTCATAATCATTTATTATCTTTTCTATTCTTGGAAAAAATTGAAGTTCATTTAATATTATATTCTTTTGAATTCTAATATTATCTATATATTTACTCCACCAATCTTCTTCAATTGCTTGTTTTATTATATTATATGATTTTGAAAAATCATACATGTCTAATTGTACAAATGAATTTGGATTTATATATTTTGTTACATTAGGACATCCATAATAAAAACATAATGTTTCACATAATATTGGTTCTGTCAATTTCTCTGTTAAATAATCTTCTTCATAACTATTTTCTACCATAAAATAATATTTATATGGTAATATTCCTTTACTTTTTTCATTCATATCTAATTGTCCTTTATAATTTTTAAATGAAAATGGATTACTTTTACCAAATATGTTTATTGCTGGTATATCAGTTTTCTTATCTAAATACTTTATAAAATTAATTCTATGTATATGTCCTTCATCATTATATTTAGAACTACATATACAACTAATTTCATTTATTTTACTTTCATATTTTAAATTTAATAATTCATTATATGTTAATTCTAATTGCCAATATATATTACATACCTCTCCTTGTGTTTTCCTACCAATTACTTTTAAAAATTTATTTTCATCTGGTATTGCCCATTCACCCCATGTTTTAACACCCCAATTTTTATTCATATCATATATCCATGGTTCCATTTGAAATACTATTGTTTTATTTGCTTCATAATATTCATTATATGGATTTGAATTTATTATTACATAGTAATCTATATTTTCACTATCTTTTTCATCAGTCATTACTAAATTATTCCATTTATAATTACCTTTACTCATATTATTAAATTCATTACATAAAACACTTGAAGAACACCAATTGCATATCATTTTTATTTTTTTTAATTTATTTTTTAAATAATAATCCTTTTTAATATATATTCCATCATTTTCATTTTTATAATATATTGATTTTGTTAAATTATTTACATCTATATTTGATTTAAAAAATCCTAATGTATTAAATCCTACACAATTATCATTCAATAATACTTTTTGAAATATTTTGTTGATATCATTTATATCATCACTATTTAAATTTAAATCATAATAATTAATATCATTATTTAACTGATCATAACCTTTTTTAAATATATATTTTTCATCCATATTTTAATTTTAATTCTAATTATATAATATAAAATATTTTTTATATTATAAACTATTTCACCATATCACATTTTCACAACTCCAACCTTTATAGTTATTTGTATATAACATATTATTATTTATATCTTTATAGTAAATTTTTTTATTTTCTATTATTTTAGTACAAAATATATATTCATCTTTTATATTATTCTCCTCTAATATCCATTTATTATATTCTTTATTATCTATATCATTTTTATTTAGTTTATCATATATTTTTATTTCCAATTTATTTTTTATACAATCATATATTAAATATTTATTTTGTGTAAATGTTATATAATATATATTATTTGTTGTGTTATTAATATTATTAATATTATTAGTATTATTAGTATAATATTTTAATAAATGTACTGTTTTGTCGATATTATTTTTCATACATTTATATAATATCATTTCATTCTTAATGTCATTTATAAAGTTATAACTAGTTAAATAATATATTCCTAATTTTATTTCCATTTTATTAAAATATATTTCAAATAATGTTTTTTTAGTAATGTCATTAGTTAAAATTATTTCATCTTTTTCATAATCATAACTTAAATAATAACTACTATTATATAGTTTTATGTAATAAGTATTATTATTTGGAATGTTTTTTATTTTATATATTTCATTATTTATTTTATTTACTTTTGGTATATATATATTTTCAGTTATATTATAATTATTTTGTTCTATTATATTATAATTATTATCTTCTATGTTTTCTTTTGTCATATTATAATTATTATGTTCTGTTTTATGTTTTGTCATTAAATTATAATATTTATTATATATAGTATTATTGTTAAATATTATCTTTTCTTGCATTTTATATGATAAATGTGCAGTTATACATTTACCATATATTTTATTAGGTCTATCTAATAATTCTGGTATATATGAACTAACTTCATATTCATCATCTGTTGTAATATCTGCTAAATATTTTGTGTCATTACCATTTATTAATATAAAATTAATTGATATTCTTGTAGTTATATATTTGTTTAATATATAATATTTATTTATATTATTCAAATCATTTAATAAATCATATGTAAATTGATTATGTATAGCATATGCTATTTCAGGTTTTTCAAATAATATACCTAATAATCCACCTTTTGGATATTCACTTAATATATCAGTCATTTTTATATATTTTTCCTTTTGATAATATGCACATACACCATTATTTATACAATTTGAATGTATTATAAATGAATATTTATCTTTTATTCGGTCTATTATCATATATTTTAATCCAATCATATCAATATAAAGTATATCATCATCACATTTTATTATTATATCATTATTATTACTTTTTGATATATTTTTATAAAATAAACTCCAATCTTGTTTTGAGTTATTATTGTTATTATTATTATGATAAATAAATATTTTATTTGGATATAATATTAATAATCTATTATATTCATTTATTATAAATTTATTATCATTATTATTTCTTGAAAAATTATACATATGATATTCATTTATGATATTATGTTGTAAAGCATATTCAATATAATAATGTAATATTTTCATATTATTTTCTCTACCTAAAAATACACAAAACTTTATATTATAATTATTTATGTCAATCTCTTTTTCTAATTCATTTGATATTAATTTATTATTTATATTATTTATATTATTTATATTATTTATATTATTTATATTATTTATATTATTTATATTATTTATATTATTTATATTATTTATATTATTCTTATTAAATTGTATAATAATAAATTGTTTAGAATTAATTTGTTTATTAAATCTTTTTAATTTGATTTGTTTAATAAATATTTTTTGTTTAATATATTTATTAAATTTAGTTGATTTAATATATTTTTTCATAATATATTAAATATACTTGAAAATATTTTATATAGAAGTATTGAAAATTGGTGTATCTTCATTTATTGTATTGAAAAAATATTCATAAGTTTTTTTATTTTCAAAATAATTTTCAATATCTATTGTTATATGTTCTCCTATATTTTTTTCTGAAATTAATACTAAAGATAATAAATTATTTAAAAATTCATTTACACCGACATTAGTATTTAAATTATAACTTACATAAGTTCTACCTTCTAATAAATCACAAATAATTTCATTATTTATTAATTGATTTATATATTTTTCAATTATACAATAATCATTACCTTTTTGTACAAATGCTATTTTATCATCTGTTGATTCAACAAATATTTTTAAATATTCATATACATCTATTTTATTTTCTCTTTTTAAACAGAAATAAATTGGTATTAATTCATTTGGTATATCTTGATCTGTTAATGATGGATTATTCATCCATTTGTGAATATCTCTACATAAAACTAAATTATGAATTTTACTTGTATTATAATTATGAATTATAAAATTAAAATAAAAATTAATGTCTTTATATGTTCTCATATTAAATATAGGTGTAGAACAAATTGATGAATTTACATTTATTTTAAAATCATGATCTATAGGAGGTTCATTATATTTCTTTCTTAATTCATTTTTATTATTATTATATGTAGTACAATCTATATTAATTGCCTTATTATTTGTATATATTATTTCTTCTTGAATTTTATTATTTGTAAAATTACTACATATATCATTATCTATTTTACATTTATTTTTTCTAAATAATATTGTATTTAATACATTTATAATTACTAATATTAAAATAACAACTACTATTATGTCATTATCTTTAAATAATGGAGTTAAATAATTTATAATATAATTAAATATTTTACTCATATATAATAAATACTGATATTTTTTATTTATTTACATAAAAAATATATTGGTAAATAATAATAATAAATGAAATATAATTGTGTCTTTCAAATTCCAAGAGGTAATACTTCTAGATATGTTTATATTTTTCAATATAAAGGTACTTATTATAATGTTACTAAAAAAGTATTATTAGGTAATCTTCCTTATAAAGTTATTTCAACCGTAAAAATACCGACTAATATGATTTATAATTATATTAATACAGTTGTTGCTTTAACATATTAAACTTTAATAATGTTTATGTTTATAATTATGTTTATAATTATTTTTATAAATATATTATATTTATAAAAACAAATAATATGACAACTAATTTTATATTTATATTACATAATATTTATGAATCTGTAAATGGTGTATCTAATAAATATATCAAGTTTATTAATTATTTAATTAATGAAAATCATCAAGTTACTTTATATACAACTTTTAAAGATAAAACTATATATAATAACATTTTAAATATTAATAATTTTACTAATTTCAAATTAATTAAAGTTAATGGTCTTAATGTTCCTTTTTATAAAGATATTAAAATACCTACCATCAAATACAGTACTTTTATTAAAAATATTACTAATAAAGATATTATTATATTTAATGGTGAATTTATTTGGTTATATGATATTTTAAAAAAAGTAAAATATAATTATCCTGATATTAAGTTATATCCTAATATGCATACTGATTATGATTATTATATAAAAAATATTTATACTAAATTCAATTTTATATCTAATTTAAATCATCTTAATAATTATTTATCACAAAATATATTCTCGGGTATTATTGTTACTGGAAATAAAATGGTCAATAAATATACTGATATTACTCATAATGTATTTAATGCTAATGAAGTTAATTTACAATTATTTAAACAATATAAAATGGATGATTATAATTTAAATAATTCAATTAATGTTATTTATTGTGGTAGAATATCTAAAGAAAAAAACATAGATGAATTATTTGAATGTTTCTCTAAATTAGTTGATAATTTCAATAATATTCATTTCAAATTTCATATTATAGGAAATGGTCCATATATTGATAATATATTAAATATTATTGATATATTATATATTAATATTAAAGATCAAATTATATTTCATGGTGAATTAAGTGGTGAATTTATATATAAATTATATCATGAATTAGATAATAGAATATTTTTATTTGCTAGTTTATCAGAAACTTTCGGTAAAACTCCTATTGAAGCATCCGCTAGTGGTATTCCTGTATTTATAAAAAAATCTGATATTACTAATGACATTTATATAAATAGAAAAAATGCATTTATATTTAATAATAAAAATGATTTAATAAATGAATTTCAATACTTTATTGATTTAAATATATTTGATAAAAAAATATTTATAAAAAACTCTGTAGAAAATACTAAAAAATATGATCAATCTGTTATATTTAATAAATGGATGTTATTTTTAATGAATATTAATTCCACTAATAAAACTCCAATTAATTTTTTTGATATAATTACTTTATTTAGTATTGGTAAATTAGTTAATTGTAGTGGTAATTTTATGGATAATTGATTAATTATATAAGTTATTTATATTATATTGTATATATTTTAGTTATATATTATAATTCTTAAATTTATATTACATATCACTATTTTATGTATGCTTTTTTATAATTTTTTTAATTTTTCATTAAACGTATAAAATATTATATAGTAATATGATGTAGTAATATGATATAATAATATGAAGATATAACAATACGGAGATAATACGATAAGATGATATGAAAATATGATATGATGTTATGGTGATACGATAATATAATAATACGTCGATATGGTGATAATATTGTTATTAATTAATATATGTAGACATTGATGGAATTTCAGTAAAGAAATTGTATTTTGAATAAAAAACATGAATTGAAGGTATTTTAAAATAAATATCTCTTCCGTCACAGATAAAATTTATTAATAAATTAAAATCTGGTACAGTTTTAGTATCATTCATCCAAAGTCCATTTCTTGTGAATCTTTTATATGATAATGTTCCACATTTGTATATATTATTATTAGTATTATCTGATATATAATATTCATTGAAATCTTTCAAGTCTTTCAAATCAATCCAACCAGAAAATTTTCTGATATCTGGCATAGGTCTGTCTAAAGTGCCAATGTATTCAAATACATCGGGTGTATTTGAATTAATTGGCGCTTTTTCGGTAATAGTATTACGTAAAGTATTCCTATACACTGATAATTTCTCGGCGTTAATTCGATCCATTAATGTCTTCATATTATTAGGATTTTCATTATCACTATTATTTTCAAACATTGCATATCCAATAGAAATACTTCTATTAGAATTAGGAACATAATCCTTACAATCATATCTGTAATCTATTCCATCCTTTCTTAATATAATATACATCATGGATTCATCATATGAAATAATTGGTCCATCATGAAAAAAGCCATCATTAGTTGTATCACATTTATTGATACATACTTTAACCAACTTTCCTAAATATGTAATATTATTTTTACCGTCATATACATACAAATCTATATTTATATATTTTGGATCAATTATTTCAAATGACTCCATATACACTCCTGATACAATAAGATTTTTAGTTCTAGTTCTTGATTTATATGGAAGATTTTGCAATGCAGCAGAAACCTCCCATAATCTCTTGAAACCTGTTTTTATGGGGTCGATTTGTAAATCTTCAAAACTTAGTGTGTTACCCATCTTTTGTTCGTTTGAATTCAAAATGAAATGACGAATGATAGGAAACTATGATATATTTTATTATATTAATATGTTTTATTAATATTTTTACCATCAATTTTATTATTTATAATTTATGTTAATTCAAATTTATATACTCATTAACTGATTTACTTATTTACTCATTTTATTTATTTTTTTCATCATTAATGTTATTTCTTTTTGTTGTTTTTTAATGATTTTATCTTTTTCATCAATAAGGTCATGTGTTTTTAATAATACTTCTTCATATTTATTTTTAATTTGGTCATTTTCAGTCATTCTTTTAAAGAAACGTGTATTATAAACTACATTACCATTATTTTTAATATAACGTTGAACTGAAAAACGCATACCTTCTTTGCCTGATAAAACAACATAATCTTTTTCAATTTTGACTAATGTACCACCGAATCTAAATAATTCTTTATTGGTTTTCAAGTCATATGTAATATATTTAACAGGAGTATTTAGACTATAAAATATATCATCACCATTTATTTCAACATAACCTTTTAATTGTTCTTTTATTTCCTGAGGTGTTTGCATTAATTCAGTTATAGTATTTTCAGGTCTTTCATAACTGATATTTGATAATCTTTTTCCATAATTAGGATTCATATCTATATAAATATAAATATACATTATTTTTTTAAATATATTTTGTAAAAAATAATATTTGTTATAGTTATTATGTATATATTTAAAATATTATTTGATTATTTAAAAGATTATAAATGGACTATATTTATATATGTACTTCTTACTATATTATCTTTTCCTATTGAAGCCATTTTAATACCACAAATATATAGTAATTTTTTTGGAGTACTTAATAAAAATACTGATGTTAATGTATTTATTAAATATATTGCAATGATTATATTTGTTCAGTTTATTGTTAATGTATCTAATGTATTAACATCTTATATTGATTCATATGCTATTCCTGCAATAAATCATTATTTAATAAATTATATATTTAAAAATATACTCAGAAAATATGAAAACAGTATAACTGAAATTGAATTAGGTAAAATAATTGCCCGATTATCTACTATACCTGCTTATATAAAAGAATTTTTAACTGATTTTTTGGTATGGGTATTTCCAAGATTATTTACAATTATATTGATTAATATTTACTTTTTATATATAAATGTTAATTTAGGATTAATATCAATTGCATTGTTAATATTATTTATATATGTTACTATTAAATATTTTTATTCTTGTTCTAAATTATCATTTGAAAGACACAATTTATTTGAAGAACATAATCAAGAAACACAAGACTTGTTGTCTAATACACAATCTATATATGCTGCTGGATATACTAATGTAGAAATTAAAAATTATGATATATCTACTGGTAAATATACATCTAAATTTAGAGAAAATTTAATGTGTATGAATAAAGTTAATGTAATTACTGGTATATTAGTTGTTTTTGTATTTGTATTATTAAATATAGCAACTACTTATTTATATTTTAAAAAGAAGATTAGTTATACTAGTTTAATAGCAGTATTTATTACTATATTATATTATATTCCATGTATTACTACCATATGTTTAATATTACCAAGTATTATACATTCATATGGACCACTTCAATCTATTGACAATTTTGTTGAAGATTTATATTATATAAATAATAAATATAAAAATATTGATAATAATGATACTAATAATGATGATGAAATTGAAGATATAAAAGATTTGAGTGAAGTAGGTATTAAAGAATATATAATGAAACATATAAATAAAAAGAAGATTGATAATAAAATGACAAATATAGAAGAAAAACTTAAAACAGGTACTATTATTATAAATAACTTGAGTTTTGGATATAATCAAAATGATATTATATTTAAAAACTTTTATTTAACTATTAAAAATAATGAAACTGTTGCAATTTTAGGACAATCTGGTAATGGTAAATCCACTTTAATTAAACTTATTATGGGTTATTATACAGTACCTAATAATACTATTTTTATTGATGACAAAGATATTAATCAATATAATATATTAGAATTAAGAAAACAAATTAGTTATGTGAATCAAAATACTAAATTATTTAATACATCTATTTTAAAAAATATACAATATGGTAATGATATGACTAGACAGGATATTAACATATTAATTAATAAAATTGGTGTTGCTAATATATTTAAAAATTTAAAAGAAGGATTAGATACAAATGTTGGTGTTGATGGTTCTAAATTATCAGGTGGTCAAAGACAAATTATTCAATTATTAAGAAATATGTCAAAAGATAATAGAATAGTAATATTAGATGAACCTACATCTGCAATTGATGAAAGTAATATTATTAATGTAATGAATGCAATTAAAGAATTGAGTTATAATAAAACGGTTATTATAATTACACATGATAATAAATTATTGTCTTTAGTAAAAAGAGTTATTAAAATCAATTCCGGAAAAATTATAGAAGATAAATATATAAATGAATAAATATTTTATAAATATTTTAATATTACTTGGTGTATTTTGTATTATTTCAATTATTATATATTATAATTATAATATAAATGAACATTTTTATATTACTACATGGACGCCTTATGTAATGGATTGTGATAATCAACCTTGTTATAGTAATTATTTCTTTATGAATAATTATATGTATCCAATTTATTAGTTATTTTTCATTATTATATTATTCAAGTAACTGTTCATTTGCGTTTTCTTTAAGTACCCTTTTCAATAGTATTTTTTTCAAATACTTGTTCATTATTATTTTCTTTAAGTACCCTTATAATAGTATTTTATTTAAGTACCCTTTTCAATAGTATTTTTTTCAAATACTTGTTCATTATTATTTTCTTAAAGTACTTGTTCAATGTTATTTTCTTAAAGTACTTGTTTAGTGTTATTTTCTTCAAATACTTGTTCAGTGTTATTTTCTTCAAATACTTTTTCATTATTATTTTCTTCAAATATTTGTTCAGTGTTATTTTCTTCAAATACTTGTTCATTATTATTTTCTTCAAATACTTGTTCATTATTATTTTCTTCAAGTACTTCTTCAGTGTTATTTTTTTCAAGTACTTGTTCATTATTATTTTCTTCAAGTACTTGTTCATTAATGTTTTTATCTGTAATTATTTCATTAGATATTTCTTTATTATCATTATCATAGTCATCATCATCATCATCATCATCATCATCATCATCATCATCATCATCATCATCATCATCGTCATCATCATCATCGTCATCATCATCGTCATCGTCATCATCATCATCTTCATCATCATCATTATTTTCATTATTATTTTTATTATTATTTTTATTATTATTTTCTTCGTCATCATCTTCATCATTATCTTCTTCATCAATATTTATATGTTCCATTGTTTCATTCATATCATTTTCAATATTATATTCAACTAAATTATTTTTAGTTAAATAATTATATTGAATATTATTTGTTTTATTGTATTTATTTGTGTATGAACTAAATAAATCAACACTTAAATATTTATTAATAAATCCAATTATATTTGACCATTTTTTAAAATTATTTTGTCTATAATTTTGAAAAAATAAATATATACGTTTTTTAACATCATTAGTTAAATCAAATATATCTTTATATTTTTCAGTATTCAATACACATATAAATTTTTCATTCATACCTTTTTCAGTTTCCATTACTAATGCACCAATAATGTATGCATCATAATGTGTATTATTTTTAATATTATCATTATCATCTATTAATAATATACAAGAAGCATATTTATTATAGTCTGTTTCACTATTAGTAATAAATCCATACGGATATGGATATGTATATGGTTTATCAATTATTCTTTGAATTACTAACTCATTACTATTTTTATCAAATACATATCTTATATTACTATTTTTTTCTATTTCAATAAATACATTTACTTTATCCATTATATAATATTATTTATAATAATAATTATAAAATAATACGAAAAATTTATCTTATATATTATTAATTATTATGAAAAAAAATATTTATTTCATTTGTAATGGTACAACATTTAATGATATTGTTAATTCAGTTGATAATACACGAAATACAACAAATATTCCTAAAAGAAATATGTTTACAGATATACCTGTAAAAAAAAGTATAAAAAGATTAAATGATCCACCTTTATTAAATATTGGTATTAAACAATTATATATGTTTCAGGAAAATCCATCTAATAAGTCATTATTACGAACATTTGATAAAGTATATACATCTTTAAATACATCATCAATAGAGTCAGCATATGTATTATTTTGTTTATTAAATGGTATTACTATTATACCATTACCAAATATGGTTAATAATGCAGACATAACTAATTTAAATAGTTTAAATACATTTAAAAATAAATTTGTAAATAATTATTGGAAAAATAAAGACTTGAAAATAAATAATATAAAAAAGATAAATGCAAATATTGATTGGAGTAATATTAGTATAACTAATACTGAAAAAACATTTATCAAAAATAATCATAGTATTAAAGCTGATGCACAATATGGTTTTAATAAATTTAATAGACGTTTATTGGAAATATTAAAACGTGAAACTAATAATAATATAATGATGATATCAAATAATAATATATTAAATAATATAATGGATAGATGTATAGATAAAAAAAATAATAAAAATAATATGGAATATACTTCATTATGGAAAATTGAGGTTGAATATGATACTAATAATATTAGATATATGAAATGTCAAAAAATGTATCCTGTAACTGATAATTATAAACCACTTGAAATATATAATAATTCATATGGTTTTAAATTTAATAATAATATGTTTGAATTATTTAAAATGAATAATAAAATAAATATTGACTACGCAAAACAATTATTAAATATATTAATTACATCAAATAAACCAGTAGTTAGCATTAATACTACAACACATCATACTATTCAAATAGATAACTTTAAATAAAAAATTGATTTATAAATTTTAATGATAGTTATTTATATACTGATGAGTATTATTAAATAAAAAATTATTATGTCAAATAAATCATATAGTAATATTTATGATAATGTAAAAAATATTATTGAAAATAATAGTCCTGAAAAGGCTATTAAAAAGATTAGTATAATGACAAATCCTGAAACAAATAGTAAAATAGGTAATGATAAAGCAATTGAATTATATAAATATTATGGGAATTTATCAGTAAAATATGATAAAATGAAATATAGTAATAATTCGTCATCATGGAATAAAAATGTATTAAGTAACTTAAAAACAGCTAAAAATGCATCTGGTAAAAATAAAAATAGAGAATAAAAATATATGTTTATATGTGATGTAATAATATTTTGAATTATAAATATAAAAAATTGATTTGTAAAAGTATATAAAGTTAATTATAAAGATAAATCAACATAATTTAATATAAACAACATATTAAAAATGGCAAGCCTTAAACCTGAAAATGAGACAGTTATTGTAAATGAGTTAGTGGATAATATTAAGAAGAAAAAGAGTTATATGAGTGATAAAAAAACCAAGTCATCAACTGATAATATTAATCAATGTAAAGCCGCCAAAAAAATCACTACATATGGTATTGCATATCAAAATGTACTTGATGGTAAGGAGGTTTATTTGGTTAAAGATAAGATAGATGATAATAAGAGTAAAATATCTGCATATTTACGCTGTTCTAAAACTATAAGTGATACGGGTGATTATTGTTGTATTCATTTACGTACAAGTAAATTGAATGGCGAATCATTGAAAAACTTTGAAACAGATATTATGCCTAATCCTGATGGTTCTACTGATAAACTTCGATGGTTAGCAACTATTAAAGATGATTATTTTGATAATATGAGAAAGAAAAAGGAACAATGTATTGATCCAATTTTAGTCATACAACAAAACAAGAAATCAAAAGCATATGAATTATTATTGGAATATGCAAAGGAGTTGATTGTTAATAATCTTAATAATGAAACTGCTATACCAAAGAAACGTTTGAATAGAACTAATCACACTCAACAAGTACTTAAAACAGAAGAACCTGAAGAACAAGAACCTGAAGAACAAGAACCTGAAGAACAAGAACCTGAAAAGGATACTTCTAATGATAATACTGGAGTAGATGAAGTTATTATTAATAATGTTGAATCAGAATATGAAGAATTAGATGGAGATGAATTTGTCGAAGTAATTTCAAATAATGGTTCTACATATTATATTAAAGATAATATAGCATTTGCTCAAAATGACGATGATAATAATGATGAAAATGCTACTTTTAGCAATGTCGGTATATTTACTGAAACTAAAGAAAGATATCATACAATTAAACATGACAGTAAATTTTATACAATATTCTATGAATATAATGATCCTAATAAGGGCAATATTAAATTATGTGTAATATCAAAAAAGATATATAATGAAAAGATGCTACATATTGGAAACGGAATTAAACTTGGTTCTGGAACTAATTATGATTTGAATTATTTTTAGATGTTAAATTTATTATTATTATTTATATAATAATAATAATATAAAATATAAATGCCTATTATAAATAAAAATAATAAAGAAACTAATAAAGAAACTGAAATGAATGAAATAGATAAAATATTTCAAATATATAATATTGATTTAATAAATTATAGATATATTGATTCAAATAATATTATAAATATACCAATTGGAAGTAAAATATCATGTGTCAAAAAGAATAAATATGATAAAACAATATGTCTTTTAAAATCAATTAAAAATACAAATAATATAAACAATTTAATTTTACAAGTTACTTCATTAAATAATATTTATTCATGGTTTATTTATTGTAAAGATGTATATGTATTTATGTATTTTAAAAAACAAACATTTAGAGAAATGATGAAAGAATTAATTGATAATGATTTTCAAAATTTAACACTTAATTTCAATATGACAACTAATAAGGAATAATTGATATATTTGGTCTATATATTCTATCATATGATGTTTGAAAATATATAGGAGTATATTTATGAAATTTATTATTGAATAACTTTTTATTTTTATTTATAACATATTGATAATACTTGTGTCTATTTGCTTGACATGCTAATTGAGGTGAATTTAGATATATATTATACATATTATAATATACTATATTATAATATATTGTTTTTATTTTTAGTTTTTATTATTTATAATAAATAAATATTTTATATTATTTAATGTTTATTATTGATATTATTTATGTTATATTAGATATTTATATTCTAATTTAAGCATCAGTAACATCAACATCATCTTGATCTTCATCAGACTCAATTACAACAGTATCAATACCAAAAGGTTTATCATCAGCTGATGCATCAGTATTAGTAACAGGTAAAGGAGCATCTGAAAAAGCATAGTCCTTTGGAATAGTAACTTTATCAATCTTAAACACCTTGATTTGAACAAGACGGAATGTAAAGTTAATACTCTTATTAATAACACTGATAACAGGTCTAATAATAGCCTTGCAAACACAGTTTTTATTCATAATTTCCTTGAGTTGATCCCAAGATTCAATAGCGGCTTTTTCAATCTTACCTAAGTGATCAATATAAACTGACACATCAGGAAGATTGGTTTCTCTATTCTTAGGAATCTTAATGGTAATGTTTGAAGGGTAAAATGTTCCATCAGGCTTAGCCTTTTGTTTAACAGGATAAGAAAAAGAAGTATCAATCATTGTCTCACGTTGAGCTTGAGTGAATTTCTTCTTCAAAATCTTGTCAGAGTGATCAATTCCAAAATCAATCACCATGTTCTTCAATTCATCAATAAAATACATCATATTATCAGTATTTTTAGGATCTTCCATAGAACCTTCATAAGCAACAACTACAAAACTGTAGTTTTTGTTTTCTTCAGCAATAATAGTATCTTTGTCTTTTTCACCATAATAATTTGGAGGAAATGCAATTCTCACAACAGGCAATTCAAACGCAAACAAGTTTGCTTGTTCGCCATTCTTATGAAGTAATGCACAAGTAACTCTCTTGTTAGTAGGGTTAATCTTAGGATTAGTAATAACAAATTTCTTATTGTCAATCTCATTCTTTAATTCGGAAGTCTTGATAACGGAACTCATTTTTAGTTAATTATTTCTGTAAAAAGTATTTGTAAAAAGTATTTGTAAGAATATATTTATTTGTATATAATATATAATAATATATCTTTAAGTTCAAGTTTTTTTATAAATCAATTTTTTATTTTTTTTATTTTTTATATAAATTGATATACATATAAGGCACTAAAAAACGCCATATTTAAAGTTATAATAATTTAACATATTTATATAAAAATCCTATTATAAAAAAATAATACTAATTATATTTATATAAATAAAAAACATGTTTAATCCTACATTATGTTATTCTATTAAAAGTAAGTCGTGTCCTAATGAACAATGCACTAATAAACCTAAAAATAATGAATTATTATGTGGTGTTCATTTAAATACGAAAAATATTATATATTTTAATAATATGCATACAAATACACATGTAACTGAACAGATATTTGATAATAATAATATAGATCAAAATAATACATCACATAATATGAATACAGATATGGATACGGCTATAAATACAGATATAAATAAATTAGAAATAGATAATGATAAAGTAATATATGATAAAAATGAGTTATATGATGTGATTTCGAAAAATAAGACTATAAGTGTATATAGCCTACGTAAATCTATACAAAAAAATGGTTTAAATAATATTATTAATACAAAATTGACTAAACAAAACTTGATTATTGAATTGAAAAAGATTATTGAGAAAGATAGATTTTACAAGTCAAATGAAAGATTAATTTTATATATACAAAAGATTTATAGAGGTTGGAATGTTAGACGTAGAATGAATTGTTTTAATGACACGGATATATTAACATTTGATTCTATATTAGATATACCAATAAATTTATTTTATATTTTTAATGATACAATGACTGGTAAAAAATTTGGTTATGATATTAGAACATTGATTGAAATATTAAATACAGATACACCTACATGTCCATATACATTTAGGGCTTTTACAGATAATGAAAAAATAAATATTGTAAAATATGTTGAAACATTGAAATATAATTATGGTATAAATGTGGAATTGGATAAACAAGAAATGACACCGGAAGAGGAAATTGACATGAAAATAAAGGATGTATTTTATCAAATTAACATGTTGGATAATTATACGGATCCATCTTGGTTTAAAAATTTATCATTACATCAATTAATTGAATTATATGTGAAATTAGAAGATATATGGCATTATAGAGCGGCAATGCCATTAGAAGCACGTATGAAAATATTACATAACGGTAATGCATTTACAATGTCATTAAATGTTATTAAAAAAATTAAATCTAAATTAGCAATTCAACATATATTATTAAATGAATTTACTAGATTTATTACAGAAGGGGTTGATAGAGATGAAAAGAAACTTGGAGCAATACTTATATTAAGTGGATTAGTGGAAATATCTTATGAAGCGGCAAATGCATTACCACATCTAGTACAAATTTAAACTATATAAAAGTATTGAATATTAAAATATTAATTATATATAATTATTTATTATATATAATAAGTTATAAATAAGTTATTTGTATAGGTATATATACTTATAATTAAATAATATTATAATTAAATAAGTTGATTATATTAAAATCCTGAATGGAAAAACCATTCACGAGTATCTTCATTTATTTTAATAAAACCTGCTTGTGTATTTGTTGTTTCTATTTTTTCATAATTTTTATAATTAGTTTCTATATATTTAACGAATTTTTTGACATATATCAAAAAAAGAGGAATGGAATAATAGAATTGAATGTCTAAAAGAACAAATTCAATACTGGATTAACTATCCTACAGATAAAACTGTTGAAATTATACAATTATTTTATTAATATTTATAATTAAAAGTATCAAATAAACTTAAACTTAATTTATAAAATATTAGACTATCAAAATTTCTTAAAAAAGGACTACCCTAAAATTAAGAAATTTTTGAGTAAAATATTTTATAAATAATTATTGTGATTTGTATGATATTTATTTATAAAATGAAATTAAAAAAGTCCAATAAAAAAAGGACTAGGTGATAGGACTAGAATGAATTTTTTCGCTATTTTTTTTTATTGAATTTTATACAATATTTTTTAAAAATAAAAAAGGACTAATTAAGAAAGAAATACGAAATTATTAATCGATTTTTAATATTACCGAAAGTTTTCAAAAAGTGTTTTTGGGATTCGAAAATTCTGGCTAACATTAATTTGGCATATATGAATCCTTTTTTCTTTCTTAATTAGTCCTTTTTTATTTTTAAAAAATATTGTATAAAATTCAATAAAAAAAAATGGTGAAAAAATTCATTCTAGTCCTATCACCTAGTCCTTTTTTTATTGGACTTTTTTAATTTAATTTTTAAAATAAATATCATATAAATCACAATAATTATTTATAAAATATTTTACTCAAAAATTTCTTAATTTTAGGGTAGTCCTTTTTAAGAAATTTTGATAGTCTAAAAAAATTATTAAAATTATATAATTTTAATAATTTTTATAAAATTATATTAAAGTTATTCATTAAAATACAATATATAATATATCTATTTTTTATATATTGTATATAAATATTTTATTAATTATAAATAACTAAATAAAATTATTAAGTATATTATAATTATTAAATTCTTAATTTTTAAGAATTTCTTAAATCCTATAGTCCTAAATTTAAGAATTTCTTAAATTCTATAGTCCTAAATTTAAGAATTTCTTAAATCCTATAGTCCTAATTTCTTAATTTCTTAAAATTCTTAAATCCTATAGTCCTAATTTCTTAATTTCTTAAAATTCTTAAATCCTATAGTCCTAATTTCTTAATTTCTTAATTTCTTAATTTCTTAAAATTCTTAAATCCTATAGTCCTAATTTCTTAATTTCTTAAATTCTATAGTCCTAAATTCTTAGTATCTTAAAATTCTTAAATTTCTTAAATCCATTAGTCCTAAATTCTTAGTTTCTTAAAATTCTTAAATTTCTTAAATCCATTAGTCCTAAATTCTTAATTTCTTAAATACTATAGTCCTAAATTCTTAATTTCTTAAAATTCTTAATAAATTCTTAAGAATTAAATATGTACTTAAAGACTTTTAATTAAATAAATATATTAAATATAATATATAAATAAAATGTCATATTATCAATGTAAAAGATGTAATTATATAGCAAAACAAAAAAATGATATGAGAAAACATTTATCAAAACTATATAAATGTAAAATACCATTTGGACTACCTAAACCAAATAAAACAGATATTGAATTAGATCAAGAATCTTTAACAAAAATTTATATAAATGATATATCAGACAATGAGATTAATAAAAATAATACCAATAATAATACAAATGATACTAATAATGTAAATATAAATGACAATAATAATAGTAAATGTAATTATTATACATGCTTAAATTGTAATAATTTATTGCATAATAAATCAAATCTAAATAGACATATGAAAACATTAAAATGTAAAAGTAGTAAAATAAATGATAAAGAACATATAACTATTGGTAATAATAATATAGGTGTTCAAAATAATATTTATATAATAAATAATCTAAGAGGTTTCGATCAAGAATGGAACTTATCAAATATTAATCAAGATACAAAAGAAAAGTTATTATTAAGTGATAAAAAATTTACAAATACATTAAATAATATACTACAAAATAAAGATAATTGTAATGTTTATATAAAAAATGAACATACAGGTTATGTATATTTAGATAGAAAAAAAGAATATGAAGCAAGAAAAATAGATGAAATATGTGATGAAGCAATGGATAAATTATATAAAAATCTTAGAGATTTTTTTAAAGAGACTATGTCAAATAATATAAATGATTTAAAGGTTGATATTCTTGAAAAAGAAATGTCAGAAATTGACAATAAATATGTATTATATAAAAATAGTTTGAAAACAAATAGATTTGTAAATAGTTGTATATCAAATGTACTTAAACATAATAATGATAAAGCACTTAATAATATAATTTTAAATGACAATAACAAACGTCTTGATTTGGCATTAAAAAATGATCTTGATAGTAATATTGAGATTGATAAAGATTATTAATTTATGAAATTAATCTATAAAAATCATTTATAAAATTCATTTATAAAATATATGAATGAATTTAATTTATAATGAAAATTACACACAGTAACTTTAAGTTGTGTATTCGACACCACACATTCCACCAGCAATATTTAATATATTATAATTTACAGCAAATACAGTAATAATTGGTTCAATTAATTGATCTGATATTTCCATATATAATACTTGACTATCAATTCTACTGAAATTACAACTGCCTGATGGTTGAAATTCTTCTGGATTCAATGAAAAACTATAACAATAAATAAAATTATTAGGTGTATTGGTATGTCTTTGATAAGGAATAACTGTTCTAAAATACTTTGCATCACGAGTATTAAATAGATCTTGACCTTCAAAAATAAAACGACCTTTTAACATGGGATCACTACCATTAACAACACCATTTTTAAAGGATTCCGTTGAAAAATTAAACCATTCATTACCACCATACGGATAAGTTGCTAAAACAGTAGAATTTTGTAAAATCCAATATAATTCTTTAACAGGATGATTAAAGTCTAAAGTTATTTGTTGAACTAAATCTGGTATTCTAGTCATTTTATTAGGTTGTGTAGGATCTTGACGTAATCCATTGGTAGTTAATGAAGTTGCAAAAACCTGTAATTGTTCTATTAAATACTGATGGTTATTTTTAGCAAATATTTTTCTTTCATCATCTTCTAAAAATATATAATCAATATCGAGATATGTTTCTTCAATTTGTATAGGTGTAGAAGTAACTAATGGCTTACCATCAGAAGAAATAACTAATTCATTAAATTGTCTAAAAGATACATTAAAACGAACATCTTGAGATTGAATTGCAATTAAAGGTAAAGAACATCCAATATTTCTACAAAACCAAAAATAAAGTGGAACATATAAATCTAATGCTTTACCATTATGTAAATTTACTGGTGTATCAGATTTACCAATCATATTATTAAAACCATCTCTTTTACCAGATGGAACAGTTAATTCACTCCATATTTGCATCCAAAGACCAAATTGTCTATCAATTACTACACCACCAATTTCTAATTCAATAATTTTAATAATAGCATGTCCTATAGAATTTACCCAAAAATATTCTACTAAATTACCATTTTGATCAGTATAATTATATTGTTCTAATGCTGGAAGTTTAACTCTTAAAAAAGTTTGATTCATTAAATCACCTATACGATCAACTTGACAATATACTTTTTGACCGAAATCACCATTACCCGTAAAATATTGGGAAATATTTTGAATAGAAAAGTTGGTATATCTGCGATAAACTGCTGTAAAAAAGGTTATTTGAGGGTTACCTGTTAAATATATATCTTGAGCACCATATGCCGCCAATTGTAATAAACCACCTGTCATTAATTATATAATATAATTATTTTTTTATATTAGGACATATAAAATATATCAAATATTTATATTTATTTTGGTTTTTTATTTAGGTTATTTAAATATAGATTTAAACCTATTTAATATTTTAGGTTTTGATTCTATTTTTGGTTGATTTGTAGTAGTATTAGAAGGATTAATATATGGTATATTCATTGATGCTTTTGTTGTTTGTTGATTAGCAAATATTTTACTAATATTATCTTGTGTTATTGGATTTACAGTATCTGAAATTATAATATTGATTGGAACACCAAAAGTATGTATCATTGTAATTTTTATATCATTACCAAATGATTGAATTAAATTATTTTTTATATTATTTTTAATTTCTTCTAGAATACTCGACACAGGAATATATATAAAAATATTATTTATATTATATCCTTGAATATTATTACAAATACTATGTAATAATTTATTAATATTAGATACACTATTTATTATACCTTTATATATATTGATATTAATAATAAATGATATTCCATTACCATTACCACAAATACAAATATTTTTATAACCGAGTTTTTGTTTAATTTTTGCGCTACCAAAATTTATTGCTGATTTAACAGTTTCATATAAATTAATATCATTATTATTTTCATGAAATATAAGTGAATAATTATTTAGAGAATTAATATTAAGATTATTATCATTTGTGGTAATCATTCCATTACGTTCAATAATAATCTTTTGAGTAATATTAGTATTATGCATTATAATTTTACCTATAATTTTACCATTACTATTAGCATTATTATTACCATTCATACCACCTTTCATTTTATAAACTATTTTTGTTTTTTTACTAACTTTTTTTTTAAGATATTCTTCTTTTGATATTCTCTTTTTATTTCCATTTTGTAATATTTTATAAAAGTATCCTTTTTCGGTTTTTATGTATTTAACCATTTATTATATTATTACTTAATAAATTAAATAATAATAAATTAAATAAAATTATATTTAGACAAGATAAAATTTAATATAAAATTATTTCAAGTATTTATAATTATATTTATATTTGAAATGAATCAAAAAGATATTATATTAAAAACACTTAAAATTACAAACGACAAAGATGTTTCTGTTATTAATAATCAGGAAGACGATTATATATATTCATCTTTAACATGTGAAGGAGGTGGTGTATTTAAAAAAGGTTTATCTATAGGATTTCAAGATAAAATGGTATCTGGTTTATTAATATATGATGATGAAAATTTTTATGGTTATAGTGAAAAGTTTGGTTTAACATTATTATCAAATCATCATGAATATGAAGAATTAAATATACCAATAGAAGTATATCAAATGGATAATCAATCAGTAAATAGATTACAACCAACATTACAAAATGAGTCAGAACATTTTAAAAATTCAGTTGAAACAGATAAACCAGAAATAAAGAATTTGAATATAGACATTGAAATAAAAGATACAAATAATTTTTATATAATAATTCCAAAAGAATATTCAGATAATAAAATGATTATAACATTTGATATTAATTATATTTATAATTTGGATTCAATTATATCCAAATTATCATTAGTAATTATAAACGAATCACTTAAATCAGTATTTTTTAAAATAATAAATACAAATTGTTATTTTGATAATAATTTTAATAATGAAATCACTAAAAATTCTATACATAAAATTAATTTAGAAATAATAACTCCTAATCATTTTATTATAAGTAAAAAACATTATACAAGATAACTATATAAAATAATTATCCATATATTATTTAATCTAAATTATTAGAAACAATATTATGAAATGAGTTTTTACTATTATTATATTGTTTAAATATTAAATTAATCCATTCTATTAATAACCATAATGATGGAATACTAGTAGAAGGATATGTTCTAGAATAATATACAGTAGTAATTATCATAATCATTGTAGCAAAAATAAACATAATAGAACCATTTTGACTCCATATTCTACTATCATTTAACCATAAAATAATGATAATAGCAAATATAATCATGTATATTATTTTAGTGGAATTATTATTATCGTCAATTATAGTGGGTGTAACTTCATAACATAATGTATTTAAACTATCCATAAATATATATATATTGGTAATACCAACAAATGCACATAAACATAAGAATACAATAAATGAATTTAAAATTTGATTTGAATTTATTAATTTAATTTTATGTGCTATAAAAACAAATATACAAAATATGAAAAATAATAACATACTGCCCATAATAGTGGGACTTAATATATTTGATAAATTATTATTCCAATTAGATAACTTGAATATTATCAAATAAAAAAAACTATATATGAATATAAATATTATGAAAAAATAATTTTTGTCAATAGCACCATTAAAAATATGAAATAAATTAAATGCTTCATTAGGATGATTTCTTTGATATTCAAAATAAATAATAATACAAGTACATAAACATATGAATAAAGTAACAAACATGATAATTATAGATTTAGCAAATAATGTATGTTTAATATCATATTTATTTATATATTTCATAACATAATATGAAATAATCATTGATAATATAATTATAAAAGTAAATTTATATAAATATTTAGTAGGAACATGTAATATATCATTTAATATGATAAAAATAAATATTAAAATCATATAAAAAAACATGTTTGTTTCACTTATAATCATACCATTCTTAGAATTATTACATATATAGTCTAATATATAAAAACATAATATGAATAATACCACAAAAAATAAATATTTTTTAATAAACTTGAAAAACTCTGATTTTAAAAAATGTCTTATTTTATCCATAAATCCCATATTTTTTTCTATTATACCACCTATTTTTTCAATTTCATCTAATTCACCTTTATAATGTTTTATTTTACTATATATATTATTTCTTTCAGTACTTAATAATAATTTAGTATCAAGTAATGTTTCTTTTATTTTACTTATTTTATTATCTGTACTCATCTATTATATACAAATAAATTAAATTATTAATTTAATAATTTATATTTTATGATTATATTTATAATTTTATATGATTATATTTATAATTATTTTACAATGTAATTAGAATCATTTATAAATTTTGTTATAGTATTATAATCATCGGGTTGTTTTTCTTTACATATATGAAAAATATCATTTTGACTTGTAATAAATCCACATATTGTAAGAAAAAATCCTTTTGTTTGATAATTATTCATATGAATTAAATAATATGAATTATTTATTATTGTTATATTACTTATATGTGATATATTTATTACATTACCAATTAACTTAATAAATTTCATTTTATCTATTTATATATTAATTTATATATATTTCTTTAAGTATTAGTTATTATTTATATTAATTATTTATTATTTTTAAGTAGATACCATAATAGTATTTTTATTAGGTTTTTGATTAGTATTTGATTTGTGTATTGTATTATTTACTGGATTAATTTCTGGATTACTTACTGGATTAGTTTCTTGATTAGTTACAGGATTAGTTTTTTTATTAGTTTTTTGATTAGTATTTGATTTAGGTATTGTATTATTTACTGAATTAATT
>JACCEB010023629.1_pt1 | contig 31265 bp, 33 predicted proteins | sample 7454761 | NCBI WGS metagenome assembly JACCEB01 (sample SAMN15323454, study PRJNA562643) | freshwater metagenome | isolation source: river surface water | place: USA:Blue River Watershed | collected 2017-08-18
ATCACTATGGTTAAAGAACTTGATGGAACAGAAATGACCATCGTTCCTGCAACCGTAGGAAAAATTACTCCAGATGCAACTCCAGAAGAAGAATGGAGTTGGGCAGTAGCAGGAATGAAAGAAATTTATGCTCATTCCCAAGCTGCTGGTGTGAAATTAGCAATCGAACCACTAAACCGTTTCGAAACTTATTTCATTACCCGTTGCGAACAAGCACTTGCCTTAGCTGAAGCAACTGGACCAGATTGTGGAGTTTGTCTAGACGCATTCCACATCAACATCGAAGAAGAAGATCTATACGCAGCAATTCGTTTAGCTGGCAAGAAACTAAACGACTTCCACGTTGCAGATAACAACCGTATGCCAGCAGGACACGGTGATTATGACTGGAAGAAAGTTGTAGCCACTTTGAAAGAAATTGGTTATGACGGTGCATTAACTGCAGAGTTCGTTGCTCCAATTGATAGAACTCCTGCAAATAAATTCAAGAATGCTTTGGATATGAATCCACCAGGAATCGATCCAGAACAATTGAAGTTCATCATTGATCACGGTTCATCAATTCTTACCGAAGAATTTTATGACTGGTTGGTTAAAGAGAACTCAGATCATCTACTACCTCTTATTTAATTAATAAGAGAATTAATTTAAGCGACTTCGGGAGTCTTTGGTGAAAGAGTTAGTGCTAGTAATCGGCACACTTGACACCAAAGGACCCGAAGTTGCTTATTTAAGAGACAAATTAAAAGAATACGGACTTAATCCTTACGTAATTGATGTTGGAATTTTAGGTGAACCAGTAGGTATCACTCCAGATTTTTCAAAAGCACAACTTGCCCAATTTGGTGGCACCACAATTGAAAAAGTTCAAAACGCAGGATCACGCGGTGCTGCTGTTGAACAAATGCGTGAATTTGTAGTTAAAAAAGTTAAAGAAATGGTTTCTAATAATGAAGTTGTTGGAGCAATTGGCATAGGCGGTGCTGAAGGTGGAGTAATGACTGCTGCTGCCCTTATGGCATTACCAATTGGAGCTCCAAAAATTGTTATTTCACCAATTGCATCAGGTAAACATGAATTTGCTCCACTTGTTGGAACAACTGACATGATGACCATGCATTCAATCGTGGACATTTTAGGTTTGAACGATATCTCAAAAACTATTTTTGATAATGCAGCTGCAGCAGTTTATGGCATGTTACAAAAAGGTCATCAATTACAAAAACCAAAACCAGGAACAAAAGCAGTTGCAGTAACAATGCTTGGAAATACCAACACTGCAATTACTGCAATGCAGCCTTTAATGAAAGAAAAAGGTTATGAACTAGTTGTCTTTCATGCAAATGGTGTGGGTGGACCTGCCATGGAAGAGTTAGCAGAAGCTGGACAATTTGTAGGAATTATTGATTTCACCACTAATGAAATGGCTGCAAATTTAGTTGGTGGCATACATGTGGCAAATGAAAACAGATTAAAAGTTGCAGGGCGTTTGGGCATTCCTCAAGTTGTTGTTCCTGGATGTGTTGATTTTGTGGTGTTTCATGCAAATACTGTTCCAGAGAATTTAAAAGATCGACCACTTTATAACCACAATCCTGAATATTGGTTAGTAAGACTTGATGGAAACGAAATGGAAGAGTTAGGTAAAAAATTTGCTGATTCTTTGAATGAAGCAAAAGGTGCAGTAAAAGTTGCTATACCAACAAAGGGAATTTCAATTCCTAATAAACCAGGAGGTGTTTTCTTTGATCCAGTGGCTGATAAAAGATTTATGGATCAGATGAAAAATACTTTAAGAAAAGATATTGAAGTTTTAGAACTTGATTATCACGTTAATGATCCTGAGTTTGGAATTGCAGTCGGTAAACTCTTTATCGACCTATTAGAAAAGGAGAAATAAAAATGGCAAAACATCCCATAAGAAAGTTTCAAAGATTAACAACTGGGGATGATGCATTCAGAGCAAAATTTAGATCATGGGACATGACTGAATTAAGTTATGTTGACATTAAAGAATATTTAAAAGATAAAGACACAGTTTTAGTACCAATGGCTTCTACAGAACAACACGGTCCACATTTACCTTTGTACACAGACACAATTACTGCAATCGAAGTTGCAGAAAGAGTTTCAGAAGCAATTGGGGTATTTCACACTCCCCCAATTTGGACTGGATATTCACCACAGCACATGCATTTACCAGGTGAAGGCAGAGGAACAATCACAGTTAGAGCAAGCACTTTAACTAATTTGATGTATGACGTAGCTAGATCTTTAATTCATCATGGTTTTAACAGAATCATTTTCATTAATGGTCATGGTTCAAATACCAAAGTTGTTGATCCTGTGTTAAGAAAACTTCGTTATGAAACAGGTGCTCTTATTGGTTTTGTTCGTCCATACATGGAACGCTACGTTGGAGTTTTACAAGGCTTGATGGAAAATCCACCAGAAGAAACTCCAGGTTGGCATTCATCAGAATTAGAAACTTCACAAGACATGGCTTATGACCCAGATTTAGTAAGAATGGAAAGGGCTTATCCAGAAAAAGCACACATCCCAGCATTTTTACCAAAGAGTTTTCAAAAAAATGATGGAATGCCAGATGTGGAATTTGAAGGTTATCAATATTTCACTTTCCCAATGGATCATCATGAATTCGTAGAATCAGGCACTATTGGAAATCCAATGAGAGCAACCATTGAAAAAGGTGAAGAAGCTTTCAGAAGATTGAGTGAACATACTGCAAAAGCAGTATTGGAATTAACCAAAGTTCCAGTAAATGTCACCAACAGAGAATTTGTTGACAGAGTTTAAAAATGAAAACTGAAGCTAAATCGTCGCAGGCATCATCTTTAGTTACTGATGCCTACGACTATTTGGTTGAAGCTATTACTTCTTTTAAAATTCCATCTAATTCTGCAATTAGTGAAAATAAGTTAGCAACACAATTAGGCATTTCTAGAACTCCTATCAGACAAGCTTTGCAAAGGTTAGAGGCTGAAGGACTTATTACTAAAACTGATTCTTCACGTTTTACCGTAGCTCTTTTAACTCCTAAACAAGTTGAAGAAGCTTGTGACTTATTACAAATAATTGACACCTATCTTTTTACCAAAGCTGCAAAAACATTAACTAAAGAAAAAAAAGATGAATTATTAAAAGTGACTCAAGAAATGATTTCTGCTGCCCAAAAAAATGATCGTGACAATTGGAGCAAAGCTGACACTAAGTTTCACGATTTAGTAATCCAAGCAGCTGATAATCAAACAGTTTCTGATTTAGCACTTGTTACCAGAAGAAAAATTCAACGATTTTGGACAAGATCTGCTCAGTATGAAAACAGATTAGAAACTTGTTCAAAAGAACATGAGGTTTTAGCAAAAGCTATTGTTAATCAAGATTTAAAAGCAATTGAACCAGCTGTTATTGAACACATGAGTCATATGAGATCAAGTATTTTAAGAATTCTTAATTCAGCTGCAAGTATTTTAGGTTAACTTAAAAACAAATACCTGCGTTATCAACACAACTAAAAACAAAACTTGAATTTTCTTCATCCATTTCTGCAATGGTTGTGATTTCAATAGAAGGCTCACTTGCTATATCTTCTTCTGGACTTCTGTCTAAATATGTAACTTGAAATTTGCCATCAGCAAATTTTAAATCTTTAACTACAACTCGATCACCAAAATTATAAGTATTTTCTACAACTGGAGTACCTGAATTAAATATTGATAGGTAATAAAAGGTTCCAGATTCACCTGTATCGTTTGTGATTATTACCGCCACATCATCGGTACCGTCTTTATTTAAATCTCCAGTGGCTTTGAAATCAAGAAGTTTAAATTTATTTACTGCAGTTGATTCTTCAATTGGTTGTTCTAATTCGCCATTAACTAGGGTGTATAAAATTCCATCGATGTAATAGCCAGCATTCGCAGGATCTTGTGCTGCTTGAGCTACTGCTTGTGATGATTCTGATTGATTTTCATTTGAAGTTACTTCTGATGTTGATCCACACGCTACCAAGATTAAACTTGCAACACTCAAAAATGCATATTTAGTTTTCATTCACATAATCATATAGACATTTAACATAGAATCCAAACATGTTTAAAAGAAAAATAAAATCTTTTGAAATTCCTTCTATGACTATTGCTGGTCTTGAGTTAATTACTGATTCAATCGTGATGCCAAATTCAAATTATGATTCAACAGCAATTGCTGGATTGTGGGAAGAATTTTGGGCAGTATTTCCCCGTTTAGGAATTAAAGTCTCAGGCACCACTTTTGGAGTAAGTGTTGCAATGGATCAAACGCAATATCCAGGAAAAATCAAATATCTGGCAGGAGTTCAATTCAATCGTGGTGTTGCACCCGGTTTGGAATTTAAATCAATTGTTGTGCCAAATGGTAAATACGTTAAATACACTCATCGTGGAAATATTGATAATTTAAAGGAAAGTTACCTAGATGCTTATACACAATGGTTTCCTAAAGCAAATATGGAAATGAGAGATGCCCCGCATTTAGAGGTTTATGATGAAAGATATATTCCAACAAGCAAAAAATGTGAAATGGATATATTAATTCCAGTTAAATAAATTTATTTAGCGTTTATATTAACTGAATCTCTTTTGTCTGCAATCCAATCCATAAGAGCAAATAAAACTCCACTTGCCACAAATGTTAAATGAATGAAAATTCTCCATTTAGTTCCCTCTCCAACAGTTGCATCTCCTGAAAGTTCAATAAAATCCTTCAACAATTCAATTACAGAAATTGCAACTAGTGAACCTATTAATTTAATTTTTAGTCCAGAAAAATCAATTGTTCCCATCCAATGTGGTCTATCAATTGAGTCATGCGCTGCATCAATTCTAGAAACAAAGTTTTCATAACCTGCAAAAATTACAATCAAAATCAAATTTGCTAACAAAGTTAAATCTAAAAGTGCCAGAATTTCTAGAACAAACTCTTGTCCAGTCTTGTCACCAAAATGAGTGATTATGTTTATAAATTCTTGAACAAATCTAATTGCAAGAAGAATTAGAGTACCTACTAAACCAACATATAAAGGGGCAAGCAACCAACGAGATCTGAATAATCCTGTCTCAATTATTTGTGAAATTTTTGACACTATTTCTCCTGTACTAATTTACCTTTAACTATAAAGTAAAATTTGAAAAAACCGTGTATTTTATTCGGTTAGTTTATATCTATTAAAAATCTCACGGTTTTAAATCCATAAGTTGGAATTAAACCTGCCGTTAAATCAGGTTGTTCAGTAATAACCAATAGATACTGACCTTTTTGTTCAAATTGAATTGTGTGCAAAAATGCTGCTGTATCGGTGTATAAAGTGATAAAAGATAAATCATGCCAATTACCATTTGGTACTTTAATAAAACCTTGAGCATTTGATTGCAGAGTAAAGCCTCCAACAATGAATTGAATTGGCTTGTTTAATTTATATTCAAGCCACCTATCACTACAACCAAAATCAGGTAAAACATAAGTTGTCGCATCAACTATTTCAGAATTTGCGTCGAAAAATAATCCATCTTTTCCAAGCTCTATTAATTTATCTTGTAGAATAAATTTTCCAATTAAATTATCTTCTAAAGCAGTTAAAGGTTTTACCTTATAAGCAATATCATTTTTTTCATTAATCCATGGATTTGCTTCAGGGCAAGTAATATTTGATCTTCCCACCCAAACATTTTCAGAAGTTGTAACTGAACCTAAGGTAAACATCAAAAATGGGTATCCATTATTTGAACTAGAACAGATTCCCCAAATAGTATTTGTTGGAACACTGCAAACACTTTCAATGCTCCAAGATGAAAAAGTTGAAATATTTTTTAATTCATCACTTGTCTTCGCTTCTCCAAACGCACCAGGAAGATAACTTGAGTTAGGAGTCGAGTTCCAATAGGTATTTGTAATATTTAAATTTCCACCAGATTGTCCTAATAGGCCTCCACCTGCACCACCTGAATGAGAAATAGTTCCCGAGCCATATGAATTTATGATATTCATCGTGGTTGCTTCACCGAGCAAACTTCCGACTTGCCACTTACCTGTCACATTTCCTGAAGCATAAGTGTTTTGTAACGTCATTAAATTTGAAGCACTTTCTCCAGAACTTCTGCCAATTAGACCAGCGACATAATTTCCATTTGGTGCAGAAACATTTCCTGTGGCATAAGACTGGGAAATACTTGAAACTGTTGAACCGTTTCTTCCAGCACCACCTACCAAACCAGCCATTAGTTGCACAGCTGTTGTTAAATCATTGATCTCTGTAACATTTCCTGTTGCATAAGTTCTAAATAAAGTTGAACCGCTTATGTCGCCTCCAAGTCCACCCGCGCTGTATTTTGCACTAACTGCACCTGTCGCATATGAATTTTGGATAGTTGCTAATTCTGCATAGCCAAATAATCCACCACAATAGCTATTGCAAGTAACTGCTCCGGTAGCAAAAGAGTTATCTATTGTTGAAGATCCATCTATTTTTCCTACTAAACCACCGACTTGAGTTGAACCTGTTGTGACACAATCTGTTGATGAATTATTTATTTGAGTTCGATCAGTTGCATAACTAACTAAACCGCCAACAATATCGGCAGACGAATTACTTACAGTGCAAGATCTAATTTTTATATTTCTTATAGTTGCAGTATCTGCAGCAGCAATTAAACCTCTATCAGCAGTTAAACCTGTGATAGTAAAACCATTTCCTTCAATAGTTCCAGTGAAATATGAAATTGCAATTTGTCCAACTGAAGTCCAATTAGAAGTTAAAGTTATATTATTTTTTAAAGTAATCGTTGTGCAAGCATTTATTTGTGCAGACGTTAAATGATCACCAAATGCGTTAACTAAATCAGATTCTGTATAAATATCACAATTAACTGACGCGTTAGAATTTATATTTTGAAAGTAAAGAAAAGTAAAAATTAAACTTATTACTAAAAATATTCTAAGAAAAAAATTAAGGACTAGGTTAATTCTCATGAAATCTTATTAACCTAGTCCTTTAATTAATTACTAACCTTTTTTAACTCCATCAGCAAAACCTTTAAGTACCACTGCTAAAGAAGTTGCGCCTGCATCTTGATGACCTTTAGCGCGATCTCCTAAGCGTGATGCTCTTCCTTTTTGTGGAACAAGATTTTTTGTAGCAACTGCTGCATCAAGTGCTGCTTGTGCAGTTGATAAGAGTGCATCTTCTAGTTTTCCACCTTTAGTTGAAAGATTTTGAATGTGATCAACTGCTGGGAAAAATGCATCAAGCAAAGTCTTATCGCCAAGTTCTGCTTTTCCTAATTGTTGAATCGCAGTTGCCATAGCTCTATAAACCTTGGCCCAATCAGCAATTTCATTTAAATTGTCTTTACCTGAAACTACTTCTGCTGCAGCTGCAAATGCTGCTTCATAAAGTGGTCCAATTGTTGCTCCTACTTCATCTGCATAAGCATCTGCTGCTGATTGAAAAGCTTCTGAAGGAGTGCAATTAATAGGTAAAGCTTTAGCGGCACGAGAAACTGCACGCATACCAATTGTCATTGATACGCCATGATCTCCATCGCCGACTTCACCATCGAGTGCACATAAATAGTCTTTATTGTCTTCAACTTTTTTAGCAACTAAAACTAAAGATTTAGCAACTAAATTTCCGTTTACATTAGCCATTTATTTTGTCCTCTTTAAACTTTCTTATACATGCAAGTGTCAACAGTTGTGTTATTTATCAATTGATACATTTCTTCATCTAAACGCATCAATGAAACTGATGTTCCTTGCATTTCTAGTGCTGTTACTTGATTACCAACATGTTTAAATTTGATGTTGATTTTGTTTGCATCGCAAATTTGTTTAACTCTGCGATAAACCACATATAATTCTTCAGCAGGAGATCCGCCTAGACCGTTTACTAAAAGTGCAACATCGCTACCTTTGTAATCTAAATCAGCCAAGATTGCTTCCATAATTTCATCAATTACAGAATCAATTGGACGAACCTTTACTCTTTTAATTCCAGGTTCACCGTGAATTCCTAAACCAATTTCCATTTCATCATCTGGTAAATGAAAAGTAGGTTTACCATTTGCTGGCACTGTACAAGAAGTTAAACCAACACCAACAGTTCTTGTGTTGGCATTTGCTTTTGCAGTTACTGCAACTACTTCATCAAGTGATGCCATTTGTTCAGCTTTTGCTCCTGCAACGTGCCAAACTAAAAATAATCCACCGATACCGCGACGTCTGTGTGCTTGATCTTTTGGTGCAGATAAAACGTCATCATTTAAAACAACTGTTTGAACAGGAATTCCCATTTCACGACATTTATCTTGTGCTTTATCGAAGTTGATGCAATCACCTTGATAATTTCCGTAGGTATACATAACTCCTGCGCCTGAGTTAACAGCCAAAGTTGCTTCAACAATTGGTTTTGCTGGAGGAGATGCAAACACGTTTCCAAACGCTGCACCATCTGCCATACCTTTTCCAACGTAACCGGCAAATGCAGGTAAGTGACCAGAACCGCCACCAACCACAATTCCTACTTTTCCTGGAATTGGTGAGTTAGCGCGAGCAATAGCTCTTTTACCTACTCTTTTAATAATGTGATCGTTTGCTGCAACGTAGCCTTCGACCATTTCTTCGACCATGTCGAAGGGATCGTTTATAAGTTTTTTCAAAAGTAGTCCTCAACCTCTCTTTATCTTTGGGCAAGATTTATAAGGTGCTTAATTATGAATCGTATTCTCTCTTGAAATGTCCGTAAAGATGCGCCTAGGGTTAGTGGTGTACGGACTTGTATACAAGGGGGTTAGAAGAAATCAATGGCTAAAAAGACATTGGGCGTAGCAATGATTGGTTATGCCTTCATGGGTAAAGCCCACTCGCAAGCTTGGCGAAATGTTGGCAGAGTTTTTGATATTCCAGCAGAAATAAAAATGGTTGCAGTTTGCGGAAGAAATCAAACAAATACTCAAGAAGCTGCAGATCGTCTTGGTTGGGATGGAATTGAAACTGATTGGAAAAAATTATTAACTCGTTCAGATATCGACATTATTGATATCTGTACACCAGGTGATTCACATGCAGAAATTGCAATTGCAGCCTTAAATGCTGGCAAACATGTAATTTGTGAAAAACCTTTAGCCAATACTGTTACAGAAGCACAACAAATGGTTGATGCTGCAAATGCAAATAAAAATTCTAAGAACATGGTGGCATTTAATTATCGAAGAGTGCCAGCTGTTTCTTTAGCAAAGAAAATGGTTGAAGAAGGAAAACTTGGAAAGATCTTTCATATCCGTGCTAGATATTTACAAGACTGGATAGTTGATCCAAATTTTCCATTAGTTTGGAGATTAGAAAAAGATAAAGCAGGTTCAGGTGCACTTGGTGATATTGGAGCTCACGCAATTGATACCACCCAATTTGTTACTGGACAAAAATTAGTTGGTGTTTCAGGAATAACTGAAACATTTATTAAAGAAAGACCATTGCCTGGAGATTATTCAGGATTACAAGCAAGTGCTTCTGGAAGCAAGATGGGCAAAGTAACTGTTGATGATGCTGCAGTATTCATTGGTAAAACTGATGGTGGAGCATTAGCAACTTATGAAGCAACACGTTTTGCAACTGGTAGAAAAAACGATATGGGTTTTGAAATATTTGGATCCAAAGGTTCATTGAAGTTTTCTTTTGAAGATATGAATGAACTTTGGTATTTCGATAATTCAGAAAGTAGTGAAACTGCAGGTTTCCAAAGAATATTGGTAACTGAAGGAGTTCACCCATACATGACTGCATGGTGGCCACCAGGACACATCATTGGTTATGAGCATCCATTTACTCACGAATTAAAAGATTTCGTGGAAGCAATTGTTAATAACACTGATGCAAAACCAACTTTTGCAGATGGATTACAAGTTCAAAAAGTATTAGATGCAGTTGTGAAGAGTTCAGAAAATAACTCTTCTTGGCAAGAAATTAAATAAAAGGAGGAAAGAAAATATGTCAAGACCAGTTACGTTATTCACCGGTCAATGGGCAGATTTGCCATTTGAAGAAATGTGCAAATTAGCTTCTGGTTGGGGTTACGACGGATTAGAAATTGCTTGTTGGGGTGATCACTTAGATGTAGTGCAAGCTGCTGAAAGTGATAAATATGTCAGACAACAAAAAGACATATTAGAAAAATACAACTTAAAGTATTGGGCAATTTCCAATCACTTAGTTGGACAAGCTGTTTGTGATAACCCAATTGATGAAAGACATAAAGGAATATTGCCTTCACGTGTTTGGGGCAATGGTGATCCAGAAGGTGTAAGACAACGTGCTGCTGAAGAAATGAAAACAACAGCAATTGCTGCTAAAGCAATGGGAGTTGACACAGTAATTGGATTTACTGGTTCTTCAATTTGGCATTACGTAGCAATGTTTCCACCAGTTCCACAACACATGATTGATGCAGGTTACAAAGATTTCGCAGATCGTTGGAACCCAATCTTGGATGTGTTTGATCAAAATGGTGTGAAGTTTGCTCATGAAGTTCATCCATCAGAAATTGCTTACGACTACTGGACCACTGTAGAAACAATGAAAGCAATTAAACATCGTCCAGCATTTGGTTTGAATTTTGATCCAAGCCATTTCGTTTGGCAAGATCTTGATCCAGTTAACTTCTTACTTGATTTCAAAGATCGCATTTACCATGTTGATTGCAAAGAATCACGTAAACAATTAAACGGTCGAAATGGTCGTTTAGGTTCACATCTACCTTGGGCAGATCCACGTCGTGGTTGGGATTTCGTTTCCACCGGACATGGACATGTTCCTTGGGAAGATGTTTTCCGTGGTTTAAATGCAATTGGTTACAAAGGACCAATCTCTGTTGAATGGGAAGATGCTGGAATGGATCGTTTATTTGGTGGTCCAGAAGCATTGGAATTCATCAGAAAACTTAACTTCACTCCACCAAGTGCTGCATTTGATGCTGCATTTAGTTCAAAGAGTTAAAAGGTTAAAACAAAAAAGGGCCAGGATTTTTCCTGGCCCTTTTTTAATTTGTTTTTAATCTCTTAAAGGCAGAGTTGGATTTGAATTCATAAATTTAACTGTTGTTTCAAAATCAATAATTCCTGCATCAGAACCTAAACCAGTTGCAACTAAGGAGCCACAAGCACTGCCTAATTTGGCAGCTTCTTCAATGCTCATTCCCTTTGAAAGTCCCGTAATAAATCCACCAGTCCAGGCATCACCACAACCTGTGGTGTCAACAACTTTTACTTGGAATGCGGGAACTCTTAAACGCAATCCTTCTTTATTTTTAATTAAGCTTCCACGATCTCCCATTTTTAACACCACGTGTTTTGCTCCAGCATTTAAAAACACATCACAGATTTCATCAACATCACTTAACCCTGTAATCATTTGTGATTCTTCTAAATTTGGCATAAAGAAATCTAAATATGGCATGCAAGGCAAAATCATTTCTTTCATGTTGTCTTGTTTAATTCCTAAAATATCCATAGTTGTTATTGCTTTTCCTTCTTTAACAACTTTTAATACTTTGGCTGCATCTCCTGCATCAAATTTAGGCATTAAGTAGAAACCACCTATATGAACAAAGTCAGCATTCTTAACTGTTTCTTGATCAACATCTTCAAAACAAAATTGGGCATTTGTTCCTATTACATGTAAAGCTGGTCTTTCCCCATTTGGCCTAATTGGAAGCATGGTGCCGGAAGTTTGCACACCTTTTTTTCTAACCATCTTTGAAGTATCAATGCCATAGCGTTGCATAATGCCAAGCAAAATATTTCCCATTTCATCTTCACCAACAGCACCCATGGCAATTACTGATGCACCAAGTTTTGCCATATCCACAGATGTTCCTGCTGCTGTTCCTGCAGCAGTAATTCTTATTTCATCAAGAAGAGCAATGTTTTGACCTGGTGGAATTTCAGAAACATGTCTGCCTAACACATCTAATATGTGAACACCCATAGAAACAATTTTTTTCATACTTTTTTCCTATATCTCTGTTGATGGTTTTGGTTCAGGAGAAGCTTCATCATCTGATAAACCTAAAACAGGATCTTCTGCTCTTTTTCTTGCACGACGTCGATCATTAACCCAGGCAATGCCTGTTGCAATAGAAATGAGCAACAAAACTGGAATTGCTAGAAGAGACATATTTACTGGATCTCCAGTTGGTGTGGCAATCGCTGAGAATGCAAACACAATTAAAACCACTAAACGCCATCTTGAAGTAATTGCTTTTGCTTCTAACATGTCAAAAATATTAAGCATAACAATAAATAATGGTGCAAGAAAACTTATACCAAAAACTAAAACCATTCGAAGAAAGAAACTTAAATATCTATCAACTGGAACATAATTTCCTACGCCAAGGGGTGTAAAACCAAACAATATATTTAAACCAATTGGTAAAAATATGTAAGCTAACACTGCCCCTGAAATAAAAAGTGGTGTTGCTACACCTGCAAACAAATATGCTCTAAATTTTTCTTTTCTATAAAGTCCAGGAGTAATAAATCTCCATAGTTGATAAATCCAAAGTGGTGCAGTAACAAGCATTGAAGTTACTACTGAAACTTTTATTTGCAAAACAAAAGCATCTGCTACTCCACCAAGAACTAATCGAACATCTCGACCATTTGCTTGAGCTTGTTCCACAATCGCATTAACAGGCTGACTTAAGATTTCAAATATTTGCGGATAAAAAACCCAAGCAATAACGGTTCCAATAACTATAGAAACAGAAGCTTTAAATAATCTGGTTCTTAATTCGCGAAGATGTTCTTGCAACGACATTTCTTTGAAACGTTGCACTTTAGTTTCAGACAAGACTAAATACACCTCCCACTTAAAAATTCATTAAGCGGAAAAATTATTTATGCTTCTGGTTTTTTTTCTTGATCTTCAGAAGCTTCTTGTTTGCTGGCTTCATTTTTTGTTTCAGCTTTCAAGATTCTTACTGAGCGACCAAGACTGCGTGCCATATCTGGCATACGCTTTGCTCCGAATAACAACAGAATGATGAACAAAATGATCAACAATTCTGGGCCTTGAATGTTCTTAAACATCTAGTCTCCTAAATAAATCTTGCCTGTTTTTCTCAAAAATACTCCTCTAAGGATTACCCTTCATCCTCGAGGCTTGGGTTCAAGAATACCTACCTTACATATCTTCTAATAAGACTTGCTTTATAACGATTTGGCTAATTTAGCCAGTAGTAGCCAACCGATAAAGAAGTAGCAGTAAAGAGCCAGAGCAAATATGGCAACAAAATAAATCCTGCCCAACTTTGAGTTTGAAATGCAATCATCACCATAGGAATTGTTAAAAGAGCAGTTATCAGTAAAGAAATCCAGGAAAGTAATAAATTATGTTGAATATAAAAACTATGTGCCCATAAAAGTGCTGTTGAAACACTTAAGCCAAAAAGAATTGAATATGTAATTTTAGAAAAATTACCTGCATTATTTGCTATCACAATTCCTGCAATTATTAATACTAAAAAGTTGTATGGCCAAGCAATTCCAAAAACAAAATCTGGTGGTTGCCAAAAAGGTCTTTTTAAAGATCGATAAAAGCCATCTCCGGTATTTACCCATAGTCCAGATCCAATTGCGTAGACAAAAACTAAACCTATATTGATAAAACTAAAAATTAATTTAATCATTTAATTCATATTTTCCGTTAATTAATTTAATAGTACCTCTATTTTCTAATTCTTTTAGATACTTTTTATGTCCTTTATTTCCTCGTCCTACAAAAAGTGGCATTAATTTTGGCAATAAATCAGGTACCAACATAACAATTCTTACTAACCAAGATTCACTTGGTTTTGGATATCTTTCAAATTTAGGATTATCTAAAGTTTTTTTAAAACTTTTTATAACATCATCTGTTGTTTGGGGAGGATCTAAAAATTGTAAAGTGTTTCCACCTTCAATTGCTTCTTTATGAAGCATCGCAGTATCAGTTGCTGAAGGTAAAATTGAAGAAACTTTTATGCCTTTCTTTTCTAAATCTAAAGAAAGACTTAACATCGCTCCTCTTAAACCAAATTTAGAAGTTGTATAAATAGGGGTTTCGCCCAGAGGAAAAATTCCACCCAATGAAACTGTGGAGATAATTCTTGGATCTTTTGATTTTTTTAATAAATCTATAGCTAATCGCATAAAGAGTAATGGTGATAATAGATTTATTGATAATTCTTGTTCAATAGATTCAAGACTTCTTTCATCAAATCTCTCAGCTGAAGTAATAGCGGCATTATTTACTAAAACATCAATTCGTCCATATTTTGAAGCAATTTGATCTGTTGCTTTTTTCATTTCGGATTTGTCTGTTAAATCAAAACAAATAGCTAAATGATCATTTCCTGGAAGTGAATTAATTAATTGATCTAATTTATTTTGATTAATATCTAAAGCAACAACTTTAGCGTTTTGTGAAGCTACTTCCTTTGCTAAATGCGAACCAATTCCACCAGCAGCGCCTGTTATGACAAATACTTTGTCAAAGTAGTCAAACTTCATGAAACCCTGGATTCAGTCCAACCCATTTGTTTAATAAGTTTTAAGAACTCTTTCTTAATAGCACTTGCATCAACATAGCCTTCGTGTCTTGAAGATTTAATAAATTTAATTCCGCCACTCAAATCAGGATCCTTAGAATGAATTAACTTTTCCAATTGTTTTGCTCTATCAGGATTTCTTAATTCATCGGATAAATATGAAGCTAAAACTTTTGCAGCATATCCAAACAGGTTATACGCACCAGAATTAGTTTCAATAAATCCCATAGCAAAAAGATTTTTATACTTTCTAGAAAAGATTGTTAAATACATATCAATTGGATGTTGAGGATTACCAAAATATTCTTGCGCATATGGAATTGAATGTCTGTAGCCTGTAGCAAATATAACTACATCAATTTGCTCTTTTGATCCATCTTTAAAAATAACTTCATTTCCAGAAAACTCTTTTATATCTGGCTTTGCTATAACATCACCGTGTTGTAAACGTTGCAGAATTTCAGTATTTAAAGTCGGATGGGTTTCAAATAAGCGATGATCTGGCTTTGGTAGCCCAAGTCTTGTCACATCTCCATTAAGAAGTCTTAATAAAATTCCAAATATTTTCTGTTGTAAAAACATGGGTAATTTTGGTCCAGTTTCTGCAAAAACATCACTTGGTATTCCAAAGACATGTTTGGGGATAAACCAATAACCACGTCTTACTGAAAGATATGTTTGCTCAGCAACTCTTCCGATATCGCAAGCTATATCGCAGCCTGAATTTCCTGCTCCAACAACTAATACTTTTTTACCCTTTAAATCTTGCGAATTCTTATACTCCACAGAATGCATAATTTGACCTGCAAAATTTCCTGAGATATTAGGTTTTACTGGATCCCATTGCATACCGGTTGCACAAATTACTTTCTCATAATTTTTTATTTCTCCATTTGAAAGTTCAACTTGCCAAGTTTGATCGGATTTTTGAGTAACTTTTTTTGCAAATAAATTAAATTTAATATTTTCATATAAATCAAAATTTCTTGCATAATTTTTTATGTAATTTAAAATCTGTTTTCTAGATGGATAATCTGGATAACTTTCTGGCATTGGAAAATCAGGGAAAGCTGACAATGTTTTACTTGAAATAAAATGAGCTGTTTCATAAAGAGGTGTTCCTGGATTATCTATATCCCAAAGACCGCCAACGTCTGAATGTTTTTCAATTTGATCAAATGAAATATTTCTTTCTTTTAATTCCTTAGCAATAGTCAAACCTGCTGGGCCTGCTCCAATAATTAAAATTTGCGACATGATTTAAAAATCTTAGTTTTGTTTCGAACTTCTGCGCAATAGATAAAAGCCTAATGCCACCATAAGTGCTGGTATAGCATTCCATCTTTCAACAGGACTTCGAGAAATTGCATTTACTAAAGCGCTTAACACACTTAAAACTATTAAAAATCCAACTGTTCTATCGGTTCTTGATCCCCAAGGTGTTGGAAGATTAATTAAACGATTTGCATAAAGTAATTGCCAAATCATAAACATTGATAGACCTAAATAAATAAGTCTTAAACCACTTGGTAAAGATTCAAAACCTCCCCCTGCAATTCGAGGAAGCATTGACTTGATGTTTAAAGCGCCTGAAAAAACGAGGTAAAAATTAATAACTAGAGCTGGAAATAAAAGGATATTAAATATTTGTCTTTTCATTTTGCCTCCCATAATTTAGCTGCCATTAATTCTGGTACTAATAATTCTGTCAAAATTTGAGTTAGAACATCGTCACTTTCTATTTCAATAGATGCAATATTTCCTTGTTGATAATTTCCGATGGAACCAAAAGAAGATTTTCTGTTATTTAGCCAATCAACTGCCTGTTGATCCCAATTAGATCCTGAAAAAATTAGAGCTTTGTAATCAAGTGTTTTAGTTAAATAAACATCAACATGAGACCAATCTCCAGTTTCGCAACCATCTGCTGGAAATCTTGGACCTTCACGAAACATTAAAGCTCCTTGCAAAGCACTTCCATATCTTTCGGCAGGCGACATCAAATAAATACCGTTACTACTTTTAGTTAAATTCATAAAAGATTCAAGCCATTGGTTTTTTGAATCTAATAAAGTTTTTATTTCTTTTGCTGCATTTAAAACAGACTCTGAAACTGAACTATAAAGACCAAGATTTTCAATTATTTGAAATAAGGCAATAGAAGTTGCCCTATATGACCAAATACTTACTCCACCAGTTTCTTCCTTAATCGGAAGTAAAACAACTTCATCAACTACTTTGGCTAATTTACTGTTTTGCTCTCTTGTTAAAGCAATTGTTTTTACATGACTTGGAATTTTCTCTACAAACTTTAAAACTTCAACACTATTTCCCGAGGCAGATATTGCTATTACAACAGTATTTTCTGGGAAACTACTTGGAGTTTCAGCACTAGCGATTTCAGCAAATGCTAAGTATCCAACACTTCTTAAATACCTTGCAGCATCTTGAGCAGCAAAGTAGCTTGAACCCATTCCAACTAAATAAAGGAGTTGATTTTTACTTAAAGAAAAATTTTCAAAAATTCTTTTTGAACTTAATTCTCTTAGTAATTTAGGCAACTCATTTATATCGTCGATGAATCCTGCAACGTTGGTTTCAGCCATTTACCTATCCTAATTCTTCTTTTAAAGAAAGTATTGGAGCATAAAGCCATCGAGGCAAGAACTTAAGTCCATACATTATTTCAAAGTAATACTGCCTAAATCTTAAATATTCTATTAAATAAAGATTTGGTGAGTAATTATTGAAGTTTTTTATATTTTCCTGATAATTAGTTAAAAATAAATTCTGGCACTTCAAAACTTCATCATTCAAAATGCCATATTCTAATTGATTTATTCTTTCAGAAACCCTTGCTGCAAGTGAAAAAGATAAAAGTAAATGAGCTAAATCATCCTCGATAGGGGAAGTTGTATTTCTTAATTCCTTATTTAATACTGGGGAGCCATCAAAATCAATTACGTAATAATTACTTTGATTTTTTAAAATTTGTCCAATGTGGAAATCCCCATGAGTTATTTGAGTTTTATAATTATCTTGTACTTTTTGCTTTTTAATTTCTAGTTCATTAAAGTATTGGCTTTCTAAACTATTCCAGATTTCTAACATGCTTTTAGGATTTGGATATTTTTCAATTCCAACTAATAATCCTTGATTTATATCTGGCAATTCTCTTTTTATCAATTTGTCAGTCAGTTGGATAAATTCTTTTGATGAATCACCTTCAACTTTCTTTAAATCTCTATGTAGTTGAGAACTTAAGATTGCCACTTCATTTACCCAGGAATCATTTTTATTAATAAGTTTTTTTGGTAACCAAGTCCAACCATCAATAGAGTCATCAATAAATTCATAAATAGATATGAATTCAACTAATTTATTGTATATTTTTAAAGAAAGGCTTCCATAGTATTTTGGCATATAATTAAAATTTGAATTAGTTAATGAATTTAAGATATTTATATTTCTGTTTGTTAAATCTAGTTCTTTTTTAATTTTAATTAAATAATTTCCATATTGAAAACTCAAATTACTTTGATCAACTTCTAAAGGATTTATCTCTACGTCTAATACTTTAAAGTTTGAAGTTCTATTAGTTTCAAAAAGTTCACTGTTATCTAAATTGGCGATGGAATTGATCGCCCATTGCGCAAGACTTGTGGCCCTTTTTGGGTCTAGAGATATAACTAGTCCTTCACTTACTTGAAGTTGAAAATCGTCGTATAAATAGAGTGAAAAGCCGGCCATGCCCCCATCTTGCCCGTAAATTAGATAACAAATTGATATTGATGACCTTTTCTTGTTGCAGAAACAGACATCTAACTGACAGACTCATAATTCAAACAAATTCTTAAGGCTAAAACCAAACCCTTATGAATACATTGGAGGAGATATAAATGGCGACAGTGCGAAAATTTAAGTTTTCCGCAACTGTTGTTGCAGCAGCTGCTTTAGTTCTTGCCGCATGCAGTAGCGGATCAAGTGACGAAGCATCTTCTGCATCAGTAGATCCAAATGTGGATATCACTACTCAAAAGTTAGTTATTTCTAACTGGGCAGGTTATTACCCAGAAGATTTAGCTGCAAAAGTTAAAGAAGCAATTGGTGTTGACATAACAATTACAAATCATGCAACTAATGAAGAAGTCATGGGTAAATTAACTGCCTCTGATGATTCAGGAATTGATGTTGCATTTGTGTCAGGACAATATGCTCAAGCACTTGCATCTGCAGGAAAAATTATCAACTTTGATAAAGCAGCCATTCCAAACTTGGCAAATCTTTATCCAGAAGTTGCAGATCTTGCATATGACAAAGGAACAAATTACTCAGCTCCATACGCATGGGGAACAACAGGAATTTGTTACCGTTCAGACCTTATTGATTTCACACCTTCATCATGGAATGACTTATTGAATCCAAAAGATTCAGTTAAAGGTAAAACCACAATGTTGGCAACTGAACGTTGGTTAGCTTTACCTGCAATGAAAGCACTTGGTTATTCAGTTAACACAACTAATGCTGATGAAATTGCTAAAGCTAAAGAACAATTAATTAAAACTAAACCAACTCTTCTTGCATATGATGACACTGCTTTCTACACCAAATTAGTTTCTGGTGAAGCTGTGTTAACAGAAGCATGGGATGGCTGGTGTAACTATGGAATTGCAGAAAATCCAAACATTAAATTCGTAATTCCAAATGAAGGCTCTGATCTATGGGCAGACACCATGGTGATTTTGTCTTCAAGTAAAAATAAAGAAGCAGCACATGCATTCATTAACTACATCCTTCAACCAGATGTACATGCATGGGTTGCAAACAACATCCTTTACAAAGTTCCTAACAAAGCAGCAACAGAAACTTTGGATCCAGCATTAGTTAGCTCATATCCAAATATGGGATTAACTCCTGCAGATTTATTGAAGGGTGAAGTTGTAGTTGATCTTGGTGCAGATTCAAAGATCTACACCGATCTTGCAACTGAAGTTACTTCTAGCTAAATAGAAGGAAAAGATATTGAATAAAAGTGGCGGGAGCAAAAGCTCCCGCCAACTTGGTTGGTTCTGGTCTTTACCAGGCTTAATTTTTCTAACAATTTTTGCAGCATTTCCTGTGATTTCTATGCTTTTCATGTCTGTCTTAACGGCTGGCAGATTTGGTGGAGTAACTACTCCTTTTACTTTAAATAATTTGATAAGAGCCACTGATCAAACATTTTTAAAAGTTATTTTTACTTCTATTTTAATTGCAACTGCAACTGCTCTTTTATCTCTTTTAATTGGTTTTCCTACAGCATTATTTATTTCTAGATTAAGTCGAAAATGGCAAATAATTTTAATTATTGCCATAATTTTGCCTTATTGGACAAACTTTTTAGTAAGAACTTATGCTTGGCTAGTTTTGTTAAATAATGAAGGAATTATTAATAAATTCTTAAAAAATATTGGATTAATTGATCAACCAATTGAAATGCTTTATACGCCTTTAGCGGTAATTGTTGGTATGACTTATTTGTATTTACCTTTAATGATTTTACCCATTTATGCTGCATTAGAAAAAGTTGATAAAAATTTAGTTGAAGCATCTTTGGATTTAGGTTCTTCTACTTGGAAATCTTTAAGAACTATTTCAATTCCATTAGCAATGCCTGGAATTTTAATTGGTTTGATTTTTGTGTTTGTGCCAAGTATGGGAAATTTCGTCGTTCCAGAATTACTAGGTGGCGGAAAAACTGTGATGATTGGAAATTTGGTTAGAGACCAATTCTTAAAAGCAAGAGATTGGCCATTTGGCGCAACATTTGCCTTAATTTTGACAATTATTCTTGTTATTTTAATTTCTATTCAGTCAAGAGTAAGTAAGAAAGTTAATTTAAATGCCTAAAAAAATAAATCTTTCAGCAACAGTTGCCGTCTTTGCATTGATTTTTCTTTATTTACCAATAACTGCGGTAGTAGGACTTTCATTTAATACCAGTAGTAATTCTTTAATCTGGAAAGGATTTGGATTTGATTGGTATAAAAATATTTGGTCAAATGAAGCAATAGTTCAGGGTTTTCAAAGGACTTTATTTGTTGCGATTGTGACAACTGTTTTTTCACTAATAATAGGAACTACTATTTCTATTGGTTTAAATAAAATGAAAGCTGGCGGTTTTTTAAGAACTTTTTCAACAGCACCAGCAATAGTTCCAGATCTTGTTTTAGCTATCGGGTTATTGACCACATTTTCTATGTTTTCTTTTAGTTTAAGTCTTTTAACAGTAATCATTGCCCACACTGTTTTTTGTACAGCTTTTGTAGTGGCAGTGGTACTAGCTCGAATTGGTTTAATTGATCCAGCTATTGAAGAAGCATCCACAGATCTTGGAGCAAGTGCTACAAAAACCTTGTTCAAAATTACAATCCCTCAACTTATGCCTTCTTTAATTGCAGGTGCGGTTTTATCTTTTACTCTTTCTATGGATGAATTTGTGATTGCATTTTTTACTAATGGGCCTGAAACTCCAACTTTGCCAATGGTGATCTACTCCATGATTCGCTTTGGCGTTACACCTGAAATTAATGTTTTAGGCACACTGTTACTTTTAGTTAGTTTTATAGGTGTTATTTTTGCTCAAAGAATTGGAAAGGTGGCTGATTCAATTTGAGTAATACCTTATTAAGTATTAAAAATTTAACAAAACAATTTGGATCAGTTACAGCTTTAAATAATGTTTCATTAGAAATTAAGAATAATGAAATGTTTGCTCTTCTTGGTCCATCAGGTTGTGGTAAAACAACTCTATTAAGAATTATCGCTGGTTTTGAATCTCCAGATTCAGGTCAAGTTTTAATTAATGATTCAGATTTATTATCAATTCCTACAAGAATTAGGCCAGTTAATTTAATGTTTCAGTCCTACGCACTTTTCCCTCATATGGATGTTTATACAAATATTGCTTATGGTTTAACAAATACAGATTTAAGTAAATCTGAAATAGATAATCAAACTAATGAAATTATTGAAAAAATAGGTTTAAAAGAACATGTGAAGAAAAAACCAAACCAACTATCAGGTGGTCAACAGCAAAGAGTTGCTTTAGCAAGAGCTATTGCTAGAAAACCAAAATTATTACTACTGGATGAACCATTAAGTGCATTGGATAAAAAAATTAGACAAGAGATGCAAACTGAATTAAAAAGAATTCAACATGAAGTTGGAATCACCTTCATAATTGTTACCCATGATCAGGAAGAAGCTATTTCTTTAGCAAATCGGATCGCCGTATTTGATAAAGGTGAAATTAAACAAATCTCTACCCCTCAAGAACTTTATGAAAATCCTCAAAATGAATTCGTAGCAGACTTTATTGGAGATGGAAATATACTTGCAGCAGATGTAACAAATTCTGGAGTAACTCATCCAAGTTTAGGAAACTTTAAAAATTCAATCAATAAAGTATCCGGAAATAAAGTTAAATTATTAATTAGGCCAGAAAACATAACCTTAGAAAAAAATGCATCAGGAACTGGAATAATTCAAGATATTGTTTTTGCCGGTTCTAAGAAAAATGTGACTGTGCAACTTTCAACTGGTGAAATCATTCGAGTTTACGCAGATAAAGCACTAGACCTTGAAGTTGGAAGCAAAGTGAACATATTATTTAAGCCAGAAGATGTCAGATTGTTTTAGAGGAGAGAAATAAATGAGTGGCAAAACTATTCTTTTTTGGCCAGAATCTGCATATGGACCTACAAATAATTGCATCGGAATTGGAAATGTTTTAAAGAATAGAGGCCACAATGTTGTATTTGCTGCTGAATCTTCTTGGGGTGGCAGATTAGAACCACTTGGATTTAAAGAAGCATTAGTTGATTTGGCACCACCTCCAGAAAATCCAGATGCACAAAGTGCTGGACAATTTTGGAAAGATTTCATTAGAGATACTGCACCTGAATTTAGAAAACCAACTGTTGATCAACTTTCAAGTTTTATTGGACCAACTAGACAAGCTTTAATTGATGGAGCAATGTATTGCGAACCAAGATTAAAAGAAATAATAAATGAATACAAACCAGATGTAATTATTGAAGATAACGTGGTTTGCTTTCCTGCCACTGTGACTGCAGGAGTTCCATTCGTAAGAATTGTTTCTTGTAATCCACTAGAAATTATGGGAGATAAAATTGCTCCCCCATTTTCTGGATTAGCAGAAAATGATCCTGAATCTTGGAAAAGTTATTTGAAAGCTTATGACGAAACCCAGCGACCAATGTGGGAAAAATTTAATAATTGGGTTATTTCTCAAGGAGCTCCTGCTCTAGATGATTTAGATTTCATTCATACTTCAAAAGATTTAAATCTTTATGTTTATCCTCAAGAACTTGATTACACCGATAAAAGACCTTTAGGAAGTAACTGGCATCGAATCGATTCCAGTGTTAGATCAACTGATAAATCATTTGATTTACCTAGTGAAATTGCGAATAGACCAAGTGATTCAAAACTTATTTATTTATCCCTTGGTTCATTAGGCTCTGCAGATGTTGATTTAATGAAGCGCTTAGTAGGAATTCTTGGTAAAACTAAACACAAATTCATCGTTTCTAAGGGCCCTCAAGCATCAGAATTTGAACTAGCTTCAAACATGTATGGTGCAGAATTCTTGCCACAAATTTCTATCATTCCTAAAGTTGATTTAGTTATTACTCACGGTGGTAATAACACCACAACAGAATCAGTTCACTTTGGAAAACCAATGATTGTGCTTCCATTGTTTTGGGATCAATATGACAATGCTCAAAGAGTTCACGAAAAAGGTCATGGCATAAGACTTGCTACTTATCACTTCAAAGATGAAGAATTAACTAATGCAATTGAAAAATTAACTACAGATCAAGCTTTATTAACAAAACTAAGCAAGATTGGTGAGCAAGTTAGATCAAGAAAAGGTATTGAAGAAGCTGCTAGCAAGATTGAAGCTTTAGCAAAATAAGTGAAGAGATCAATTTTTAATCCTGCAACTGCAGAAGTTATTAGAGAAGTTGAGGATTCAACAAAACAAGAAGTTGATCTTGCAATAACTAACTCACAGATTGCATTTGAAGAATGGTCAAATTTCACTCCAGGTGAACGATCAAAAAAGATTCTTGATTATGCAGATATTTTAGAAAAAAATGCTGAAGAAATTTGCAAACTAGAAGTTGAAGAAACGGGTAAACCTTACGCAACTATGCGTGAAGGAGAATTTCCATTTGGATTAGATAACTTAAGGTTTTTTGCAAGTGCCGCAAGATCTTTAGATGGCACTGGTGCTGGTTCTTTTAATCATGGCTACACATCCATGTTGGTGAGAAAACCACTTGGAATTATAGGTTCAATTAGTCCTTGGAATTTTCCTTTCATCATGGCTATCTGGAAAATTGGGCCTGCAATTGCAGCTGGAAATAGTGTCATAATAAAACCTGCTCCACAAACTCCAAGTTCTACAATAAAAATCGTTGAACTTTCGCAAAATATTTTTCCTAAAAACTTAATTCAAGTGATTTTGGGAGATGCTGATGTTGCACAACAACTTGTCGAAGATAAAAGAGTTGCCATGATTTCAATTACTGGATCTAGTGAATCTGGTAAAAAAGTGATGGAAACAGCAAGTAAAACAGTGAAAAGAGTTCATTTAGAGCTTGGTGGAAAAGCACCTGTCATTGTCAGAGAAGATGCAGATTTAAATCAAGTCGCTCAAGCAATTTCTTTAGCTTGTACATATAACTCAGGACAAGACTGTACTGCTGCCACGAGAATTTATGCTCATAAAAATATTGTTAAAGATTTAGAAAAATTGATGAAACAACGACTGGATGCCATAAAAGTTGGTGATCCAATGGATAAATCAACTGATATTGGTCCTTTAATATCTGAAAGACATAGAGACTTGGTCCACCAAAAAGTACAGAAATCTCAAGTTGATGGGGCAACTTTAATTACAGGTGGAAAAATAATTTCAGGTAAAGGTTTTTACTATGAACCAACTTTGCTTTCAAATGTTTTGCAAAATAATTCAATAATTGCAACAGAAGTTTTTGGACCAGTAATTACAATTACTTCCGTTGAAAGTGACGAAGAAGCACTTGATCTTGCAAATGATTCTGAGTTTGGTCTTGCCTCTTCTATTTGGACTAAAGATGTTGGAAAAGCTCTTGAACTTTCAAAAAAAATTCAAGCAGGAGTTACTTGGATAAATGACCATCTACCAATTGTTTCTGAAGCTCCACATGGTGGTGTAAAAGCAAGTGGATTTGGAAAAGATATGAGTCAAGAATCTGTTTTGGAATACACTTCAACTCATCACGTAATGATTAAACATAAACAACACGAAATAAAAGATGGGTTTAGACCTAACTGATTAATGACGTACTAGGGTTTAGCCCATGACCATTCAATTAGAACGTGGCACCACTGATCTACCTATCTTTGAAGCATTAAAAATAAATTTAAAAAATTTACCGAAATCTTTTACTTGGGGTGCGTTACTTTCAGGATTCTTAATCGTTTTAATCTCAACAACTGGTCCTATTGCAATTCTTTTTCAGGCAGCTGAAGCTGGAAACTTCACGGATAGACAACTAGCTTCATGGCTTTTAACTGTTTTTATTGGATCTGGTTTATTTGGTTTAGTTTTAACACTTCGTCATGGAATGCCCATAATCGGTGCCTGGGCAGCAGCAACAACTGCTCTATTGGTTACTGGTTTAACTTCACATTCTTATGCAGAAGTTTTAGGTTCATATGTAATTGCCTCAATCGCTTTAATTGTTGTTGGAGTTACGGGTTTATTTGGAAAATTAATGTCTTTAGTACCTCGACCAGTTGTAATGGCAATGCTTGGTGGAGTTTTATTTAGATTTGGGGTGGAAGTTTTCTCATCTTTAAAAACAGATGCTCTCTTAGGTATTGGCATGATTTTGATGTTTTTTATTGGTAAAAGATTTAAATGGCGTGCTCCTGTTGTGCCAGCATTGTTGGTTGGTTTAGTAATTGCCTATTTAGAAAAAGAATTAGTAAATCCAAACATTAAAGTTGCAATAACTGCACCTTTATGGGTAACACCAGAATTTACTTTAGGTTCAGTTCTTACTTTGGCTTTGCCAATATTTTTACTTGTTATGACAACACAAAATGCCACTGGTACAGCGGTTTTATATAACTCAGGATATGAACCACCAATTAATAATGTTGTCACCGTTGGTGGAATTATTTCTTTACTTAGTGCACCATTTGGCAATAGTGGTGTAAACATATCAGCCATGACAGCTGCTATTGCTACTCAAAAAGATGCTGACCCAAATCCAAAAACCAGATATTTTGCAGGATTTACTTGTGGAATCTTTTACATAATTCTTGGCTTATTTGGTGCAACTGTTATGGGATTTTTTGGAACTCTTCCTCCAGTTTTACTGGCAGTTCTTGCAGGTCTAGCACTCATTCCAGTAATTGGCTCTTGTACTAATGAAGCACTAGAAAATCCTGAATATAGAGAAGCTGGTTTAGTTGCACTATTAATCACAGTTTCTGGAGTTTCAGCATTTAATTTAGGTTCACCGTTCTGGGGCTTAGTTGGTGGAGTGTTAGTGCATGAAATTTTAACTAGAAAACGTAAATGAAAAAGAAGTGTGCTGTCACACAAGGTCTAGTTGATTTAGAAAAGTATGCCAAGCTTGATACTTTTTGGAAAAGTATAAAAATAGCTGCTCCTGCAAGAAGAGCTTTAGTTGATAGAAAATTATTCAAACTTAGTGATTTAAAAAGGATAAGTGAAAAAGATTTAAAATCACTTCACGGTATGGGACCTAATGCATTGAAAATTATTAAGAAAGAAATGAAAAAGAAACAAATCAGTTTTAAGATTTAAGCAAATAAAGGTTTTAGATGTTTATTTAAGAAAACACCTTTAGGGTCAAGTTTTCTTCTAATATCAATAAATTTTTTAGCTTTTGGATATCTTTCAAATAATTGTTCTTTGGTTAAGAAATGTAATTTACCCCAATGAACTCTTGCATCATATCTTCCTAATATTTGATCCACTTCTTTTAAGTAACTCCAATAATCAACTCCTGGCATTCCAGAAACTGAAACTACTAAAGTGTCTCGCTTATAATTAGAAGATAAAAATCCATCTTCTGAACCGCAAGTTCTTATTTCTAAAGGGAAAATACTTAAAGGCAAGCTTCTCAACATATATTCACGCATTTCATTGATGCAATCAACTGCTCTTTCAAGTGGAATAAAGTATTCAAGTTCATGAAAATTCGGTGAATAAACCATCGGATAAATTCGATAAGAACGATCTATTCTTCTTTTTGGGATATTTGAATCTTGTTCAGATTCTCTTGCTTCATTAAAAACTTTTACGTGACATGTATCAGTTGCTCTTTCTCCAGGGGGTAATTCAATGTTATAAAGGGCTGCTGATTCTTCACTTGGAAACCAAAAGAAAGAAAAGTTTCTATTTTTATTAACTCTTTCGTGAAAATTTCTAATCACATCTGAAAAAGGTTCGTGATCTATGTGTTCTTTTAATCTATATTTTTTAGTAACTTGCAATTCCATCCCAACCATTACACCAAGCATCCCAACAGAAACTTGGGCAGCGTGTAAAAGATCTGAATTTTTTTCCGTAATTTCTACAACATCTCCAGTTCCTGTAACTATGCGACAAGATTTTAGAGTTGATGAAAAACTTCCAAATGAAGTTCCAGAACCATGTGTTCCAGTTGAAATTGCTCCTGCAATTCTTTGAGCATCAATATCGCCTTGATTTTTTAAAGCTAATCCTCTTTCCCACAAAGGTTCTCCTAAAGCACTAATTGGGGTACCAGATCCAACAAATGCTCTTTGTTTATAGGGATCGACTGCTTTTATGCCACTAATATTTTTTAAATCTAATAACAGTCCCTCTGTTTCGACAATTGGTGTAAATGAGTGGCCAGTTGCCATAACTCTTATTTTTTGTCTTTTACTTAATGCTTTTTTAACTGCTTTTACTACTTCTTTTTCATTTTTTGGAGCGGCATAACTTGAGTATTTAAACGACTGATTACCAACCCAGTTGGTCCATTTTTTACTCATATGAAAAACCTACCAATAAGAAGGCTTTTATGAAAGCGACTTTTCTTTTCTTGCTGCCTGTAAAACTTCTTTTGCAGAATCAAGATTTAAAAGCAAAATACCTAATCCCACAATTAAGTCCGGCCAAGCCGAAACCCAAAAAAGTGAAATAATACTAGCCCCAATAATTGCAACGTTTGCTAAAGCATCGTTTCTAGCAGAAAAATAGGCCGCTTTTACTAAGCTTTCAGTTTCCTTTCGAAATTTAGCTAAAAGCAAAGCGCATGAAAGATTAATAACTAATGCTCCTAAACCGGTTATGCCTAAAGTAAAACTTTCAGGTGTTACAGGATTTTGAAACTTTTGAAAAGCGCTCCATAACACAGCAATACCAGGAATTAAAAGTAAGGTTGAAAACAAATAACCTAAATTAGCTCTTGCTTTAAGACTCCAACCAAATGCTAAGAAAATTAATATATTTACAGCTGCATCTTCTAAAAAGTCAATAGAATCTGCAAAAAGTGAAACAGAAAGAATTCTATTTGCAACAGAAAATTCAACAAAGAAATAACTTAAATTAAGTATTGCTACTATTATTACTGTCTTTTTTAATTTCATTTTTTTAAATTTTTAGTAATTAAATCTAAAGTCATGTTTACTCCATTATCCTGCTGCATTAGTTTAGCGATTTCTTTTACTCTACCTTGATATGTTGAAGTTTCAATTATTCTTTTTATTACATTTTTTTTGGTAAATTTTCTTAATGGTAAAGCTTTAGGGCCAAGATTTAATTTATGTAACCTATCTGCCCACCAAGGCTGATCAACAATAAAGGGAACAATGATGGAAACTGTTCCGGCTCTTAAAGCTGCATGAACAGTGCCAACACCACCATGATGCATGATTGCTCTTACTTTAGGAAAGATTTTTGAGTGTGAAATTCCATCTACAAATCGGATAGAATCATCATTTTTATATTGGTTGGGTAATTCAAGCCCTCCCCAACCTCGATTAATTATTAATTGTAAATTCAATTCTTTACATGCTTCGATGATAGTTTCAGCTAGTTTTAGAGGATTTTTCTTTTTCATGGATCCAAATCCTGCATATACTGTGTCTTTTCTTTCTACAAATTCAGTTATTTCAGGACTTAATTCTTCTTTTTTTTCTTGATACCAAGGTCCAACAACGTATGAATTGCTGGGCCAATCATGAGGTCTATTCAATAAAGCAGGACTCACTAAAGAAATAGCTAAATCATGTTCACGATTTTTTACATTCAATTTTTTTGCTAATTTATTGGTTTCGAGAAAAAATAGTTTTTCGGCAAGTTCGATTCCTTTATAGGTTAATTTATTTAAAAATTTAAGATCAGAAGTCCAAAGTCCAGCAGAAGCAAATTCCTTAGTAGGCGATAAAACTGGAATTATTTCTACCAAAATACTTAAAGCATTAACATATTTCGCAGCAATTGGTGCGGTAAGTGCTGTTGGATGATATAAAACTACATCTGGTTCAATTTCAATTATCTGATTTGAAATGACATCTAATATTTTTACAAGCATAGGTCTTACATTTGGCAAGAAATCTATTGCATTTTTTATATAGGAAACCCCATTTGAATCAACAAACTGTTTTATAGTGCCTGGAAGTTTTAAGACTTTAATATTAGTATCTTTTATTTCATTGATAAATTCTTCTGTTACAGCAAGATAAACTTCGTGACCTAAATTAGAAGCCTGTTTAGCAAAAGCGTAAAAAGGCTCAAAGTCACCTCTGCTACCAGTGGTGACTAAATATATTTTCAAAATTTACCTTTTAAAACTAATTTGTTAATTTGTTTTTTCGGTAATTGTTAATTCCAATGATAATTTTTCTACCAAAATATATTATTGCTAGTGCTACCCCAGCATAAACTAAATAATCTAAATATTTTGCATATTTTTCTGCACTTGACCACTTATCGCCTAGATAAAAACCTAAAGTTAACCAAATAGAATTCCAGATTCCACTTCCTAAAATTGTAAAAATAATGAACGTAGACATTTTCATTTTGGTTAAACCTGCAGGAATGCTAACCAAACTTCTGATTAGTGGAATTAAACGACCAAAAAATACAAGTTGGGCGCCATGTCTTTCAAACCAGGACGCAGTTTTTTGTAGATCTTTTACATAAAGACCAACATACTTACCATATTTACTAACTAAATTTTCTAATCTTTCTTCTGAAAATGCATATCCCATAAAATATAAAAATAAAGCACCCGCCAAAGAACCAATTGTTGTGGCAATTAATGCAGCAATAAATCCAAAATTTCCAATTGAAACGTTAAATCCAGTTAAAAGAAGAATAAGTTCCGATGGAATTGGAAGAATAACTACTTCTATGCCAATTAAAAGTGCTGCCCCAAATAGTCCAATTTGATCGATTAAATTTACAGCAAATTCAAGCATCTTCTAAGCATACTTCACGTTCATCTAACATTATTAAATATGCGAGAAATCAAAGATGCTGCAATTGCCCTTAAAAATGGTTTTTTAGTAGCTTTCCCAACTGAAACTGTTTATGGACTTGGTGCAGATGCAACAAATTCTTATGCGGTTTCAAGAATCTTTTCAATAAAAAATAGACCAACAAATCATCCTTTAATTCTTCACATTGGTGAAATTGAAGATTTACTGCAATGGGCAATAGAAATACCAGATTACGCTTTTTCTTTAGCTAAAAAATATTGGCCAGGACCTATGACTTTAATTTTAAAAAGAAGTAACAAAGTTAAAGATTTTGTTACAGGAAGTCAAGACACTGTGGGAATTAGAATTCCTAATCATGAAATAGCTTTATCTTTATTAAACGAGTTTAAAATAATTGGAAGTGGTGCAATAGTTGCGCCAAGCGCAAATAAATTTGGCAAAGTTTCACCAACAAACTTTGAGCATGTTCACGAAGAATTGTCAAAAGATTTAAGTAACGATGATCTAATTCTTAACGGAGGTCAATCTCAAATTGGTCTTGAGTCAACAATTATTGATTGCACAAAAGATTTACCAAGTGTTTTAAGACCTGGAGCAATCTCAACTGAATTGATTAATGAAGTTATCGAATTAGATTTAAGTGCATTACCAAACCAAATTAGAGTTAGTGGTTCTTTTAAATCCCATTACGCACCAAATGCAAAAGTTGTACTTGATCAAACAGCTGAAGCTGGCGATGGCTTTATTGCCCTAAGTTATGTTCCAACACCGGCGGGGGCAATACGTTTAAATTCTCCCTCAAACGTTGAAGAATTTGCTAAATATATTTATGCCGATTTAAGAAAAGCCGATGAGTTGAAATTAAAACGAGTAGTAGTAATTCAACCTGAAGGTTCAGGCCTAGCTGTTGCATTACGAGATCGGCTTAAAAAGGCTAGTTCACAATAGATTTATAGTTATTTACATCTAAAAATTATGTAAATGAATTATGACTTCGTTGTGTCGTAAAAAACCTGGTTTCCAAGGAGGATCAAATCTTGCCACCAAAATTTCTCCAAAT
>JACCEB010987563.1_pt1 | contig 31229 bp, 16 predicted proteins | sample 7454761 | NCBI WGS metagenome assembly JACCEB01 (sample SAMN15323454, study PRJNA562643) | freshwater metagenome | isolation source: river surface water | place: USA:Blue River Watershed | collected 2017-08-18
CCCGCTCCCGCTTCCGCGGAGTGGTCCCCGCCCGCCGCCGTCTGCTTCACGCTTGCCGCCGCGCTGCTCGGTTTCGCCGCGGCTCGCGCCTTCGCCGACCGCTCCTCGGCTCCGTCATCACCCGTCGCGTCCGTCACATCCCATGGCTTGCCCACCGCCACGCTCTCCGCCACCGCCGGCTGGGACGCCCGCTGGCTCGCGTCAGCCACCGGCCCCGAAGGCGCCGCCCGCTCCCGCGCCCGCCAGGCCCTGCTCGAGGAACTCGCCCGAACCGATCCGCAACGGGCCCTCGCCATCGCCGACACCGAGAACAACTGGCTCGCCCGCGACGCCCTGCGCGAAGCCGCCCTCCGCGGCTGGGCCTCCGTCGCGCCGGACGACGCCGCCGACTGGGCCATGCGGCAACCCGTCCTGGGCGAACGCATGAAGTGCGTCGCCGCCGTGCTCGCCGGCGCCGTCGCCCAACCCGCCGAGGCCCTGCGCGTCGGCCTGCGCCTCTGCGCCGCCGACCCCGAGCCCGCCGGCGCCTACGGCCACGCCCTCCTCAACGCCCTCGTCGAGCGCGCCGGCGACTTCGAAACCGCCCTGCGCTTCGCCACCGCCGCCACCATGGTCGACCGCCGGCCCTTCCTCCTCGACTCCGCTTTCTACCAATGGGCGCGGCACGACCCCGACCGCGCCTTCGAGCGGCTCGCCTCGATCACCGATCCCGTCGTCCGCGAGTCCGCGTTGAAGGGCCTGATCGAGGGACGCTCCGATTTCGACCCGCACCACTTCGCCGACTTCGCGCAAAAACTCCCCGCCGGCGGCGACCGCACCCAGGCCCTCGCCATCGCCCTCCCGCGCTGGGCCGGCAAGGACCCGCAGACCGCACTCCAATGGATCAACCGAGCCGACCCCGATCCCGATTTCGATCCCGGCATCGCCGCCCTCGCCACCTCCTCCGCCCTCATCGCCGCGCAGCCCGAGATCGCCTTGGAGCTCACCGACGGCATCTGCGACTCCACCCAGCGGACGCTCGTCAAGAGCCGCGTCTTTTTCGAGTGGGCGCTGCGCGACCCCGTCGCCGCCCGCCGTTACGCCGAATCCGTCGAGCACCCGGAGACCCGCGCCACGCTTCTCCAGGACCTGAAATCCATCCCCGCCGACGCCGGCAAATCCGGCTCCTGATCGCATCGCCCGCCGCGTCGCCGCCCCTCCATGCGTTCCCTTTTCCTGGCCACGCTCGCCCTCGTCCCCGCCCTCGCCTCGATCTCCGCCGCCGAACCTCCGCCCGCGTCCTCCTTCCCCTCCTCCTCGACCGGGCCCGACGCGCCTCCGCGTTTCCCACTCCACCGCGCCGCCCAGCAAAACGACCTCGCCACCCTGCGCGCCCTGCTCCGCGCCGATCCCGCGTCCGTCAACGCCACCGATCCCCAAGGCGTCACCCCGCTTTTCGTCGCCAGCCACGCGGGCCACCTGGAGCTCGCCCGCTTCCTCCTCGACCAAGGCGCCGAGGTCGACGCCGCCACCTTCGCCGACGGCTCCACCCCGCTCTGCGTCGCCGCCCACGCCGGGCACCTCGAGCTGGCCCGCCTCCTCCTCGATCGCGGCGCCGCCCTCGAGCGCGCCACCACCGACACAGGCGCCACGCCCTTCGTCCTCGCCTCGCTCAACGGCCAGACCGCCATGATGGCGTTTCTCAAGGAACGCGGCGCCCGCACCGACGTTGCCACACCCGACGGCTCCACGCCCCTCGCCCGCGCCGCCCTCGCGGGTCAACCGGCCGCGGTCGACATCCTACGCGGTGACGGCGCCGCGGTGGATTCGCGCGACACCCACGGCCAGACTCCGCTGATGCTCGCCGCCCGCGAGGGCCACGCCGAGGTGATCGCCGCCCTCCTCGACGGCGGCGCCGATATCTCCGCGCGGGACAAGGAAGGGCTCACCGCCCTCCACCAGGCCGCCAAGGAAGGACGCATCCCCGCCGTGCGTCTCCTCCTCGACCGCGGCGCGCACGTCGACGCCCGCGACCTGCGCCGTCGCACCCCGCTCTTCATGGCCGCCTTCCAAGGCTACGCCGAGGCCGCAGCCCTCCTCTGCGACCGCGGCGCCACGGTCGACGCCCTCGACGACCAGAACCGCACGCCGCTCTTCATGGCCGCAAAAGACGGCTCCATCGACACCGCCTTCGTGCTCCTCGAAAAAGGCGCTTCCGTCGCCGACCGCGTCATCGACGGCCGCAGCACGCTCAATCCCCTTCGCATGGCCGCCTACGACGGCCACATCGTCCTCGTCAAAGCCCTCCTCGCCCGCGGAGCCGACGCCGACGCCACCCGCCTCGACGACGGCTTCACGCCCCTGCTCTCCGCCGCGCAGGGCGGCCACCTCGACGTCCTGAAATTCCTCCACGCCCACGGCGCGCGCATCGACGCCAAAACCACCGACGGCCGCACCGCCCTCTGGCTCGCCGCGCAAAACGGCTGGATCGCCCTCTGCGAACACCTCCTCGCCCACGGCCTCGACCTCGAGGCGCGCGACGCCGCCGGCCGCACTCCGCTCTGCATCGCCGCCGAGGTCGGCTATCCTCCGACCGTTCGTTTCCTCCTCTCCCGCGGCGCCATGGTCGACGCCCCCGACACCCAAGGCCGCACCCCGCTCGCCCTCGCCGCCAAGATCGGCTTCGTCGAAAGCGTCGAGCACTTGCTCGCCTCCGGCGCCTCCGCCACCGCCCGCGATTCCGCCGGCCTCGCCCCGCTCCACTTCGCCGCCGGCGCGCGCGGCCCGCACTTCATCATTCCGCCCGAAGGCGCCTACCTCGAGATCGCCGAACTCCTGCTTAAAAACGGCGCCGATCCCGCCCTGGCATGCGCCGACGGACAGACCGCGCTCCACTTCGCCGCCGCCGAAAACCGCCTCGATCTCGCCCGCGCGCTTATCGCCCGCCGCGTTTCCCTCGACGTCACCGATTCCGAAGGCCGCACGCCCCTCTTCGTCGCCACCGCCGCAGGCCACGCCGCGCTTGTCACCGCCCTCCTCGAAGCCGGCGCCAAGCCCGACCTAGCCACCCATCACGGCGAAACACCGCTCTTCATCGCCGCCCGCGAAGGCCATTTCGAAACCGCCCGCGCGTTGCTCGAAGCCGGCGCCCGCGTCGACACCGCCACGGTCGACGGCCAGACCCCGCTCTCCATCGCCGAAAAATACAAACGCCGCCCCGTCGCCACGCTCCTTCGCCGCCGCGGCGCCACGCTGCCCGCCGATTCCGCCCCGCCCCATCTTGCCCGCTCCGAGACGCCCCCTCCCGCCCCGAACGCTCCGCCTTCGGTCGCTCCGTTTTCTTCCGATCCGTCCACCATCGCGCCCGCTTCCTCCGTCTCTCCGCCCTCCGTCGCTCTATCTTCCGTCGCTCCGTCCTCTGTCTCTCTTTCTGCCTCTGCCCGTCCGCCTTCCGCCGTCCGCCCGATTCCGCCCCACCTCCGCTCCATCCTTCCGCCCGCGACCACGCCGCTGCACCGCGCCGCGGCTTCCGGCGACCTCGCCACCGCGCGCCAGCTCCTCGCCGCCGGAGCCGACGAGGATGCGCGCGATCCGCGGTTGCGGACCCCGCTCTTTCTCGCCGCCCAAGCCGGCCACCTCGACCTCGTTCGCCTCCTCGCCGCCATCCCCGCCGGCATAAACCTCACCGACCTCGAAGGCCGCGCTCCGCTCTTCGCCGCCGCGTCCGCCGGCCATCTTGAAATCGTCGCCTTCCTTCTCTCCGCCGGCGCCCACCCGAACGCGACCCGCAACAACGGCGAATCCGCCCTCTGCGCCGCCGTCTCCGCCGGCCACGTGGAAATCGTGCGGACGCTCCTCGACCGCGGCTCGCTTTCCACTTTCGACATCTACGGCGGCGCCAGCCCGCTTTCCCTCGCCCGTGATTCGAATAACCGCGCGATGGTGGACTTGCTCCTCGCCCACCGCGCCCGCCTGGCCTCCCCGCGTCCGGACCCCGTTCCCGCGCGCTGAATCGCCCCGACCACGAAGGGCGCGCGCGCCCCCCAGCCCTGTTTGGTCGGAGCCTCCGAAGCGATCCGCCCGGATCCGGTTTCATACTGTCCGAGCATGTTCAGATGCGCACTCGGGCCCGACGGCCTCACCTTGTCGCCCACCCCCGAGGCCGCCATGCTCGCTCCCTTGCCTTCCCTTTTTCGCCATCCCCTTATCCTCTCCGCCGCGCTTCTCCTTCTGCACGGGGCCGTCTTTGGTGTCCGTGCCGCCGGCGAAGACACCGTTCCCCCGCCCGACTCCGGCAACGGCGGCTTCGCCCCCGAGGTCTCGCGCGAGCTCGAGCGTCCCCTTCGCTACGCCCCCGACCACGGCGACTTCGTGATCGAGAACGGTCGCGAGTTTTTCAACCGCCCGCTCTACGGCACCAATACCGCCTTCCGCGTCGACGCCGGCGACCGTCCCGAGTGGTCGCTCTACCTCCCCGGCCGCGGCGGTAATCTCCGCCTCGGCCTTGTCTCCGCGGACGGCTCCGTGCGCTGGCTCCACGACGCCGCCCGTCTCGTCTCTCGCTACCGCCCCGGTGCGATGCGCCACGAGATCAGAGACCCCGCCCTCGGCGCCGACGCCGTGCTCGTCGTCGATTCCATCCCTTGCGCCGAACGCGAGGGCCTCGTCGTCCGCGTCACCGTCCGCGGCCTCGCCAAGCCCGTCACCCTCGGCTGGGCCTACGGCGGCGCCAGCGGCCAGCGTGGCAAACGAGATGGCGACATCGGCACCGAAAAGGTCCCCATCGGCGAATACTTCCAGTTCAGCCCCGCCAACGCCAAGGACCAGACCTTCACCTTCTCGGCCGACGGCGCCTTCACCCTCAAGGCCCCCAAGGCCACCCTCCACGGCGTCACCCAACCGGCCTCCAAACTCGCCGTCGTCCCCGCCGACACCTGGGCCTCGCCCTTCGCCTCGGCTCTCCGATCTCAAATTTCAAATCCGCCCGCGTTTCCCGTTCTCGCCGGCCGCCTCACCCTTTCCAACTCCGCCCCCGCCTACCTCTGGATCGAACGCGCCGCCGAACAAGCCGCGCCGGCCACCGCCGCATCCCTCCCCGCACGCTTCGCCGAAGCCGAGGCCAAACGCGTCTCCATCCAGACCCACGTCTCCGTCTCCACCCCCGACCCCTTCCTCGACGCCGCCGTCGGCGCGCTCAACCTCGCCGCCGACGCCGTCTGGGACGAAAAGGAAGGCGCCGTGATGCACGGCGCCGTCGCCTGGCGTCAAAAACTCCTCGGATGGCGCGGCCCCTACCTCAACGACGCCCTCGGCTGGCACGACCGCGCCCGACGTCACTTCACCTACTGGGCCGGCCAGCAAAAACCCGGTGAGATCCCCGCCCAGCTCCCGCCTCCCGAGGAGGAGACCAACCTCTCCCGCTCGCGCCGCGCCCTCCACTCGCCCGGCGCCATGTCGTTTAACCATTACGACATGAACCTCGTCTACATCGACGCCCTCTTCCGGCACCTGATGTGGACCGGCGACCGCGATTTCGCCCGCCAGGTCTGGCCCGTCATCGAGCGCCACCTCGCCTGGGAACGCCGCCTCTTCCGCCGCGAGTTCGGCCCCGAAAAGCTGCCGCTCTACGAGGCCTACGCCGCCATCTGGGCGAGCGACGATCTCCAATACCACGGCGGCGGCACCGCCCACGCCTCCGCCTACAACCACTGGCACAATCTCATGGCCGCGCGCCTCGCCCGCCTCGTCGGCGCCGACCCCGCGCCCTACGAAAAGGAGGCCGCGCTCATCGCCCGCGCCATGCGCGAAAACCTCTGGCTCCCCGACCGCGGCATGTTCGCCGAGTTCAAGGATCTCCTCGGCCTCCAACTCGTCCATCCCAGCGCCGCCCTCTGGACTTTTTATCACACGATGGACGCCGGCCTCGTCACCCCCGACGAAGCCTGGAACATGACCCGCTACGTCGAGCGCGAACTCCCCCGCCTCCCCGTCCGCGGCCCAGGCGTTCCCGACGGCCTCGCCATGTATGCCTCGAGCAACTGGATGCCCTACACCTGGTCGATCAACAACGTCGTCATGGGCGAGGACCTCCACACCGCCCTCGGTTTCTGGCAGGCCGGCCGGCCCGACGCCGCCTACACGCTCGCCAGGTCTTCCCTCCTCGCCTCGCTCTTCATGGGTGTCTGCCCCGGCAACATCGGCTCGATGAACTACCTCGACGCCTACCGCGGCGAATCCCAGCGCGACTTCGGCGACGGCTCCGGCGTCTTCTCCCGCGCCCTCGTCGAGGGCCTCTTCGGCCTCCAGCCCGATCTCCTCGCCGGCGAACTCGCCCTCACCCCAGGCCTCCCCTCCGGCTGGGACCGCGCTTCGCTCCATCACCCCTACCTCGATCTCGATTTCAAGCGTAGTGGCGAAACCGATACCTATCGGCTCTCCACCCGCTTCGCCCACCCCGTCGCGCTCCGCCTGGCCCTCCCCCGCCGCTCCACCCAGGCCGAACTCACCGTCAACGGCGCCCCCGTCTCCGCCGCGTCCGCCCCCGAATGGCGCGACGCCCCGCGCCTCGTCGCCGTCGCCCCCGCGGCGAAGGACTTCACCATCACCGTCCGCTGGTCCGGCGAAGCCATCACGCCCACACCCACGCCGGCCTTCCCGCCCGCGCCGCCCGCCGACATCGCCGCCTTCGTCGCGCCGCCCCCGCCCGCCGCCAACGCCAAGCTCGAGCCGCTCGACCTCGCCCCGCTCTTCAACGACCGCGTCACCGCCATCTTCGCCCCCGGCAAATACCGGTCGCCGCGCTCCCCCTACGTCTCGCTCGCCATCCCCGCGCAGGGCATCGGCGCCTGGGCCGGCCACGTCAACGCCACCGCCGAGATCGACGACACCGGCCTCCGCGCCGCCTCCGCCAAAAGCGGCGGCCGCTTCGTCCTTCCCTCCGGAGTCTCCTTCGCCACGCCCGGCCCCGGCGACGCCCGCAACGTCTCCTTCGTCTCCCAGTGGGACAACTACCCGCGCGATCTGACCGCCCCGCTCTCCGGACGCGCCCGCCGCGTCCACCTCCTCCTCGCCGGCTCGACCAACTGGATGCAGAGCCGCCTCGACAACGGCGAGGTCGTCGCGACCTACGCCGACGGCTCCACCGCGCGCCTCCCGCTCCACAACCCGACCACCTGGTGGCCCATCGAGCAGGACTACTTCATCGACGGCCGCGCCTTCAGCCGCCCCGAGCCCACGCCGATCCGCGTCGACCTGAAGACCGGCAAGGTCCGCGTCACCACGCCCGCCGGCTTCACCCGCACCAAGGCCGACATCCCCGGCGGCGCCGCGACCGTCCTCGCGCTCCCTCTCGACCCGACGAAGGAGCTCCGCTCCCTGACCGTCCGCGCCCTCGCCAACGAGGTCGTCATCGGCCTCCTCGCCGCCACCCTCGAGCGCTGAGCCACCCCTCTAGTGGAAGGCGGCGCTTCGTCGCCACGCCGTCGCCGCTGCGCGCCGCGTCGGCTGCTCGCGGTTGTCCAGACCTACAGGCTTCGCGTAGTCCTTACGCCGCTTTCGTAAAGAAAGCGGCAAACTCCGCGTTGCTCGACAATGCGCGCAGCGGCCCCCGTTTACGCGTGTCGTCGGTCCGCTCGGTTTCGCGTGCGCCCGCACCCCATGCCTTCGGGCGCAACCCCGCCCCGATGCCCCCTCCGCGTTTCGACGTCAGGTGCATCCGTATTTCGGATACACCCGACCGGACCGCCGTGCGCATCCTGATCATCGCCCCGTCACGCCCCCCCCACCCCAAAAAAATGAACACCCCGAACAACCCCCGCCCGTCGTCCTCGTCCTCCTCCGCCCGACTGCTCCGCCTCCTCGCCGGCCTCGCCGCCGTGCCCCTCGCCGCCACCGCCGCCCGCGCCCAGATCCCCGCCTTCCCCGGCGCCCAGGGCTTCGGCGCCTACGCCACCGGCGGACGCGGCGGCGACGTCTACACCGTCACCAACCTCGCCAGCTCAGGCGCCGGCTCGCTCAACTACGGCATCCAAAACGCCCCCGCCTCCGGCCGCACCATCGTCTTCGCCGTCAGCGGCTACATCCCCATCGCGAACAACAGCGACACCGGCAACAAGACCGTCCGCCTCGTCCAGAACAAGATCACCATCGCCGGCCAGACCGCCCCGGGCGACGGCATCGGCCTCAAGGACGGCCGCATTCTCCTCACCGGCAACAACCAGGTGCTCCGCTTCCTCCGCATTCGCCACGGCAAGAACGGCGGCGCCGGCGATTGCCTCAACCTCGATAGCAGCGCCACCAACAGCATCATCGACCACGTCTCGCTGATGTTCAGCACCGACGAGAACATCTCCTTTTTCAACAGCACGCTCGACAACTTCACCATGCAGTATTCGACGAGCTCATGGGGCATGGAGCGGCACAACGCCGGCGGCCTCTGGGATCTCGTGGACGGCACCTGCCACCACTCCCTCTGGGCCCACCACCGAACGCGCAATCCCAAGGCCCGCCCCTACGGTCTGCTCGAGTGGATCAACAACGTCACCTTCCACTGGCGCACCGAGGGCTTCATCATGGGCGACTCCCAGTCCAACGTGACGTGGAAGGCCAACGTGAGAGGCGACTACTTCATCTCCATCCCCGACCACCAGTTCGGGGTCGACAACACCGCCCTGTCCAAAGCCCGCATCGGCGACAACGGCCTGCCCAATTTCGGCCTCTATCTCGACAACTGCCTCCACGATTCGAACAACAACGGCCTGCTCGACGGCACCAACAAGGGCTACTCCATCGTCGCCGGCCTGCCCTACCCCAACGCCGGCACCACCCCCGGCACCGTCAGCTACACCCAGTCCGCCTCCGCCTACACCGGCGCCACCGGCACCGCCGCCGTCGTCATCGATGCGCCGCTCCTCGCCTACAAAAAGGTGCTCTCCGCCTCCGGCCCGCTCCGCCTCGACGCCACCTACGCCGGCGCCCTCCGCGACGAGCTCGATTCGCTCCTCATCACCAGCGTCGAGAACCAGCAGAGCATCCTCGTCGCCAAGGACACGCCGCTCGACGCCAACGACACCCCGTCCTCCGGCGAGGCCCTCCTCGCCCAGGCGCCCTACAACATCACGAACAGCGGCTTCGGCACCCTCAATTCCGCCACCGCCCCGACCGACACCGACCTCGACGGCATGCCCGACTACTGGGAAAGCGCCCTCGGCTGGGCCGCCTCCACCCAGGATCATAACACCGCCCTCCCCAACTCCGGCGGTCTCCTCTCCGGCCTGAACTTCATGCCGGCCAACACGCCCGCCGGCTACACCCGCCTCGAGGAGTATCTCCACTTCAAGGCCATCCCCCACGCCGCCATCAACCGCAACATCGCCGGCACCGCCTCCACGCTCACCGTGGATCTGCGTCGCTACGTCCGCGGTTTCGTCAAGGCCCCCGTCACGTTCTCCTTCTCCAACATCAGCAACGGCACGGTCGCCCTCCAGCCCAACGGCTACACCGCCGTCTTCACGCCCACGCTCAACCACGCCGGCCGCGCCCGCTTCGACTTCACCGTCACCGACGGCGACGGCAGCGCGTGGACGCAGACGCTCGGCGTCCTCGTGAAGACCACGCCCGCCGTGCCCGCCGGCGCCGTCACGATCCAGGCCGAGTCGGGCACGATCACCAACGGCACCTTCGACAGCAACAACGCCGGCTTCAACGGCACCGGCTTCGCCAACCTCGCCGTCACCGGAGGCTCGCTCCAGTTCAGCAACATCAGCCGCGCCACCTCCGGCTCGACCACGCTGACCATTCGCTACGCCCTCGGCGTCGCCGCCTCCCGCACCGGCAACCTCGTGGTCAATGGCGCCACCCAGTCGATCACCTTCCCGACCACCGGCGCCTGGACGACTTGGACCACGATGAACGTCCCGATCACCCTGAACGCGGGTTCGGGCAACACCCTGCGCTTCGAATCCACCGGCCAGGACCTCGCCAACATCGACGAGATCACCCTCGCCCCGTGAGGGAATCCCGGCGCGCCGCCACCCTCCCTCCGTTCGTTCCTCGCCCGCCGGCCACCCCGGCGGGCGTTTTTGCGTCCTCGTCCCGCCCCCAGCCGGTCGATCGTCCCGCTTCATACTGTCTGACCCACCCGCGGCGTTAGTCCTGTAACTTTGCCCGCACATAGTGCCGTCTTCCCGACAGGCCACCCCATGCCCCGTCACCCCTCGCCCCGTCTGCAACTCGTCGCCCTTGGACGCCCATCGCCCGTCGTCGCGCGCCCGGCCCTCGGCCGCGCTCCATCGCCCGGGAAACGACCGTTGGCCCGTTCCCAAGAGGGGTTCGACTAGCCCCCGTCCGCGCGTTGTTTTCGTCCGCCCTCGGCCCCGCCTCCCTTTCCTCCCCCATGCTCCGCCTGCTGCTCGCTCCCGCCCTCGCCGTCCTTGCGCTGCTCGCCGTCTCCCCGCTCGCCGCCGCGCCGATCGACCGCGAGGCCGTCGTCACACGCCACAACGTCCGCAACACCTCGCTCAACCCCGAGTCCGCGCTCACCCTCGGCAACGGCGACTTCGCCCTCACCGTCGACGTCACCGGCCTCCAGGGTCTCGAGCGCATCTACCTCGACAACGGGCTCCCCTTGGAGACCCGCGCCACCTGGGCCTGGCACGAGTTTTCCAACCCCGAGGGCTACACGCTCGCGGACGCGTCCGGACCGATCAATTTCCACGGCCGGCAGATCAACTACCCGATCAAACAAAACAGCCCCGCCGGTAAATATTTTCGCGAGAACCCCCAGCCGATGCCGCTCGGCCAGTTCTCCTTCGTGCTCTTCGGAGAGCCCTTGCGCACCGAGGACATCGCCGGCGTCGATCAGACGCTCGACGTCTGGACCGGCGTCGTCACCAGCCGCCTCCTCGTCCGTGGCGAAGCGCTCGAGGTGACCACCGCCGCCCACGGCTCAGGCGCGGTCCTCGGGGTCCGGGCCCGCTCCGCCCTCATCGCACGCGGCGACCTGCAAGTGCGTCTGCGTTTTCCCTACGCCTATCGCACCAGCATCGCGCACAAATCTCCCTTCATCTGGGAGCAGCCCGACAAACACGCGACCACGTTCACCTCCGTCGCCACCGCCCACGCCCGCCTCGACCGCGTGAGCGACGGCACCCGCTACGCCGCCGACCTCCGCTGGAGCACGCCCGCCACCCTCACCGAGGCCAACGCCCACGACTTCCGCCTCCGCGCCTCCTCCGGAGACACGCTTTCCTTCACCTGCGCCTTTTCCGACGCCGCCAATCCCGCGCCGACCGACCGCACCGACGACTTCGCCGCCGTGCGCGACTCGTCCGCCTCCGCCTGGCGCGACTACTGGACCCGGGGAGGCATCATCGACCTTTCCGCCGCCACCGATCCCCGCGCGAAAGAGCTGGAGCGCCGCGCCATTCTCTCGCTCTACCTCATGCGTGTGAACTACGGCGGCGCCTTCCCGCCCGCCGAGACCGGACTCCAGCACCTCAGCTGGTTCGGCAAACACAACTCCGAGGTCTACTTCCTCCACGCCGCCCAGTTCTACCAGTGGGGCCACGTCGACCTCCTCGAAAAAGGCCTCGCCTGGTATCGCAAGATCCTGCCGCAAGGCATCGCGCAGGCGAAGAGCGAGGGCTTCGAGGGCGTGCGCTGGCCCAAGATGGCCGGCATCGACGGCCGCCCTTCCCCCGGCGGCATCAACCCCTACATCATCTGGAACCAGCCCAACCCCATCTACCTCGCCGAACTCGTCTACCGCGCCAAGCCCACGCCGGACACGCTCGCGCTCTACCGCGACCTCGTTTTCGAGTCCGCCAACTTCCTCGCCTCCTTCGCGCACAAGGACCCCGCCACCGGCGTCTACCACCTCGGCCCGCCGCTGAAAAACGTCACCGAGAGCACCCACCCCGAGCTCGTCCGCAACCCCGCCTTCGAGGTCGCCTTCTGGTATTATGGCCTCGATCTCGCGCAAAAGTGGCGCGAACGCCTCGGCCAGCCGCGCGACGAACGCTGGGACGACGTGCTTCGCCACCTCGCCCCGATGCCCGTCGCCGACACCCCCGCCGGCAAACTCTACCTCGAGATCGAGGGCGTGGACGACATCTACGCCCCGGCCAAGCGCGGCATCCCCACCTCGATGCTCCTCGCGCTCGGCTACCTCCCCGCCACGTCCAAGGTCGACGTCGAGACCGCCCGCCGCACTTTCGCCGAGATCAACCGCCGCCACGGCCCCGACCGCTGGGTCAGCTGGCAGATGGGCCAGGGCGCGCTCACCGCCGCCCGTCTCGGCGAAACGGATACGGCCGTCTCCATCCTGACCAACACCTCCGCGCCAGCCCGCTTCATGCCCAGCGGCTACGTCCGGCGTCCCAAGGACCCCGACGGCGCCGTCGCCTACCTTCCCGTCAACTCCTCCTTCCTCTGCGCGCTCGGGCTGATGGCCGGCGGATGGGACGGAGCCCCCGCCGGTCCCTCCCCCGGCTTCCCCAAGGACGGACGCTGGGATGTCCGCTCCGAGGGCCTGCTGCCCATGCCCTGATCGCACGTAGCCCGGCCTCCCGCCATGCGCCTCATCCCCCTCGCCCTCCTCCTCGTCGCCTCCACCTTCTCGCCGGTCTTCGGCGCCGAGGTGGGTTGGAAGGACGCGCTTCGCCAGCCCGAATCCTGGTATGCGGCCCCCGCCGCCCGTGATCTCGCCGCCAGCGTTCTGCGCTACCAACACGAAAGCGGCGGCTGGCCCAAGAACACCGACTTCTCCAAGCCGCCCACCGACGCCCAGCGCGCGCGGATCCGGAGCGGCGAAAATCCGCCCACCATCGACAACGGCGCCACCACGACGCCGCTTCGGTTTATCGCGAAAATAATCTCCGCCGCGCCCGCGGCCGCCGCGAAAGAACGCGCCGCGTTCGATCAGGGCTTCGATTACCTGCTCGCCGCCCAATACGAAAACGGCGGCTGGCCCCAGTTTTTCCCGCTCCGCGAGGGATATTACACGCACATCACCTACAACGACCACGCCATGGTCAACGTGCTCACGCTCCTGCGCGACGCGTCCCGCGGGGAGGCGCCCTTCGGCTTCGTCGACAAGGAACGCCGCGCCCGCGCCGCCGCCGCCGTGGACAAGGGGATAGCCTGCGTGCTTCGCACCCAGATCAAGCAGAACGGCCGTCTCACCGTCTGGTGCGCCCAGCACGACGAGAAAACCTTCCAGCCCGCCTGGGCTCGCAAATACGAACCGCCCTCCCTCTCCGGCTCCGAAAGCGTCGGCATCGTTCGCTTCCTCATGGCCGTGGAAAAACCTTCGCCCGAGATCGTCGCCGCCGTCGAAGGCGCCGCCGCCTGGCTGGAGAAGGCCAAGCTCACCGGCATTCGCGTGGAAAAAGCCGGGACGCCCGCCGGACAGACGGATCGTCGCGTCGCCGCCGATCCCTCCGCGCCACCGCTCTGGGCTCGCTTCTACGAGCTGGGCACCGACCGGCCTCTCTTCCTCGACCGGGACAGCGTGCCTCATTACGCGTATTCGGAAATCACCCGCGAACGCCGCACCGGCTACGCCTACTACGGCTCCTGGGCCGCCGAGCTTCTCGAAAAAGAGTATCCGCGCTGGCGCCAGCGCCTCGGCCTGCCCCCCGCCGCCGCGCAAGCCCCCGCCAAGTCCAAGGCCTGAAAACCACCCGCCGCCCATGCGCCTGCTCCGTCTCGTTCCGCTCCTCGCCCTCGCGTGCCTCGGTCTCCGCGCCGCCGCCCCCGCGTCCCCCGACGCCTCGCCTCGCGCCGACGCCGTGGTCGCAGCGGACGGCAGCGGCGACTACGCCTCGCTTCAACAGGCCATCTCCTCCGCGCCCATGCGCACCGGAGTCAACGACCCGCGCTGGACCATCCGCGTGAAGCCGGGGGTCTACCGCGAACGCGTCTACGTGCAACGCGAGCGCGGCCGCATGCTCATCCGGGGCGACGACGCCGCCACGACCACGATCGCCTTCGATCTTCACGCCGGCCTGACCGGCCTCGACGGCAAGCCCATCGGCACGTTCGCGACGCCCACCGTCGCCATCGATGGCGACGGAATGATCTGGGAAAACCTCACCCTCGCCAACACCGCCGGCCCCGTCGGCCAGGCCCTCGCCCTGCGCGCCGACGGCGACCGCCTCGTCTTCCGCCGCTGCCGCTTCCTCGGCTGGCAGGACACCGTCCTGCTCAACCGCGGCCGACATTACTTCGAGGACTGCTACATCGAGGGCCATGTCGACTTCATCTTCGGCGGCGCCACCGCCTTTTTTTCGCGCTGCGAAATTCGTGCCCTTGGCGACGGCTACCTGACCGCCGCCTCCACGCCCGAAGGCGCGCCGCACGGATTCGTCTTCGCCGATTGCCGCGTCACCACCGCCGAGGGCGTCAAAACCTACCTCGGCCGCCCATGGCGCAACTTCGCCCGCACCGTCTTCCTCCGGACCGAAATGCCCGAAGGCGTGCGTCCCGAAGGCTGGCACAACTGGAAAAAAACCGAGGCCGAGCACACCGCCTTCTACGCCGAATTCGCATCCCGCGGCCCAGGGGCGAAACCCGCCGACCGCGCTCCTTGGTCGCGACAGCTCGATCCGGAACAAGCCGCCGGATTCACCCCCGCCGCCGTTTTGGCCGGTTCCGACGGCTGGAACCCCGACGCGAATCAGACGCCGACTTCCAACTAAACCCACTGCCTCATCGGACATAAGTTATCCGGAACCGCGGACTCCGACACGGAGGAGCGCCGGCGTCCATGCCGCCGAGCTCAACGCCGGCCGGCCCGGTGCGTCTGCCTTCTCACCCGCAGGACGCGCACAAATGCCGGATGATTTTGCATGTCGCGCCCAAGAACCCGTCTTTGGCAAGCGGGCTTTTCATCCACACTATTTGCACTATAGCGTATAAAACGTTTATAAATAGAATTTAGCGCACCAAGATAAGCCGCTGGGAACCAGATATAAACGCAAAGCCCCGGAGTGATACGCCGGATTAGTGAATCTTACTGTCATTTTGGCGCGAGCTGTCGCCATGCCCTGGCTTTGCATCAAGACGGGCGTGGTTCTACCCCCGTAGCCTCCTGAGCCCCGTCAGGTCAGGCTTCCGCCCCAAAACCCGACACCCCGACTCACCCCGCTTCACGTCGCGACCGCGTCTGCGCCTCTGCGCATTCGCCCCGCGGCTTGTTCACCACCCCATGCCCCTTCCCCCGCGATCTTACGGGATCGCGGGCCTGATCGTCCTCCTCGCCTCGCTCGCGCTGTTCAGGCAACCGCCTCCGGCGCATCCGGGCGGAGCTTTGCCCGCGACGATCCGCCCGCCCTCCTCCCCTCACCCGAATTCAGTCGGCCCCGGCCTGACCGAAGCCGGTCAACCCACGCTGACCGACGCCCTCCACGAAGGACGCTTCGAGGAGATTCTACACCGCGCGACCGTCCACCCCGACCCGGCCACGCGCGAACGCTGGCTCGACACCTGCGCCCGCCTCGCTCCGCCCTCGCTCGTCGCCGGGCATGCCCTGCGGTTGCCCGCGGGACCGCTCCGCGAGCGCATCCTCGCGCAAGCGATCGAGCGTTGGGCGATCGATGATCCCGCCGCCCTTGGCGAATGGGCGACACGAAATCTGCCCGGCGCCGCCGCGCTCGATCTCGCGCTCGTCCAGGTGGTCGAGCGCACCGATCCGCTCCTGCGGACGACCGACGACGCGCTCGCTCTCAGCCGGCTCGTTCGAGACGCCTCCCTTCGCTCCCGCGCGCTTCGCGCCGTGATCCGCGAATGGGCCGCCGCCGACCTCGAAGCCGCCCTTCGCTTCGCCGAGACCGAACCCGGCCTATCCGCGCCGGAACGCGCCGACCTTCTCGGCCTCCTTCTTCCCCCCGTCACCGAAACCTGACCGCTTCCAACCCATGAAACACACCGTGACCAAATCCCGACTCCTCGGCCTCGTCGCCGCGCTCCTCCTCCCCGCCGCGTCGGCTTTCGCCGCGTTCGGCCTCACCACCGCCACCGATTACTACCAGGTCGATACCGGCGCCGGTCTCGTCTTCAAGGTCCGCCGCACCGACAACGGCTCCAGCACCCAGTCCGCCGGCGACATCATGAGCCTGGTCTGGAACGGCGTCGAATACCAGAACCAGTCCCGCGGCTCCCAGATCACCTCCGGCTTCGACTACCTCTACAGCGGCGTCTCCGCCGTCTCCGTCAGCGCGTCCGTGGTGAATACCAACTACATCAAGGTCACCGTGCAGGCAGGCAACCTCACCCACTACTACATGGCGCGGAGCGGCTACCCGCACATCTACATGGGCACCTATTTCACCACCGAGCCCGACATCCACGGCCTCGTCCGCTATATCCTCCGCATCCCGTCCACCCTGCTCCCCAACGGCCCGACGCCTTCCGACATCCGCAACAACACCGGCGCCATCGAGTCCGGCGACATCTTCGGCCTGAGCAACGGCCAGACCCGCTCCAAGCATTACTCCAACCAGCGCGTCAAAGACTGGTCCTACATCGGCGCCTCCGGCACCAACGTCGGCATCTGGGTCGTGCGCGACAACAACGAGGGCGCCTCCGGCGGCCCCTTCTACCGCTGCCTGCTCAACCAGTGCGGCTCCGACCAGGAGATCACCTACATCGTGAACTACGGCGAGGCCCAGACCGAGGCCTACCGACTCGGCATCCTCAACGCCTACACCGTCGTCTTCACCACCGGCGCCACGCCCTCCACCTCCATCGACACCTCCTGGTTCTCCTCGATGGGCCTCTCCGGCTACCTCGCCGACTCCGGCCGCGGCCGCGTCACCGGCGTCGCCATCAACGGCCGCGACACCGCCTACGCTTACACCGTCGGCTTCGCCAACTCCACCGCCCAATACTGGACCGGCGCCGCCGCGTCCAACGGCTATTTCAACTGCACCGGCATGCGCCCCGGCACCTACACCATGACGGTGTATAAGAACGAACTCGCGGTCGACACCCGCAGCGTGACCGTCACCGCCGGCGGCACCACGATCCTGAATTCCTTCACCATCACCGGAGACCCGAGCTCCGTCACGCCCATCTGGCGCATCGGTAACTGGGACGGCACCCCGACCGAATTCCGTAATGGTTCTTCCATTACCACCATGCACCCCTCCGACGTCCGCCTCTCCTCCTGGAGCCCGGGCACCTTCGTCGTCGGCTCGGGCGGCAACACCAGCTTCCCCTGCTACCAGTGGAAGGACGTGAACGGCACGCAGGCCATCCAGTTCACCCTCACCGCCGCCCAGATCGCGTCGGCCAAGACCCTCCGTGTCGGCATCACCTGCGCCTACTCCGGCGCCCGTCCCCGCGTCACGGTCAACACCTGGACCTCCGCCATCCCCGGCATCTCCACCCAGCCCGACACCCGCACCCTCACCGTCGGCACCTACCGCGGCAACAACACCACCTACACCTTCAGCGTCCCCGCGAGCGCCCTAGTAGCCGGCACCAACACCCTCTCCGTCTACCCCGTCTCCGGCAGCGGCTCCACCGGCTTCCTCAGCGCCGGCTACAGCATCGACTGCGTCGACTTCTACTAAACGGCGCCACGCCTTCGCCCGCGTTCCCCTCGCGGGCGTTTTTTGAGCCCCTGAGCCCGAACAGGTCCGGCCCGATCGACCCCGCCCGCTCTCCGCCACCCGTCTTCCACGCCCTCCGCGGCGCTTCGCTTTCGGACAGGCCTTCGCCACCTGCCCCGAAATCCGCGTCCGGCGACGCGCCTCCGCGCGCCGTCGGACGGACCTGCCCCACCGGCGAAAACCCAAAACAAAACACCCAAAACAATGAAATCCCTGAACAAGCTCCGCTTGTGTTCGGCGCTCGCCGCCCTGCTCGCCTTCGCGGGCATGGCACGCGCCGCCACCGGCGAAGTCACCCTCTCCGGCTCCACCTGGACCGGAAAAGTCGACGGCGTCACCAAATACACCGGCACCTCCATGAACGGCGCGGCCGGCGCCTGCGGATCCGCCATGACCAGCGGGGTGATCAACATCCGCGCCAGCGGCACCATGACCGGGGCGGCCCGCGTCTTCGGCTCCACCACCGTCAACGGCAACGGCTACACCATCACCAGCAACTACGCCGGCGGTGTCATCCAGTGCAAAAACGGCACCAACACCGGCGCCTCCAACATCAAGGTCGCCGGCGCCCCGTGGTTCGGCATGTATTTCTCCACCTGCTCCGGACAGACCTTCAGCGGGATCTCCGGCACCGGCGGCATCCTCATGCGCATCGACAACTGCGCGGGCGGCGGCGGCTCCAACTTCAACAGCGGCAGCGTCACCGCCACCGCCTCCGGCAGCCACGGCATCGAGACCTACGGCATCACCAACGCCACCACCAGCACCCTCACCGCCACCGATCGCGGCGAATGCGGCCTGCTCTACAACCAGACCACCACCGGCCGCGTCACCACCGTCAACGCCACCCGCTGCTGCTACGGCGGCGGCTACGCCGGCCTGCGCTACGCCAACAGCAACAACGACTGCTACGCCAGCGGCACCACCACCGCCAACGGCGGCGGCCGGGGCTTCTTCAGCCTCACCGGCAGCCACGACAGCGCCGTCGCCAAGCTCAACGCCTCCGGCAACAGCGGCATCGGCATCTGGATCCAGGACTGCGTGAAGGTCCGCGTCGTCTCCGGCACCCTCAGCAACAACGGCGGCGGCTGCTACTCCGTCTCCGGCTCCGGCTCCTACGCCAGCGTGACCTGCCTCTGACGGGCATCGCGTATCCACTCCGTCGCGACGGCTCGCCCCGGCCGTCGCGGCGTTTCCCGCACTCACTCGCCCTCTTCCGATTCCTTTCGAACCACCCCATGAAAACCAAATCCCTCCTCGCGACCGCCGTCCTCGGCGCGCTCGCCCTCGCCTCCTCCGCCCTCGCCGCCGTCGGCGAAGTCTCCCTCTCCGGCTCCACCTGGACCGGCAAGGTCGACGGCGTCGTCAAATACACCGGCTCCAACATGGCCGCCGCCGGCAACGCCTGCGTAGCCGCCATGTCCAGCGGCACCCTCCGTCTCTACAACGGCGGCAACACCGGCGGCACCATCAACCTCAAGTCCAACGTCACCGCCGACGGCTGGGGCAACACCTTCACCGGCGTCAGCGGCTCCGCCAACGGCATCCTCCGCGCCCGCAACTCTTCCTCCACCGGAGCGAAGAACATGGTCTGCGCCGGCGGCCAGTGGTTCGGCATGTATTTCCAGACCACCGCCGGACAGTCCTTCAGCGGCATCTCCGGCGGCGCCGGCATCCTCATGCGCATCGACAACTGCGCCGGCGGCGGCGGCTCCAACTTCGCCGCGGGCAGCCCCAACTGCACCGCCTCCGGCGGCCACGGCGTCGAGACCTACGGCATCACCGGCACCACCTTCAGCACCATCACCGCCACCGACCGCACCGGCGGCTGCGGCATCATGTTCAACCCGTCGCAGACCGCCTCCGGCAGCGTCGTCAACGCCACCCGCTGCAACTACGGCGGCGGCTACGCCGGCTTCCGCGCCGGCACCAGCAGCGGCATCACCGTCTCCTCCGGCGTCTGGGCCACCTCCTGCGGCCGCGGCGTTTTCACCCTGGTGAACCCGTCCAACATCACCATCGCCAACCTCTACGCCAACGGGTGCAGCGATATCGGCGCCTGGCTCGAGTCCTCGACCAACGTAAAGATCAACGGCGGCTACGTCCGCAACACGCCGTCCTGCTACGCCATCACCAACGGCAGCACCGGCTGCGTCTTCGCCGCCGCCTGCCAGTGATCCCCGCCTGATTCCTCCGCCGCGACGGCCCCTCGCCGTCGCGGCGTTTTTCCCCGCCCCTCCGGGCCCCGGTCGTCGGTCTGGTTTTCATCCGGCTCCCCGCTCCTTGCCCCCGCCCCTCGCTCTCATGTCCCGCCCGCTCCTCCGCCCCGCCCCGCTCCTCGCCCTCGGCCTCTCCGGCCTCGCCGGCTACGGTCTCGCGCGCCACCTGACGGCCGACTCCTCCGCGCCCTCCGCCCCGCGCGCCGCCGACCCCGCTTCCGCCTCCGTCGAAGATCCCGCCGCCCGCCTCGCCGATCGCCTCGCCACCGAGTGTCGCGCGGGCGTCTGGCACTCCAACCGCGAGTGGGAGGACGCCCTCCTCTCCCTCCCCGCCCACGGCTTCGACCGTCTCGCCTCCGCCGTCCGTCCCCACCTCGCCGCGCCCGCCCAGTCCGAGCTCCGCCGCGTCCTCTTCGGCCACTGGGGCCGCGTCGCTCCCACCGCCGCCATCTCCTTCGCCGCCGGACTGCCCGCCGGCCCGTGGCGCGACGCCACCTTCATCGCCCTCCTCCAGAGCTGGATCCGTTCCGACCTCGCCTCCGCCCTCGCCTGGGTCCGCGGACTCCCGGCCGGCGATCTCCGCACCGAATCCCTCCAACTTTCGCTCCCGCTCTTCGCCGCCCTCGATCCCATAGCCGCCCTCGACCTCGTCCAGCTGGTTCCGTCCGGCTATCGCTCCACTTCCTACACTTCGGTCTTCGAGGCCTGGGCCGGCATCGATCCCGCCGCCGCCGCCACCCGTGCCGCCAAACTCGAGGTCTCCTGGTCCGAGCAAATCGCCGCCTTCGAGGGCGTCGCCCGCGCCTGGGCCCGGTCCGATCCCCGCGGCGCCCTCGCCTGGGCCGACAATCTTCCCCTCGGCCGCCTCAAGGAAACCGTCCTCGAACGCATCCTCGCCTTCTGGACCGCCTACGATCCGCAGGGCGCCGCCGCCTACGCGCTCACCTTGCCCGCCGGCGCCCGCCGCGCCGAGGCCGTCGCCCTCATCGCCTCCAACTGGCCCGCCGGGGACCCCCAGGGCGCCGTGCGCTTCGCCGAAAAACTTCCGGCCGGCAACCAGCGCAACATCCTCCTCCGCGACCTCGTCGACAAGTGGGCCGACACCGATCCCGCCACCGCCCTCGCCTACGCCCAGGCCCTTCCCTCCGGCGCCGTCAAACCCGAGCTCGTCGGCTCCGTCCTCGAACGCATCGCCGCCGACCAGCCGCAACAGGCCCTCTCCACCGCAAAAAACATCCCGCCCGGCTTCGTCCGCCAGCACGCCCTTTCCGTCGTCCTCACCGAGATCTCCCGCCGCGACCCCGAGACCGCCCTCGCCTACCTCCGCGACGTCCCCCCCGGCGACGAGCGCAACCATCTCCTCAACCACGTCGGCGACCACCTCTCCGGCGAAAACCCCGAGGTCGCCGCCCGCTTCATCACCCAACTCCCGCCCGGCGAACTCCAAAACCGCGCCATACCCTATATCGTCGACGGCTTGGTCCAAAAAGATCCCGAGGCCGCCCGCGTCTGGGCCCTGTCCCTTCCCGAGGGCACCCAGCGCACCCAGGCCCTCCAGACCTTCGCCTCCAGCCTCGCCAAGACCAACCCCGCCGGCGCCGTCGCCTGGGCCGCCACGCTCCCCGCCGACGACGGCGGAGCCCGCGTCCTCGACTCCACCCTCGCCGAGTGGGTCGGCCTCGCCCCCTCTGCCGCCGCCGCCTGGGCGTCCGCCCTCCCGGAGGGCCCCGCCCGCGAAAACGCCCTGCTCTCCGTCGCCACCCGCCTGGCCCACATCGATCCCGCCGCCGCCTTCGACCTCGCCCTCGACATCGCCGGCGACAACAACCAGGCCGTCGTCGCCAACGACATCGCCCTCGCGTGGTCCCGCCTCGATCCCGAGAAAGCCTTCGCCCGCGCCGCCGACCTCCCGCCCATCCCTCTGCGGCGCGAGCTCATCTCCAATCTCGTCTCCTACTACGCGCAAATCGCCCCGCGCGAGGCCATCGACATCGCCGCCAAGCTCCCGCCCGGCGAGGTGCCCGCCTCCGCCCTCGTCAGCGCCGCCCTCGTCTGGGCCGACATGGACCCCGACGCCGCCGCCGGCTGGTCCGAGAAACTTCCCCCCGGCGAACTCCGCGACTCCGCCCTCTCCGCCGTCACCACCAACTGGGCCCGCTTCGATCCCGCCGCCGCCGACGCCTGGTTGAAAAAACTGCCCCCCGACGGCGCCCGCGAACAGGCCGCCATGGCCTACGTCCACGCCGCCGCCCGCGACCGCCCCGCCGCCGCCGCCCGCTGGGCCGTCGCCATCAACCAGCCCGAGCTCCGCCAGGACGCCATCCGCACCGTCGCCGAAGAGTGGATACGCACCGACCGCCTCGCCGCCGCCTCCTGGCTCCGCTCCATCGGTGCCCGGGACCTGCTCCCCGTCCCCTTCAACTGAGCCGTCGCATGCCCCGCGCCGACACCACGGAGACCGCCGCGCCCCGCATTCCTTGGGGGCGCGTCCTCTTGCTCGCCGTCCTGCTCGTCGGCGCCGTGATCCTCTCCTACCAGCCCGCCTGGCGCGCCGGCTTTATCTGGGACGACGACCAATACGTCACCCACAACCCCCTGCTCGCCGCGCCCGACGGCCTCTCCCGCATCTGGTTCTCCACCGACTCGCCGTCCCAATACTTCCCGCTCGTCTACACCAACTTTCGCGCGCAGCACGCGCTGTGGGGCCTCGACGCCAGGGGATATCATTGGCTCAACATCGTGCTGCACGCGATCAACGCCCTCCTCGCGTGGCGCCTTCTCCGCCGCCTCGACATCCCCGGCGCCTGGATCGGCGCCGCCCTCTTCGCCCTCCACCCCCTTCAGGTCGAATCCGTCGCCTGGATCAGCGAGCTGAAGAACGTCCAGTCGCTCTTCTTCTGCCTCCTCGCCGTCCTCGCCTGGCTGCGGTTCATCAAGCGCGAGGACCGGGGCCGCTGGTGGTTCTACGCCTTCGCCCTCGCCTGCCACGCCCTCGCCCTCTTCAGCAAAACGACCGCCTGCACCCTCCCCGCCGCCCTCGTCCTCATTCTCTGGATACACCGCCGCCCGATCACCCCCTCCCGCTGGCTCCAGATCGCCCCCTTCGTCCTCCTCGGCCTCGCCATGGGCCTCGTCTCCATCTGGTGGGAGCGCCACCAGCAAGGCACCGTCGGCGCCGAGTTTTTCTACGGCCCCGTCGACCGCGTCCTCATCGCCGCCCGCGCCCTTTGCTTCTACTTCGGCAAACTCCTCTGGCCGGAAAACCTCACCTTCATCTACCCGCTCTGGACGATCGACGCCCGCTCGCCCGCCGCCTGGGCCTGGTTCCTCCCCCTCGGCGCCCTCGCCGCCGCCGTCTTCGCCCTGCGCCGTCGCCTCGGCCGCGGGCCCGAGGCCGCCCTCGTCTTCTTCGCCGCCACGCTCCTCCCGCTCCTCGGCTTCTTCATGCTCTACACCTTCCGCTACACCTTCGTGGCGGACCACTACGTCTACGTCGCCCTCCTCGGCCCCGCCGCCCTCGCCGGTGCCGCCTGCGCCCGCCTCGCCCCGCGCCTCCGCGCCGCCCACGCCGCCCTCCCCGCCGTCCTCTGCGGCGCGCTCCTCCTCGGCCTCGCCACCCTGAGCTGGCGCCAGTCCCGCCAATACCACGACCTCCGCACGCTCTGGGAAACCACCATCGCCCGCAGCCCGACCACCTTCATGGCGCACAACAACCTCGGCGCGCTCGAACTGCGCGAAGGCCGCACCGACGCCGCCGTCTCCTGCTTCGAGCAGGCCCTTGCGCTGAAGCCCGACCACCCCTCGGCCCTCGCCAACCTCGCCAACGCCCGCCTCGCCCAAGGCCGCCCCGCCGACGCCCTCGCCCTCTTCCGTCGCGTCACCGAACTCGCGCCCGCCGACGCCAAAGCCTGGTCCGACCTCGGCCAGGCCCTCGAAACCACCGGCTCCCCCGCCGAGGCCGCCACGCACTACCGCCGCGCCCTCGAACTCGATCCCAAGCTCGCCGAGGCTCATTTCCTCCTCGCCCGCCGCCTCCTCGCCGAGGGCCGCCCAGCCGAGGCCGGCCCGCACCTCGAGCGCGCGCTCACCTTGCACGCCGACTACGTCGAGGCGCATTACCACCTCGGCCTCGTCCGCCTCGCCGAGGAACGCCCCGTCGACGCCGCCGCCTGCTTCGAGCGCGTCGTCGCCCTCGCCCCGGCCCACGCATTCGCCCTCCACAACCTCGCCCTCCTCCGCGCCACCTCCGGCCGCGTCGACGAGGCCGAGCCGCTCCTCCGCCGCGCCGTCGCCGCCGCCCCCGCCGACGCCTCCATCCGCCACAGCCTTGCCCGCGCCCTCCTCGCCCTCGGTCGCGTCGCCGACGCCGAGCCCGAGCTCCGCGAAGTCCTGCGCCTTTCGCCCGATCTCGCCCCCGCCCGCATCGACCTCGCGCAAACCCAGCTCGAACTCGGTCGCTACCCCGACGCCGCCTCCACGCTCCAAGCCCACCTCGCCCGCCACCCCGACGATTTCGAGGCCCGCCACGGCCTCGGCCGCGTGCTTCTCGCCGCCGGCCGCCCCTCCGAGGCCGCCGCCGCTTTCCGCCAAGTCCTCGCCGATTCCCCCGGCCACCCCGCCGCCCTCGCCGACCTCTCCGCCCTCGAAACCGCCCCGCTGGCCCTCCCCTCCGCTCCGCCTCCGGCTTCCGGCTCCTAGCTCCCCGCCCCTTGCTCCCATGCGCCCCACCCCGCTTTTCATCGCCTGCCTCCTCGCCGTCTTCGCCGGAGGCTATGCGCTCGGCCACCGCCGCTCCGCCCCCTCGCCCGCCGCCGCCCGCGCCGCCGAGGTCCTCCGCCCCGACGCCGCTCCCGCCGGCTCGCTCGCCGCCTCGGTCCCGCAGCTCACCGTCGACCAGATCATCGCCCAGCTCGCCGACGAATGCCGCCGCGGCGTCTGGCGCCGCACCGCGCAGTGGGACGTCCTTCTCGCCCGCCTTTCCCCCTCCGATTTCGGACGCATCCTCGCGGCCATCCGCGAATTCGTCCTCTCCCCCACCCAGGACGAGTTGCGCCGCACCCTCCTAGCCCGCTGGGCCGAGGGCGATCCGCGCGCAGCCATCGACTTCGTCCACGGCCTCCCCGACTCGTCCCTCCGCGACCAGCTCATGCTGAGCGCCCTGCAAGGTTGGCTCCACGCCGACCTCGCCGGCGCCGTCGCATGGATAAAAGAGCTCCCGCCCGGCGCCGTGCGCGCCGACGCCCTCCGTGTCGCCCTGCCCCTGCTCGCCGCGCAAAATCCCCGCGCCGCCCTGCCGCTCGTCGCCCTTCTCCCCCTCGGCCAGCGTCAGGACGCCTATGGCACGCTCTTCGCCGTCTGGGCCGAGGCCGACCCCGCAGCCGCCTCCGCCTCGCTCGCCAAACTCGACCTTCGCCCCGCCGACCGCCGCGTCGCCCTCGGCGCCATCGCCCGCGCCTGGGCCATGAAGGAGCCGCACGCCGCCCTCGCCTGGGTCGACACCCTCCCCGCCGGCGCCGAGCGCAACGAGGTCTTCGGCACCGTCATCAACAACTGGGCCGCCGTCTCCCCGTCCGCCGCCGCCGACTTCGTCCTCGCCCTTCCGCCCGGCGCCCTCCGCGGCCGCGCCCTCGTCCTCACCGCCTCCGCCTGGCCGACCAACGACCCCGGCCGCGCCCTCGAGTTCATCGCCAAGTTCCCCCCCGGCCGCGAGCGCAACGAGGCCACCGGCATGGTCCTCGGCAACCTCGCCAACGTCGACGCCGCCGGCGCCTTCGAGCGCGCCTCCGCCCTGCCCGAGGGCGCCGCCCGCGCCGACATGTTGAAAAACGTCATCCTCGTCTGGGGCGCCCGCGAACCCGAGGCCGCCCTCGCCGCCGCCTCTTCCCTTCCCGCCGGCGAGGCCCGCCTCACCACGCTCGGCAACGCACTCGGCCTCATCGCCCACGAAGACCCGGAGATCGCTCTCGACTACGTCCTGAAGGCCCCCGTCGGCAGCGAGCGCAACGAGCTCCTCCGCTCCGTCAGCGTCGACCTCGCCCGCGAGGACCCCGCCATGGCTTCCGTATTCGCCAAGGCGCTACCCACCGGCACCGGCCAGCGCGACGCCATCGGCGCCATCGCCACCGGCTACACCCACCTCGACCCCGCCCTCGCCCAGGAATGGCTGCTAGGTCTCCCCGCGGGCGAGCTCCGCGAACACGCCCTCGGTTACATGGGAGAGGAACGCGCCCGCCTCGATCCCGAGGGCACCGCCACCTGGGCCGCCTCCCTCGCCGCCCCCTCCGAGCGCCGCCGCGCCCTCCAACATTCGCTCAACACCTGGGCCGCCACCGACACCCCCGGCGCCCTCGCCTGGGCCCAGCGCCTCCCCCCCGGCGCCGCGCGACAGGAAGCCTTCGCGGCCATCGTCGAGTCCCAGTCCTTCAACGATCCCGCCGGCGCCCTCGCCCTCGCCTCCCAGATGGGCGAAGGCGAGATCCGCGACCTCGCCGTGCAAAGCCTCGCCAACGCCTGGGCCCGCGACGACGCCCCCGCCGCCCTCGCCCAGATCCAAACCATGCCCCCCGGCGACATCCGCACCAAGCTCGCCAACGGTCTCGTCGTCACCCTCGCCGAGCACAACCCCGCCGACGCCGCCGCCTTCGCCGCCACGATTCCCCCCGCGCAGCTCTCCACCGCCGCCGTCAACAGCATCGCCGACGCCTGGGGCCGCACCGACCCCGCCGGCGCCGCCGCCTGGGCGCTTAAACTCCCCGACCACGAGGCCCGAAGCTCCGCGCTCTCCCTCACCATCGAAAGCTGGGGCCGCGTCGACCCCGCCAAGGCCGGCGCCTACCTCAACGCGCTCCCGAAAGGCGCCGACCGCGACCACGCCCTCGGCACTTTCATCTCGTCCTACGCCTTCGCCCACCCGCGCAAGGCCGCCGACTGGGTCAAATCCATCGAGGACCCCGTGGTCCGCGCCAACGCCGCCGACGTCGTCGAACGTTTTTGGAAACAACACGACCCCGCCGCCTCCACCGCCTGGCGCAACCGCCTTCGCTCCGGCGGCTAAACCACCGAAGTGGTTAACCGCTAAAAAACGCTAACCCTCGCTAAGTAAAACCCTCTCTATCGGTCCTCACGCCCGCGCGCCTTCCGGCTCCGATTTAGCGCTCTTTAGCGAGCTTTAGCGGTTCCCCCGTCATTCCTCAGCCCAGCCTTTCCCATGTATAACCACCGCAAGATCGTCGTCGTCATGCCCGCCTACAACGCCGCGAAGACCCTGCGGCGCACCTACGACGAGGTCATGGCCACGGGCGTCGTCGACCATGTCGTCATCGTCGACGACGCCAGCCGCGACGAAACCGCCGCCCTCGCCCGCGAGTTGCCGAACGCCATCGTCCACGTCCACCCGAGCAACCGCGGCTACGGAGGCAACCAGAAGACCTGCTACGCCGCGGCCCTCGAGACCGGCGCCGACGTAGTCATCATGGTGCATCCGGATTACCAATACACGCCCGCCCTCATCCCCGCCATGGCCTCGCTCGTCGCGACCGACGTCTACGCCTGCGTGATCGGCAGCCGCATCCTCGGCGGCCAGGCCCTCCGCGGCGGCATGCCCGCCTGGAAGTATATCGCCAACCGCGCCCTCACCTTCGTCGAAAACCTCCTCCTCGGCGCCAAGCTCTCCGAATACCACACCGGCTACCGCGCCTTCTCCCGCGAACTCCTCGAACGCATCCCCTGGCAAAACAACTCCGACGACTTCGTCTTCGACAACCAGATGCTCGCCCAGGTCCTCTGGCAGGGCTACGTCGTCGCCGAGATCAGTTGCCCGACGAAGTATTTCCCCGACGCATCCTCGATCAACTTCCGCCGCAGCGTCCGCTACGGCTTCGGCTGCCTCGCCACCGCCGCCGCCTTCCGCCTCGCTCGCCTCGGCCTCCGACCGTCTCCGCGTTTTCCCTCCGCCGCCGGCCTCGAGCCCCGGCCGGCCGTCGCCCGTCCCTCCGTCCCCGCGCCATGATCTACCTGCTCGGCGGCTCCGGCTACATAGGCTCCGCCTTCGCCCGCCAGCTCGCCCTCCGCGGCCTGCCTCATCGCGTTCTCCGCCGCGCCGACTTCGACTACTCGCGCCCGGAAGGGCTCCGCGACGCGTTGCGCGCCGACCGCGTCTCCTTTCTGATCAACGCCGCCGGCCACACCGGACGGCCCAATGTCGACGCCTGCGAGGACGAGCGTCTCGAATGCCTGCTCGGAAATGTCGTCCTGCCCCTGCGGATCGCCGAGGCCTGCGCCGACGCCCGCGTGCCCTGGGCGCATTTGTCCTCCGGTTGCATATACTCCGGATGCCGCCCCGACGGATCCGGCTTCACCGAAATCGACCCGCCCAACTTCTGCTTCGGCGCCGGCCCTTGCTCGTTCTACAGCGGCACCAAGGCGATGGCCGAGGAGCGGCTCGCCGCCTACCCGGATGTCTATCTCTGGCGCATTCGCATCCCGTTCGACCACGTCGACCACCCGCGCAATTACTTATCCAAGCTCCTCGCCTATCCGAGGCTCCTCGACGCGCGCAATTCGCTCACGCATCTCGCCGAGTTCATTCCCGCCGCACTGGAGTTTCTCCGCCTTCGGCCGGAGCCCGGCGCCTACCACTTCACCAACCCCGGATCCGTCACCACCCGCGAGGTCGCCGACCTGCTCGCCGCCACCCTCGCTCCCGGCCGGGACTTTCGCTTCTTCGCCGACGAAAACGAGTTCATGCGACTCGCCGCCCGCGCGCCCCGATCGAGTTGCGTGCTGGATTCCTCCAAGCTCGCCCGGCTCGGCCTCCCCATGATGCCTGTCGACGAGGCGCTGCGCCAAGCCGTCGGCGCATGGCGAAACCACCCCGCCGCCTTGACCGCCGCCGGGTGATCCGGATCGCGGTCGCTCGTGCGCGACGGGCGGTTTACGGGCGAAATCTTACTGTTTGAGCCGACGGCGCTCCGTATCTTGCGTCCCGCCGCCAAGAATCGGCGACATCCGCTGCGCCCACCCCTCGAGTGCGGCGACGGCACCGCACGCCCCGCCCCGATGTTTTTTCTCCGGCCCATTCTCCTTTTGCTTACCCTTTGCGTCATCCCCCGCGCGCACGCCCACTTGCCCGGTGAAAGCAGCCTCGTGCTGAGCCTCGACGCGGAAAATCTAGGGGTCCTCGTCTCCCTTTCGCTGCCGACCGCCGCGACGCTTCTCGCCCCCGAGTCGCAGCCCCTCTCCGCCGCCACGCTTGATCGCCGCCGACCCGAACTGCTCGCGGCCGCTTCGCGCGTTTGCGCCTTGCTCGACGCCGAGGACAAGCCGCTCGAACCCGAACGGGTCCTCGTCTCCGTTTTTCAAGACCACGAGGTGCGCTTCCACCTGCTCTTCGCGCCTGGCGCCCGCCCCGCGCGGCTTCGCATGCCCCTGCTGGGGATCCTGCGCGGAGAAACCTTCTGCACCTTGACCGATCTTCGCGACGAGCCCCCCGTCCGCGCCCTCCTCACCCCCGACGCCTCCGTCCACACGTTCTCCCGCTGATTTTTCGCCGAGCCCATGCACGCCCCCCGCATCCGCGCCCTTTATCTGGTTGTCCTCGCCTTCGCCTGCCTCGCCCTTCCCGCGCTCCGCGCGCAGCGTCAGATGGAGCCCCTCGGGCGAGGCGTCGTCGCCATGCGCACGAGCAGCACCCAGGTCTACGTCGGCTGGCGCCTGCTCGGAGACGACCCCGCGGACATCGGCTTCAATCTCTACCGCTCCATCGGCGGCGCCGCCGCGACCAAGCTCAACGGCGCCACCCCGATCACCGCGTCGACCAACTACCTCGACACCCCCGGCTCCGCCGCCCTCGCCAGCGCCATTTCCTACTACGTCGTCCCCGTCCGCAACGGCGTCGAGCAAACCGCCGGCGCCGCCTACACCCTCGCCGCCAACGCCTCAAGCGGCCAGCAGTTCATCCGCCTCCCGCTCTCCACCGCCACCCCCAACCCCGACTCCGCCTATCCCTACACGGTGAAGTTCTGCTGGGTGGGAGACTTCGACGGCGACGGCGAATACGACTTCCTTGTCGACCGCGTCTCCACCGGCGCGACCGAGAAACAGTTTCTCGAGGCCTACAAGCGCGACGGCACCTTCCTCTGGCGCATGGACATGGGCGCCAACTCCGTGAACCAATACGCCTACGAGCCCGGCTCCTCCGCCATCTCCGTCGGCGACACCGACAACGTCACCGTCTACGACCTCGACGGCGACGGAAAGGCCGAGGTCGCCGTGCGCACCGCCAACGGCGTCACCGTCACCAACGCCGCCGGCTCGGTCGTCGCGACCGTCTCCGCCGCCAGCGACACCTCCCAGTTCGTCTCCATCATAGACGGCCTCAGCGGCGTCGAAAAAGCCCGCACCGCCCTGCCCAACCCCTGGGCGCAATACGGCACGCTCACCAGCAAGTGCGCCATCGCCTACCTGGACGGCCGGCGCCCCAGCGTCTTGTTTTACGGATACAACCGCGCCGACAGCGGCGCCTTCTACCGCGTCTTCAGCACCTTCGACTACCGCGACGGAAAGCTCACCCTCCGCTGGTCCACGCCCCAGACTTTTCCCGGCGCCGAGGGACACCAGATCCGCGTCGCCGACGTCGACAACGACGGCAAGGACGAGATCATCGACATAGGCCATGTCATCGACGACGACGGCACCCAGCTCTTCGTCATTCCCGAGATTTCTCACGGCGATCGCTTCCACGTCGCGGACATCAATCCCGACCGCCCCGGCCTGGAAAACTACATCATCCAGCAGAACAACTCGACCTTCCTCGCCACCGCCTACTACGACGCCGGCACCGGCCAGATGTTGAAGAAATGGTATGCCACCGACGTCGTCGACGTCGGCCGCGGCATCGCCCTCGACATCAACTCCACCCACAAGGGCTACGAGATGTATTCCACCCAGGGCGGCATCTTCAACGCCAAGGGCGACCAGATCTACGCCAACAACGTCTGGGCCCCCGAGGGACTCTGGTGGGACGCCGACCTCCTCCGCGAATTCATCGACGGCGCCGGCTCCGGCGCCCTCAACCCCGTCATCAACAAATTCAACCAGGGCAGCGGCGGCACCGATCGAGTCTGGACCATGTATAGCGACTTCGGCGCCTACAGCATCACCCAGGCCTACGGCGGCCGCCCGGCTTTCTGGGGCGACATCCTAGGCGATTGGCGCGAGGAGCTAGTCTTCGTCACCACCGACTACACCGCGCTCCGCATCTACACCCCCGTCGGCGTCGCGACCAACCGGCTCTACACCCTGATGCACAACCCGGCCTACCGCTGCCAGGCCACCACCAAGGGCTACGTCCAGTCCTCCAACGTCGACTACTACCTCGGCGTCGGCATGACCACGCCCCCGCCTCCTCCGATGGTCC